>Ga0209675_1000530_pt1 | contig 27933 bp, 26 predicted proteins | sample AraplaCol_mLB_r2_2_FD_184280 | JGI IMG/M metagenome (GOLD analysis project Ga0209675, IMG submission 184280) | Arabidopsis root microbial communities from North Carolina, USA - plate scrape MF_Col_mLB_r2 (SPAdes) (version 3) | ecosystem: Host-associated > Plants > Roots > Endosphere | place...
ACGCCGCAAAAGGAAATCGCGTTGCGTGTCAGGGTCAGGTATGCGGCGTTGGCGTCGTAGCTCAGCGAGGGGCTCAGGAATGCCATGTCAGACGCAACGGAGTCGAAGGCGCCCGTACGGCCACCGCCTGCGGTCAGGATGGTGTACTTGGTCGATGCGTCGTAGTTGCCCGTCCCTGCCAGCACCTTGACATCGCCGCCGAGCGATGCAGCACCGGTGGCCGCGATGCGGTCGGACTGTCCGGCCGGGTTCACCTCCACGTTGTAGGTCGATCCAGGACCGAATGCGATGCTGCCGTTGACGTTCAGGGTTCCGATCGAGTTGCCCGGTGCGATCGTGCCGCCTGAATGAACAGCGACGTTGCCCACTGTGCCCGAGCCGCCCAACGTACCCGTCCCAGACACCGTGACCATCGAGCCGGCCAACGAGCCGTTCACAGCGAGGCGGCCGCCCACAACGTTGGTCGCTCCGACAAAATCTTTCGAATCGCCGGTCATGTTCGTGACGCCGGCAATCTGATTCACGGTGCCGCCACCACGAATAGCGGGCGCGAAGACGTAGCTCGTTTCCGTATGGTTGAAGTTGATTTCTCCGCTCGGACCGGACTCGATCATCGGCACGTTCAAAACGCCCGCTCCCACTGGAGCAACGCCCGGTGCCGCGCCAATGTTCAGCGAGCTCTTTTCATTCGGGTTGCCGGCCAAGAGGATGCCTTTAGGGGATTCGACGACTCCGCCGTTCGAAACCGTCAGCGACGCAGTGCCTCCAACGCCTGTGGCGAAGTCGCCACTTGCACGAAGCACAGAGTTAGCGCCATCCACCTCGACGTGGGCACTGGAACCAACAGCACCTGCCAAGATGACGTTGACGGCGTCGAGTGAACCTCCGCTGGTCACCAACACCTGGCCCTGCGAGCCGGTGGCAGACCCAACCGCGAGGTCGCCCGATGTAGCGGCATGACCGCCATTTGCAATCGATACCGTCCCCCGACCTGCACCCCCAATGATCAGCGCCAATCCAGCATCCCAGTCGGAGTTCGCACCGGAGACAAGAACTTGGCCGCTGCCTGTTGGCCCATAGCCTACGGCTGCCCCGCCGGATGTGACTTTGGCGCCATTGAGAACTCGCAAGTCCGCTTCACCGTCCAGCCCGACCGCGAGTGTGCCCGTGGTCAACGAGGAGCCCGGGCCCGAAACCGACACTGCCGCCTTGGAGCCCTTGGAAAAGGCCAGATCGCTTTCCAAGGCTGAATTAAAAAACACGGCGCCGCCGTTTGTCACGGCCAACGTACCGCTGCCGGCGTCGCCTGCGGTCAGCGCCCCATTCGCATCCAGAACCGAGCCACTCCCATCGACCGAAATGACACCGATGCCGGTAGAGGAGGTGCCGAGGTCCACGTTATTGGCCACGGACACCGCCGCACCATTGCGAATGTCCAGTACGCCTTTCCCAGCCTCGCCTACGCGCAAACCACTGCTGGCCACGAGAACCGACGATCCATCGACCAACACGGTTCCCTGAGAGCCCAACTGCTTCCCGACAGTCATGTTCAACGCCACCTTGGCCGAGGCGCCGCTGAGAAGCTTGAAATCACCGATGCCCTGTTCCCCCACGACCAATGCACCCGTGCTCGTCAGACTGCCTGCATTGACCGCCGTGATCGCACCCTTCGAATCTGGACCGACCGCGAGCGTGACGTCTCCAGCCGACAAAGATCCACCGTTTGCGATATTGACTGTGCCGGTACCTCCGCGCCCGACTTCGAGAGGTCCCAGTACGTCAGTCTTCGATTTGACACCATCGACGGTGATGTTGCCGTTTGAATTAGGATCAGATCCTAAGACCATCACGCCAGTCGTAACGACGGCTCCATTGGTGGCCTGGACGTGACCGATCCCGGCATTCCCAATGATCATGCCGAAGTTGCTCCAGGCGGTCCCGTCCCCGTCGACCGTCACCGTGCCGGAGCCGCCAACAGCATTGCCCAACACATCCGTGCTTGTGCTTGTAACCACCGCCTGGTTTGTAATTGACATAGCCCCGATCGCGTGGTCGCCAACCGTGCCGCCCTGGTACGTCAATGTAGAGCCGAGTCCATCGACGTTCACCGTTCCAGTATTGGCTTGCAAGCCGACGACCAAACCATTGGTCGTGGCTTGTCCACCTTTGTCGACTGTCAGCGTGCCGGTGCCATTCAGCCCGACCGTGAGGATCTTGTTATTCGTGAGCGTCGATCCGTTGCCGCTGACCTTCACGGTACCGTGACCGGTGGCACCTGCGCCGATAAAGACGGTGTCCGTCGTCATGGTCCCGCTGTTGACGATCTGAACATCTCCAACGCCCAGATCACCGACCGTCACGATGCCCGCCCCGACGGCGGAAAAGCTTGAGACCGCACCGTCGACTTTCATGCTGCCGTTGCCGACGGCCTGTGCTCCAAGGACGGTGTCGCCACCAGTAACATGAACCGACCCCGCCTTGTCCACCAGCATGCCGCCGGTTCCAGCATCTCCAATGATCATGCCCTTCGCACTCGTCCATTTGGAGCCGACGCCAGACACATTTACCTGCCCAGGCGCAGCGGACGCGGTGTTCTGACCAATCGAGGTGATTCCCTTTACGTCCACCGTACCGCTGGCGGTGACGTCGACCTGCCCTGCGCCAGTTACACCTACGAAGAAGTTCCCATCGACTGTCATCGCAGCCTTGCCGCCTGAGACATCAACGGCTCCCTTCGAGCCAGCCTTTTCCCCCACTATCGCGTCACCGAGAACGTGAAGCACCGCGCCATTCGCGGCATTGACATTGGCAAATCCGCTCTTTCCGGCCGTGAGATTGGTTGTAGTCCACACCGCTGCAGGTCCATCGACGGTCAACAAACCTTGAATGCCCGCGTCGTTGCCAACAACGCCGTCAGCAGTGGTCAGCGTTCCGGCTCCGTTGATGGTGACGTCACCGCCTGCTGTGTTTCCAACGACAATCGCACTTGCTGTTGCGCCTGCCGTACTGATTATCGGGCCCAAAGAAATTCCGTTGTCGATGAATGCGGCAGCCTGCGCGTCCGGAACCGTGTTGGGCGTCCAATTCGCAGCGTCGTTCCAATCCGTACTGTTTGCCCCATTCCAGTCGGCTGCCGAGGCAACGGTCGGCAGCATCAACGCACCCAAGATTGCAAGAGTGACAGTGTTTCGGCTAAAACGCTCACGAGGAGCGCCAATCACCGGGCGGACGGAGTGATCAGCTACGAATACGGTTGTGGATGTGCGCAGATCTTTCTTCTTCATAAGGTCAAGAACGTTGAATATGGTGATTGAATAGCTGTAGGGTCAACATCGGCGTTCAATGTAGGCTTCGGTCCGCTGGCCTTGACCTAGTCGAAGGTATAGGTGCACCTTTGCGACACGATCCTGCATGCGCCATTCCGCGCTCACATGGCGTGGCTCTCTCATGAGAGAGCGCGATTGGCTCTTCAAATTCGCGCTACCGAAGGAGCCTTTTGTCGCAGTCGGCAGCTTTTCAAGTTTCGAGAGATTGCGCCGATGCGCCAGGTGTAAGTCGTCCAAGCACTCGCAAACGCTCGGACTGTGGCGATGAAGGGCTTTGTCAGGCCAGTGGATTGGCGCCGTACCAGCGCATTCAACGCGCGTTATGCAACAGCGGAGCGGCTCAAAGAACAGACGAACGGTTCGGTCGCCTCATCACGCTCAGCCGGCGCCATTGGACGTGACGTTGCTATCGCGCTTGCGCAGGGGTGTGCGGCGAACGCACTGCGCATCAACGATTTGCCCTTACGAGAAAGGGCCCCTTCGTAAATTGAGTCTGACGCACGACGGCCCGACCATTGTCTATCCGCAAGGACCGGTAGTTGAACGCGATCACGCCTTCGCACGGCCCTAGGACCGTCTCATTGGGCCACTCCCTTAGAACACCGGTGCCTGTCACATGGGCTGTTGCGGCGCCCTCTGTCTCGTTGGTCGGTGACCAAGTCAGCAGCTTCGCACGAGGCAATGCCGTAAGAGGATTTTTGGGATCGGGCCCACCCATCATCGTGGCAGGCTGGCCGCAAATGTCTGTGGCAAGCCTGCTGTTATTCAGTGGACCCGAGCCCGCGAGGCTTTCAAGATCTTCACGCTGAATTGAAGGGTGGCCGCACCCACATAGAGTGAAAACTATGAGAATGGACACGAATATCGCACGCATCGCCAGGCTCCTTCCGTTCTCGAATGATTGCATATATGTGAATGCCCGCAAGGAAGCGGAGCCATCAAGCGATGAGGTGTACAAGGCCGTCGAACTCAGGATTTCAAGCTATCTAAAAAGCAAAGGCGTGTTCTCGAACACGACTTCCACGCGATGTCGCGCCTTGACAGCCACGCCCTCCACCCTGCCTGGCGCAAAGCTAGCGGCTCGAAACGCATTCATTGCTACATCTGCGAGCAATGGATCCAGAGTCTCATCTTCGACTTCGATGTGCCGCAGCTTGCCATCCTCATCAATGAATAGCACCAAGACTCCCACGTGGCGCACTGGTTGCAGCGCGCCCAAAGGTGTTGCCAGCACAACCTCAGAGAGTACGGCAACGGGCTCCGTCAAAAGCTGTCGAGGCTTGAATGCGTCAAGATCGAGTTCAGCGGGGTCCGCCGGTCCTGAGGCGCTCAAATCGTCGGCAGAAGTCGCATCCGGAATGGTCAGGCCTGGCGCAGGATTCAATTCGCCGGCCTGCCGCACAGGTCCTTCGCGTCCAGCGCCTTGATGCGCGCGACCGACCTGCAATGCCCTTCCGAGCGAGCGCGTTGCGGAATTTGAATCAGGCCGACCCACAGCGAGTTCACCGAGCTCAAGATCGCTTTTGCTGAATGCGTCATCTGCAGCCTTTGGCTGCGGATATGCCTGGACCTGCTTCAGCTTCATCGACCCGTCAGATCTGTCAGTGACGACGGTCGCCTCGATTAATCGCGCTGGTTCCAATGGCACACCTAAGCCGCCAGATTCCGGCCGTGCCTGCACCGCCCCGCCCCCGCTGCCGCTGAGCAACAGCGCGATCGCAAGCGCGTGCAGCCCTATCGCCCCAGCCACCCCGCCGCCAATTCTCAGCGGTGGCCCGAGATGGCGGTTATCCAGCCAGTTGTGAACTGTGCTGCTTGGAGGCAAAGCCAGCTCCCCCATCGGACTCAGGCTCAATCCGTCAGCTCACGCCATGAATTGCGATGAGCAACCCCATTCTTCCCGCTTCCGCCAGGCGGGGGCACCTCGGTGCGCAGTTCCCCGTTGCTGCCCTGCTCTACAGCACGCACATTGCCATTGCTGTCCTTGATCAGGCCGAGGCCGACCAGCAAAGCGTTGGGACTCCACTGAATACCTGGTGGAGACGCATCCAAGGCGCCGCCGTTGTCGACGTTAAGGAAATAGCGCCATGAAGACCCGCCAAGCGAACAGGCATCGCTGTTGGGGATGGCGGTTGCCAAGGCGAGCATGTTGTATTGGAGCGTAGGGGTGGCTCCCACTCGTTCCCCAGTGTGCGGGAGATCGGCCCACCACCCGCCCTTTACGGTCCAGTCCACCTTGTTGTCAGTCACGTTCGCACTGGTGGCGGCGGACTGTCCGCCTACGAGACTGAACGTCTGCTGGACGAAATCAGCCGTATTCGCATGAACGTCGCCCCATCCGTTGGCGCCCATGGGGTCCTTGATGGCATAAACACTCTGCTGGGAGGTGTCCCCCACATCTGTCGCGCCGAAGTAACGTCCCGTCGCCACAAACACCACGGGCTTGCCCGACACCGCCGACAGCTCGGGGCGGGTCGTGATGGGCTGCGGCGTTGTCCCATTGGTCTGCAGCTTCGCCAAGAGCATCGCTGACTTGTGCGGAAGCACCAGATCGTCGATATCGAACCGCCACAGATTACCCTGCATATCGCCGCCGTAGAAGCGCTTGGCGGTATTGTCAGAGGTCTTGTCGATCCACACATTCACCTGGGCCAAACCGCTTGGGTCGGTCGGTGTGCCTGTATTGTTGGAGATATCCAGCAGCACGTTTCCGCTTGAGGCATCCAGCAGGTACAGATGCCCCGTGCCGTCCCCGGCCGTATTGTTGTAGCCCGAGGTCACAGCCACGACCCACTTTCCATCCCCCCGCTTTGTGATCCATGGTGTGCCGAAGGTCAAACCGACGTTCGCATTCGTGAACTCCCAGAGAAACTTCGGCGTGACTGGATCGGTGATGTCGAGTGCGTAGTAGCTGTTGCCGCCCGCATTCAGACCACCGACCAGGATGGTTCTCCACTGCCCCCCGATGTTGACATCGCCCATCACCGGAGCTCCGTCCACGAAGTATTCGTGCTTCGAGCCGTACCCCGTGTCGGCAAGTTTGTAGAGATTGGGCATCACAGCCGTAGGGATGAACGCCCAGAGCTCGGTGCCGCCGTCCGCGGAATCCGCTGAAAAAGCGTGAAGCATCCCATCATTCGCGGCGGCGTACACCACGTTTTTCCTGTCCTTCTGCTGCGCCACAAAATCGGCATATCCCGCGTCACCGTAGTCGAACGGCGGCTTACCGACATGAACTGGCGCGCCGTTGATGATGTCACCCAGCACGTGGTCGCGCTTGCGGAACAACGCCTGCTGCGTGACGCTGACATTGCCGGTTGCGACGGCAACGGGCGATTCGTAAGACCTGGCTCCGCGCAGATAGCCCACAAGGTTGGACCCCGTGTTGGCCAATGTCTTGTCCGTATACGCCAGAGAGCTGCATTGCTTGGGCGCTGGCGTCGTTTTGCTGCAGAACAGGTCGAAGTAGCCTTTCTGCGTCGGACTGAGATTGATGTATCTGAAGTCCTGCAGACCCGCTCCACCGTTAAAGTAAATCTTTCGGCTCGAGGGCGTCATCGCGTCCAGCTTATCTTGGGCTGACCAAGTCGCCTTGGGTGCGATTGAAGCGTCTGCCCCATTCATGGCGAAGGCCTGAACGTCGCCAGTCCACCGCTCAGTTGTGTAACTTGCACGATAGACTTGGTTGTTGGTGCCGACCACCAGATCCAGAGAGCTGGTAGCCGCCGACGACGCAGATCCCGTCGCCTGCTGAAGAGCGCTCAACACCCCATTGATCGCGTCGAGCAGCGAGTTGGCGCTCTGCGCAGAAAAGTGCTGACCGCGGCCGTTCACTGCCGTGTGCCACAGGTCATCCACATTGGTCGCGTCCCCGTCGGTTGCCGAGACTTTGGGAACAGGCCAGCTCACCGAGCCATCGACCAACCCTGCGTAGCTGCCGGACGATTGCGTCAGGTAATTCTTGTCGAACGGAAGCACCCCACTCACCCCCATGCCGATCGTGTAGGTGTTCATGTGTTGCCAAGTGGCCTGGTCACCCTGCACCACTCTTAAATTGTTCGTGCAAACGTCTCGCGCCACTCCAGAGCTTGTCGAATTGCAATTGTTGTGCTTCTTGTCGCGCAAATCCGTTACGTAGTAATACTCTGCGATGTCGGCAAGGGTGTTTGAGGCGCCATTCGCGTCCTTCATGGGCTTTGCCTCAATCCCGTCCCTGTCCCCGACCGGCGTCGCGTTGTCAAGCCCGTAGGGTCCAAACTTCGGCGTCCCAGCTGGCAGCGCGGGGTCCTCTCGCGTAGTGTCCCAATACCCGTCCGTGGTGAGCAGCGCGTAGTTCCGCTGACAAGAATACTGAACGGGGTCGTACGTTTGCGCCGGCGCCTTCATCGCGAAATAGCGCCCGGCCTTCGACAACGCGCCTCGCAACGGGGTTCCCGCCGCCTGAAGCGGCGTGACACCGTACAACGTGCTATAGAAACTGCCACGCTGGGCGAGGTCGAAGTCCATCACGTCGATAAAGTTGCGTCCCCCGCCAGGCAAGCCATACATGTCCATGATGGTGCTGAAACCCACCCGGAAGCTGTCGTCCAGAGAAGTGAGCGCACGTCCCGTTGCGGTGCGCATCAACAGATAGCGCCGGCTGTAGAAGGAGTACCAGTTGGCGTAGTTTTGTGACTCGGCCGCGCTGACCAACACCTTGGTGAAGGGGGCTGCAGAGGCCGCCTCTGGAGTCTTGCACTCCTGATAGAAATTATTCTTGATGACCCCGGCAGTGTCATATTGCCAATTCATCCGGGGCTCAAGGCCGGTGTACGTGTAGTAGTACGAACCGGTGAGATTTTTGGGGGTGTTGGCACGACCATCGTACATCGTTGACGCCTTCCACCAACCATCCTCATACGCGTTTGTAAATGTGGCGTTTGGATAAGGGGTGCCATCCTCCTTGAGCGGCGCCGTGTAAGTCACCGCAGGATCGTAGGCCAGCCCATTGCAATGCGGCGCCTTGGTGCCGTAACTCGCCGTCGTCGTCTTGGTGACAGGATCGTAGTCATTCATCGCGTCCGGCATGTAGATCGCTCCCATGCTCCCGGAGTTGTCGAGAATGAAAAGCAGGTTGGGCTTGATCTGGACCGAACCGCTGGTAGCCAGCGGCCTGTTTGAGATGTCGGTTAACCCCGCATGAGACGCGGCGCTTGCAAGCACGAGCCACGCCATCGGCGCAGCCCGCTTCAACCATCCCTGCAGGCTCATTCGATGAGTGTCGATGTATGTGCGCTTTTTCATAACGTGAATACCTTCTGGCAGCAGCCCGCCAAGTCAGAAGTGAATGATGGTTTCCGTGAAGCTCGTGGTGTCCCTGGGACCACGCACGCGCACAACAACGCGGTAGTAGGCGACGGCCTTTGGGCAACCCAACGCGACACCACCGTACTTCAGCCCTCCTTTGTTTCCCGGGCAGGCATCGGTGCCAGGCACTCGCTGGGCGCACTGGACGGAGGAGTCGGCCATGAAGTCGCCGGGCTTCGAGCAAAGCCTGAACACGACGTAGTCAGCCGAGTTGCCGTTAATCTTTGTTTGGATGGGAAATGAACGAATCGAGCATCCCGTGAACGTGCCGCTCAGGGCAGTGGCACAGGAATTCCCGTCCCAGTCCACCAGCTGCCTGGCATCGGCCGCACCAGATACGATCATCTCGCCAGTCACATCCACTGGAGGCTTGACTGTCGTCCCGTCTGCTCCGAATTCCTGCGTGCTGGCGTAGTAACCCGCTGCCGGGTTGTCGGCTTCAAGGCTCGCGAGGTTGGCCGACATCCACTTGATCGCCTGTCGGGAAGCCTGCTCTGCCGCGGCAGTGGCATCCTGCTTGAAGCCCACATTGCCCAGAAGCATCGCACTGGTATCAACTGACCGCACAAGCGCGAGAGTTGCCAGAGACATGGCCACCAAGCTTAGAAGCGCGAAGAGGATGGACACGCCCCGTTGCCGAGGCGATTGAGAACTTGGATTTTTGCGCACACGCATGTAATGCCTCACGAATTCCACATCACGTTGCGCAAGGGCACGATCGTGTCGAAGACCTTGAACCTGTAGTGCTTCCAGTCGGGCGTGTGATTCACACGGATAGGAATGCATTGACTCGGACCGTTGCACGGGACAGTTGCCGGTTTGATGGGCGTGGAGGTTCCCACTTCCCACTTCGCATTGGGGTCAACAGTCACTTCATCCTTTTCATAGTGAATGCTGCGTGCCACCACGGCGATGCGCACAGCCACGACCTTTTGCCAGTCGGCATTGGTCAGCGGCGTGTCCTCGTCGTAGCTGTCGATCCTGACACTGCCCGTCGCGGCATCGACGGTTCCTTTGCCATACAGCGCCTGAAGATTGACGATCTGCGGGTACAGATTCTGGGAGAAGGCCTTTCCAGTGGTTGGGGACAGCTCTTCGACGCGCAGCGAACTCACGCTGCTCGACGCATCGATGGAATACACCCGCGACATCAAGGTGCCCATGTTCAGCAGGTAGTCATCTCGCGCATAGCCGCCCGAAGGAAAGATCGACGTGCTCTGGTTCCACTTTCCATTCGGCCCGGGCCGGTGCGGAATCACGGTCGCGCTCAGCGTCGCCTCTGGGATGCTCTTGTCATCTGTCACCGTGAAAAGCGTGCATCCGCTGGTCGGACTCTGCATTCGAGGAACGGCGATCAACATGTTGCCTGCGTGAACACCGAAGGAGGTAGAGACCGCGAAGTGGTCGTCGAGCTGCGTGTGCGCGCCGGCAAGGGCGATCGGCACCGAAAAGCCTGAAGTCCGGCTTCTAAGAAAGGTGATCTTGTCCGGCAGCCCGGTCGGATCGTTCTCAATCACCACCGGGGCAAGCGTGAAGTTGAACGCCGTGTCGCTGGCGAACTGCGCTTTCACGGCGCACCCCAGGCCGTCAGGATTCGATGCTCCGCCATACCCTGCCATCTGGGCTTCGCGTTGCAGCGTGTACAAAGCCATCGCTCCGTTGGTTTGGGCGTCACTGCCAGTGGCAATCGTGCGGCGCTTCGCCTCCGAGACAGCGAGTGCCTGCGCGATGACCAGGACGGTCAGCATTCCGATCAGCAGACCGACCATCAGTTCGATCAACGTGAAGCCCCGCGCTGCCTTGAGTTTCGATGGAGATCCACATGCGTGCGCTCCCATCTCAGCCCCCTGCCTTCGCAATGGTGGTGTGCGTGACATACCGATGCGGGTCACCGCCCGTGGGTTTCCAATTGACCACCACAACGACGTCGCCGGTGTTCGCATCGACCGTGACCGACCCTTTGCTGTTCGGAAGGGTGCCCGCCACCTTGCTCAGCCAATCTCTGCATACCGGTTGGGATGGGCAGCCGGCGCCGCCGTAGCCATTGATGTTGGCGGAATCCGACCACATTCTTCCGATGAGGTCGCTCGCCAGGAACGAGGCATCGGCGCGGTATTTGGCTTCGGACTGCGCGCGCGTCAACGTGCCTTGCAGACCGAGCATCCCCAACACGCCCAGCATGAAGATCACCATCGCCACAAGTCCGTCGAGCAGGACGAATCCTTGCTCCGAGGAGAGACTAGGTCGTTCTGTGCAGCGGCGAATCGAGCCACGTCTATTCATGTTGATCCTCGTCGGGGCATTTGCGCGGATCGCGCAGATCGCTGGCGCGCGGATCGCACATGCGAACCGATCCGGCGGAAGAGATGATGAGTCGGAGATTCACATCGGTCTCGGCACCCGTCACGCTGATGCGACCGATCGCATCGGCATTGGTGACACGGCCAAATCCGTCAAAGGTCACGGTCGTTCCGGCAGACGCCAGGTCCGAGGCCTGAACCGCAGACACCGTCACTCTGCCGCGACTGTCACCTGCGGGCTTTCCAGTGACCAGCATCGGTGCAGTTGAGCTCGAGGGTTTGTCACCGCAATGCCCCTCCGGGGAAGCGAAGCTCACGACCCATGAACCGGAGGCGCTCGAGAGCGCGCAGTCACTTCCCAAGGCCACAGGATCCGCCGCGGATACGAGCCAGAAGGAAACGCTCCGATTGCGTCGGACAGCCTCGGCTCTGGCGATTTGGATACCGGATTGGAGTGACTCGGCAATATTTCGGATTCGCGTGGTATCCAGCCACGATGCAACCGCAGGCATTGCGACGAGCAGAATCAGGGCAAGTACCGTGATCGCAACGATCAACTCGATCAGCGTAAAACCGCGTTGATGAGATGGAACGTGCATACGCATCAGTAGCATGTTCCGGACTTCACCAACCAGCAACTTGCTGAGGTGCTTGGAGTCAACGGAGCCTCATCAGTAGCCCGAATTCCTTGATCGGTAATCGTATATGTGTGTCCGAGCGCACGAGTGCCCTGTCTCCCGATCGCGGTAATCTTGTAGCCCATTTCCGCGCCGTCGACGAAGTCACAGCCAAAGTCAAAGAATCTCGCGTTCGAGGGCTTGAAATCGTTCCATTTCGCTGCGGTCGAGGCAACACCTGGTCCATCCGAAGCACAGCCCGCCGTTCCGTAGTTGCGGTTGTCCTGGAAGTACTGCTCCATCTTTGCGCGATAGTCCGTGAGGAAACCGAAGGCTTCCTGGATCTGGGCGCGGCGGATGTAGTCGTTGTACGAAGGCAGTGCAAGCGCCGCAAGAATCCCAACAATCGCCACGACAATCAGAACCTCGATCAAGGTGAACGCGCGACTGTGTTTGCGTCGCCCCGACGGATCTCGGACGAGAGTTCGCCCCCGCGCCGGCCGTCGACAAAACTCACGCATCAAAGGTTTGGTCATCATCTGACTCCAGTTAGAACATTTCGCAATTCCGTAAGGATTTGCGTCTTGCCAGTCAGTGTGTAACTGCAGCCTTCGATTGCGAGCTATCCCTAAGTACAGGACTTGGTTAACACGAGATCAATCTATTAACATTGCCCAATTGCGGAGCCACTTCGATTTCTTGACGGGAGGCTTGATGCGATATGGCTCGCGTCCAACGCCTCCATGGGCGTTAGGTCATCGCGTGAGCGTGACTGTTGGCAATCGCCCCGACATGCTCACCAATCACCTTGGTGCTAACCACTGGCCCTCGCAAGACATAACCATGGCCTGATACTCCGTGGAGCACCCAGTCTGATCGGGTCTGGAGACCCAATGCATATCGCACCCTGGAAACGTGCACGTCCAGCGAGCGAGAGGTGTACTGATTGCGACGCGGCGCCCAATACATCGCATAGAGCCATTCACGGGTCAGAAGATGCTCCCGATTTTGGAAGAACCCGATCGCGAGATCGAATTCGAGTGGCTTCAACTTGACTGGGCTGCCGGAGATCCAGACTTCACCAGTCGCTAACGCAAACCGGTACGCCCCCCATTCGGGCTCCAAGCTCGGCACGGGAAATCCATTGCGCAACATCAGGCGCTCGACAAATGCGAAGACATCAGGCAGTTGGCGCAAGTGAGGGCTGATCTCGTCACGAGTGCCTGGTTTGATCAGTTTCGAAACCCAAAACATGTCCCTGCCCGGGATCTGAAGGCCGAGAGCCGCGCCATGGCCGACGATCGCCCGAACATGGTTCATCGAGGCCACCTCAACCGCAACCTCGGAGCGGATGGCAAAAAGCACCATGTCGACCGGCCGATCAAACGAGCCGTGTGCGCGCAGATCAGCTACGCTGTTGAAAGCCAATGGCATGTGCCCTAGCCGACGCACAACCCTGCAGGTTAGAAGGCGGGTTCTCAGAACAGGGTCGACGACGACCACACGTTTGACAGCACTCCAAAGCGATGTCGAGCTCACGAACCGCCTCCTTGAGATCCAGTAGCCCGCAGAGATTCGCGAGCGTGGAAGCCGACCCCGCGCTCAGTCGGGAGGCATGAAATGCCTTCCCACTTGAAAAGACAACGCGGCGCGTAATGCTGAGAGGTCGAACGGACCAGATAGGTGGATCTCATTTCAATAGATCTTGCGCACCGCGCAATGTGAGTTTTTCAGACAGCTTCTGCGAATGGGAGTTCATCCGGTGAGGATGCAGTGAATGCGCTCTTTCGGTACCTGTACGAGCGTATTCTTAAGAATGCATCAGTGGGATCGGGATCGCTACGACCACCGTAGATCGAGGCTGCTGCGAAGCCGCCTTGGTAAGTGGCCCCTACCCAAGATCAACCTGCGACGCTATGTATGAGATCTGCGCCGGGCACTACTCACCTGGGTAGTGGGAAGCGGGGCAAGCGCCCTATCAGCCAGAGCGAGCGGATGCCGCTCCGGAAGCTCGACCTATCTCGTATCGCATGCGGGTTATGGCCAGTAATGCTCACCATAATGCGCGAGACAAAATCACAACGCCACATGCCAATCGCTATTGGCCGACCATCCTCGCTTCGATAGGGATCCTTGACCAACTCCGGACAAGCCCGCGATGCGTTCATCAGCAAATTCAGTACCGCCGGTTCAGGAGCGTCGAGCAGAAAGGGGGAATTTCTCATGACCGGGTGCACATCGATGTCACCCGACAGGATGCACGACGCGGGGCTTCCTACAAATGCCTCTCAGGGGCGAAGCAGCGAAGAAGCCATTCCTACGGCGAAGCCACTGACGATTGAACAGACGATGACCACAACGGTATAAGCAACTGCCTTTTTCGGCGGGCACTTCATGAGTACTGGCAGCCCGGTGTAGAACAGGTAGATGCCGTAAAGGCCAACAACCAAGCCGAGAAATGAAAGCGCAGGAAGCAGCGCAAAAAGTCCGCCAATGAAGCCGGCCGTGCCGCCGTAAGCAGCAAGTTTGAACGCAGCCACGCGATCTTTGGTAGCTTCAAAGGTAGGCGCCAGCGCATCAATGATGAGGGCTTGCACAAACACCATGATGAGCGATAGAAGATAGCTCACGAACATGTTGATGAGTCCCCAGACGATTGGAACAGGACCAATCACCGAGAGTCCGACAAACATGCAGATCGCGGGGACCAGCGCAAGAACCATCACGTAGTTCTTGTAGATCGAAGCGGGCGTATCAGGCTCCGTTCGGATGATCGGCCAAGTCGCATTGGGGTTGAGCAAGATGCCTTGGACGCGTTGGATGAGATTCATTTTTTGCAGTTTTTCAGTCAATGATTGATACGGACACGAGCGAGAGCACAGACGAACTTCGTTCATCGCAGGAAGCCTGCACACGTGGAGGGGGCGCAGAACGTTTCGCCTTCGGTATGACCCCGAGAACATTGGGCGAGATAGTCACGACCACCGCAAAGAAAAGAGGCAAGTCAATTAACTACATCAGCCGCCTGGTCTGGCATCACCCGCGCTCAGCAATACGAGCTGTGGATGCCGCCTTCGTCAACGCTCGCACGGAGGTTAAGGTCGGCTCTGTCACCTTCTGCCTGTACGAAGGTATGGTCTGCCCATGTGACGCATGCCGCCCTACACCAAGATATGGAACGGGGCGAGGATCAACCTTTAACGGAATGCCGCAGGATCGCTTTGGTATTCAGGTTCCTGCGGCCCCGAGCGGACGATGAAGATGACTGAGGACAACAGCCCGTCAAGAGGATCACCCGGCTTTTTGAGCCATAGCTGTATGGATCGATCGGCGGCCAATTTGACTTCATAGCACGACGTGTCAGAGTCCCACAGCTCACCTGTAACGCACAGTTGATCATTAAAGGTCTTCCAAGTGCCCTTTGTCCGATACTCCGGAGTTCGCTTGGAGTGCGTGTCGCTGTAAATGACAACGCCGTCAGGCCTGAAGTACTGGTAGGTGGTCAGGTAGGGCTTCGAATCGTTCGACCGTTTGCGAAACTCCGTGACAAACGATTTGCCGGAGACAAGGGAAACAAGCGCTTGACCGCGCACTGACGTGGCCGGGGGCGCGGTCCGACTTGCGTCTTCGATCCCGCGCTGCCTTGCTGCTTGTTCGCGCTTGTTTTGTCGTAAGGCGTTGGCGCTGTCGGATCGGAACGCCTCACCACAGCCTACGACCGCGGCTGCGGCGCACAGAACAAGCACGACGACCGCAATAAGAGCAACTTTCATTTTCGCCTCCATTCGGCATCCTGCCGTGGCTCATTCAGATACGACGCGGGTCCTACCACTGTAAGCACGGCCAGTCGGCTTCGAACAAAATTGCCGCGGTGTAGTCACTCTCATTCGCGCTTCGCAGGGTCACGCAAATCCGGTGCGACCTGAATGCGATTTCGAGTTCAAGCGCTGATGCGTTTACCGAGACAAGACTTGAGCCGACAATCTCTCCTGGCTGGCATTGAATACCGGTGCTCAGGTTTTCTGTGATCCACGGCGCCCGGATCTCAAAGTAGAACCGCCCCTCGAACCCTACGTGCAGAATCCCGCGCTTGACCTGCGCACTCTGGACTGCCGCTCCTACAAGCTGTGGAGGAAGCCTCGTCACCGGTGTAGAGCGAGCCAGTCCGCAGCGACGATTTCTTCAAGCGATGTGCCGTAGTTCGATGTATATCGGACGGCATGCACAACGAAAGACGCAGGCATAAGTCCAGCCGACCAGGCCGCTACTGTGCGACCCCGTCAATACGATCGAGCCGGACGACGATGCGACCAAACTGCTGGCTTTTGAGTTCGACCCATTGACCAGCTTCGACACGAACGACCGCACCAACGATCGACTGACCCGCAACGTACAGCGTGACCCCACGCTTATCTTGCTGCGCGGCCGTCACCATTTGCTCGATGCCTCGAGAGGCGTCAGAGGCATGGGCAAGGCCACAAGCAGAGAGCGCGATAAGCGATACACCGGCCAACTTGCGAACTGCGGCGAGCTTGCCACCGCGACCAACGATGAGATTCATGTCGTATCCTTGAGTGGAATAGTGAGGTGGCACGCCGAGGCTCAGCACTTCATGGCTGTGGCCTGAGTGGCGAACGCGTCCGTGGCGGCCTTGCAGGCGCTGCTCAATGCAGCCTGATTACCCGACATGCTTGCCCACGCCGCCTTCGTCTGCTCCATACTTGCTTTGATCGCATCGCCGGCGGGACCGCTTTGCTTGCCCACGCAAGCGTTGACGCGATCGAGATAATCTTGGCATTCCTTCGGGATCGAGCCCGCAGCCGCGGTGCTCGTCGAGTTTGGGGCTGCGGCAGCGGGCGTGGTAGCCGCAGCGGCGGCCGGAGTCGCAGTGGTGGCAGGTTTCGCATCCTCCTTGGTGCAGGCGCAAAGAGCTGCAGCAGCGATGAGAATGAGAGCGAGGTTCTTCTTCATATAAATCCTTATAGACAAACAAAAAACGCGGCCCGAAGACTCGGAAGCCGCGTTGAATGCTATGGGCGCCGAAGTCGCGACCTATCTGTACGAAAGTATGTGTCAGCACCTTGTTAGATACGCAACGGCGACTTCATCCCTGCGTACTTTCAGCTCGGGTTGAAAGGCTGATACATGGGGTACAGCACCTTTTCTTCACGTTGAATACGCTGGACCAGCGTGGCACCGATCTGATCCCACTGCTCGATGAAGCCGGCGCGCTGATATGTCTCAGTTGCAATATCACGCACGGCGTCCAGGTATTTCATGACCGCGGCACCGATGCCGTGCATCTCGGTTGCGAAATGGCGCATCTGCGCCTGGACCTCCGGTTCGTCCTTCAGCGACTGCTTGAGATAGACGTAGAGCCTGATGCCTTCAGACACCAGGTGATCAGTGAGTTCGATGCGGAACGCTCCGAGGGCTGCAGAAGTGCCCTTCCAATCGCCCACCGCTGCGCAACTGCGGGCATGACCGTGCAGGTAGACCAATTTCTGGTGCGTGTCGAGAAATTCGGAAATAAGACCAGGGTCGTACGCCAGCCCCGTCGGCCGGTCCGGAACGACGATCGGCCGGCGAACGTGCTCCTCCGACCGGTGTGCATACGCGCCCGGGGGTCGCGGCAGCTCTGCCGGCGCTGCTCCCTTTGCAGCATTGTTGCGTGACTTCAGCCAATCGAGCATTGGAATCCTTCTTCAGTGACCCATTCACGGGACGGGTGTTGACCTGCCTGGGACGCTGGCGACACAGGGTTGAGGGGAGCCGCCCTTTGCGCCGCAGACCCGTTCGGCTCCAGCAGCGCAGCGGCCCCGAACTCACTCTAAAGTTCGCCAGTGCTGCGTCCGCCTATCCAAAGGTATGCAGTTCGCAGCAAGACCGAGGTCTTACGGAACACAGCTTTGCCAGACGAGCGGCACCGACCGCACAGGCGTAACCCGCACCGCCTGTACGAAAGGCTAGATCCAGCTTAAGACGGAAGCAAACATACTTTGGATTCCCCGTGGTGATCGGACATCGGACCTCGATCTGCCGCCGACTGTTTCTCATTCCAAGGATTTTGATCATGAAGCGACGCGACGCCCTCAAGCGATTCGCCAGCGCAGCTACTGGTGTGGCGCTGCCCTCCTTCGCCCAACCTGCGCGGATTGTTCTGGGCCAATCCGCTGCCTTCAGCGGACCGTCCGAGCAGTTAGGCATCCAGATGAACCGGGGTGCTCGCATCTTCTTCGATGCTTTGAACGCCGCGGGCGGCATTTATGGTCGTACGGTGGAGCTTCGCACATTGGACGACGGCTATGAGCCCAACCGATGTGCCGCCAACACGGAGAGGTTTCTTAAGGAGGACGTGTTCGCCCTGTTCGGCTATGTCGGCACGCCGACCTGCATGGCAGCGATGCCGCAAATCGACAATGCAAAGATACCCTTCTTCGCGCCCTTCACCGGCGCTGAATCTCTTCGGGCACCTCTGAAGAGACACGTCTTTCATGTTCGTGCCTCATACTTCGACGAGACGGCCCTGATCGTGCGGCAACTTACAGCCCTGCATCTGCGCCGTATCTCCGTTTTCTATCAGGATGACGCTTACGGTCAGGCGGGACTCGAGGGCGTGAGCCGCGCGCTCAAGCGCGACTCGCTCGAGCCAGTATCAGTGGGCACGGTGGAACGCAACTCGGTGGACGTTCGAAAAGCAGTGCAGGAGATCATTGCTGCTGGTCCGAACGCCGTGGTGCAGATTGGCTCGTACAAGGCGTGCGCAGCGTTCGTGCGCGCGGCCCGCAAAGCAGGCTACGCCGGCACATTCTCGAACGTGTCGTTCGTCGGAACACAGGCGCTCCTTGACGAACTGGGGCCCGAAGCCCGCGGCGTGATGGTGAGTCAGGTCGTTCCCTCGCCTTTTTCTCGCTCGAGCGCCCTGGCAAGGGAGTATCAGGACGCGCTCGCTGCAGCCGGCCCGGGAAACAATCCTAACTACTCGAGCATTGAGGGTTACCTTGCAGCAAAGGTATTTACCGAAGGTCTGCGAAGGGCCGGGAAAAATCCCTCGCGAGATGGCCTGATCGCCGCGCTCGAAGCGATTCACGATACCGACTTTGGCGGCTTCCTGATCGACTTCCGCGCGGACAAGCACAATGCGTCTTCGTTTGTGGATCTGTCGATGTTGACTCAAAACGGCAAAGTTCGGCTCTGAGGGAAACCGCGAGGCCCCGCTAGCTTGCGCCCCGCGGCTACGCGCTGAGCCTTCGACCGGATCAGTCCGCCCGTGCTTCGGGCATAGTCTTCTTTGCACGCAGCAGCCCCACCAGCGCTGCGGCGATCCAAAGCAACAAAGCCCCCGCCGGAAGGATCATCAGCGCAAAGCCAAAGAGCGTTGCAAGCTTTCCCAGGGACAATGCAATCGAGATCATCAAACCCGCGATGTCAATCCCAACGATGACAGCGCTTAGCTTGCCAACCGTGCGCGCGCTAAGGAAAAGTCCAAGGAATCCGCCCGCGCCAAGCACCAGAACTGCCGAGGTGTAAGCATCCACAATGATTTAGACGCGAATGTCATTTGCAGGCGCGGCGGGTCGAGCAGCAGCCATCATGGTCTCGGCGATCGCCTGGTAAACCGTGTGCCAGGCATGTTCGAGCTCGTAAGTGAATCGGGGGCCCTGAACACGCGCCAGGGTCCAGATCAACGCTTCCCCCACCATCGGGTAGTGGGCGTCGACGACGCCGTACTCCCGGTGCCTGCGCGCAAACTCGCAAAGCGCAGGCACGATGTCGTCGAATCGGCTCAGAGAGTTGACCATGAGTTCAAGCATCTGCATGATTTTCCGAGCTTGAGCGTCGATGTCACCGCCGAACAACGGGCGTAGTTCAGGATTTCTTCTGAACAGCAATTGATAGAACTGCACGCCCACTTCGTGCGCCATCGGCCGGATCTCCACATAGCTTTTCTGCACCTGTGCGACGATCCGAGGAGTCAGCTCTGGCATTTGATGCTTTTCAAAGTTTTAATCTCGTTCTCAGATTGCATAGGCATACCCGTTCGAGCCTCGTTTTAGCCCTAAGCAAGCTTGGCGCGATATCACATTGCTGGCGGGTAAGTAATCGCTGCGATGATTCTTCAACCGGATTGAGCACATCGACGTTGTTGGACTTTGCCTCCCGCGACGTTCTTGGGGATCGATCTGGAGGGGCGGTTGACTGCGAATGTAAACTTCCGACCTGAGCGAATGACCTGTTCAAAGGTATAGGTCGACATTGCCGCATCGCAAGCGATTGGCGACAGTCTGAACTTATAACGGTGAAGACTTCGCGAAGTACACACGCATCGACAGTTGCGAGTCTGGGTTTTTGCGTAGAAATTGCGACCTGGATCTGTGTTCATTCGTCGGTGAACACAAACCGGCGCAGGCAAACATCGGGTCGCACAGGTCGTTCTGCAATCGCTGTGCACGTGACGGCATGAAGCGCCGGCTTGAGGGTCTTTAACCTCGAGCTTTGAAGACATCTCAGGGGGTCGATTCCGCCACTGGAAGGCGTGCCTCAGGATCGGGGTTGCGGGGACCCGTCCGGTTCGATCGAGACCCGGGCTGCGACATGCTTTCAGTCCGCTTTATCTAAAGCGATCGTGCATTGCCTATGTTGCGGCGCACCTGCGATGAGTCCGCAGGAACTGTTGGTCGTTGGGAATTCAACATATTTCCTGTACGAACGAATAGCTCTCACTGTGGCTCGCTGAAATGAAACTTCACCGTCATTTTTCCAGTCCCTGTCGTCGCGTTCATTCGATGCCCAAACACCTCAGAGTACTTGCGCACATCTGCATCACTTGCGGACTTGTTGGTTTCGGAGCCAGCTTGGCCGTTCTTGCGGTCGCGCTGAATTTCGGGATTGAGTGGACCACCGAAACTTTTGGTTTTAACGCCCCCATGGCACTGGTGGTTGCCAGCTACGCCGTGCCTAGCCTGGTTGCGGGACTGGGACTGAAACACGGCAAGAGCTGGGCACCGCAGGTCGTACTGGTTCTCTCCGTGCTGCTTGTCTCGATGGTACCGATCGGCACTGCGCTAAGCCTGTATGCCTTGTGGGTCATACTCGGTCAAAGAGGGCTGCACGGTGACGGCACAGCATCGGCGCTTGCTGGAATGGGGCAACTGCAACGCTCCATCGCAAGAGTAGGCATTTTGGTGGTGGTGATGACGGGAGTCTGGGCGGGGTATTACGTGCTTCTCCACTTCGGCTTCCTGCTCGCAGTGCAGCGCGCTCCAAAGGAAGTCGCTGCGGTGCTGCCGAACGCATTTGCCGTGCTCGGCGTGATTGCCATGATGATGCTCTCGGGTGTCTGGGGTTCAATCCGCGGAATGGACGGCGGCGTCCTCCACGGAGGTAGGGCTGAGATGCTAGGCCGGCGACATCGCACCGGCTGGTGGAGGCTGAACGACTTCGAGAGGAACGTGCACCCTGCCCCGCGCGCGTCGTCCATACCAGGTAGCGTCAAGGAAGTGACCTTCCCCGACCACGAGGCCGTTCTTGCTAAAGCCGGGTCTGCGCCAACAACTTGCGGGCACCTTCGCCCAATCGAACAGGCGATTACCGAAGCCGGCCTGACCATCACACATCGCGGTGAGCTCAACGTCGCAGCCGAGTGCCGTGTCAACCCGTATGCTCTGAGCCACCAACTGGGTGTGCTGGCACTGGCGCTTTATTACGAGCGGCACATGATCGACCGAAGTTTCTACGACCCGATGCAGGCATTTTTCTATTGCGAAGCTTGCCATTCTCACATTCATGTCGTTCACCCAGACGAGGCATCTGCCGATACACCGTGGTTCCCGAAGCCTCCGGCACTTGACCGCTCTATCGCCAGCCGTCGCAAGGCCGCCAATGACGAGGGATAGTGCTCATCGACGCGACGCGCGGCCTGGGAAGGTCGCCCGGATGCCGCGGACCAGCTTCCATTCTTGGGCCCGATGCGCCGCGTTGGTTCTCCTTTTCAGCAGCGGCGCAGTCGCGGCGTGCGAATCTGCGCTCTTCAGCTGCCAGACCGAGCGCACAGGAAAGATCGTAGAGATCTGCGCCACCCCGTCGGAGTCTGGAGGATGGAGCGGCGCCCAATACCGCTACGGCCCGGAGAATGCACCGGAACTGGTATACCCCAGCGACCCGTCCACGGGCCCAAAGTCGATGTACTTCTCTCACGAAAAACGCGCGGGCGAGTATCGTGTCTCAGTGCGCTTCAGGATCGGAGGGTATGTCTACCGAGTGTTCTCAAACTCGCAAGGCCAACACGAAGGGACAGCAGGCGTCTCCGTCAGCAGCCGCGATGGAAAGATCCTCTCGACGGTGAGGTGCGGAGAACGACCTTTGATGTTTTCGACCTATCTGCGAGAGGCATTGGCTTGCGACAACGAAAACTCGCATGGCAGGTCCGCGTGCAGAGAACAACCGTTCGAGACGCCCTGAGCGCGAGTTCGGTAAGTAGTAGTCCGACGGCACTGTTATCGGCGCATTCACGGGTGCTGCGCTCGCATATCGCCTGCACAGGTAGAGCAGAATGAGACAGCAGCGTGACCTTTTCTGGCTTGCGAACATCGCGGCGGCGGTAATTGTCGGCTGGTTGACCTGGGCATTTTTCTTTGTCCTTGTTGACCATTTTTGGCGTGGTCACTACCCAGCAAGTCTATGGTGGTACTTCGCCCCGGAAGTTGGAACACTGATACCTCTTGCAATATTGGCGGGACGCCGTTTTCTCATGTGGGCGCTCGCCATAGCGCCGTTCGTTAGTGTCACCAATGCTTTCCTCTTTGTTGCATTTTCGGACGGTAAGGTCGACGAAGCACTTCCTTATCTTTCGTTTTGGTTTTTCCCTATGATCCTTCTCAAGGGACGTATCTTTAAGAACCGTCGATCACCTTAGTCCGCTGCGAATTTGCGAACGACCTCGCACACTATGCGACTTCTGCTACGTGCCGCAGCAGGTCGTACCCGACGCGCCATGCGCGTCCCTCGCAGTGCACAGCGGCCGTGCGCTGGTTCAGGCGCACGATCTGGCCGACATGGTGCTTGAGGCTCTGGTCTGGGAAGCTAACGCGTTGGCCGAAATTGAAGTCCTGCTTGCGGTTGATCTTCGGCGGCGGCCGCAGCGGCGCTGCAGTCGTCGCTGAGGATGATCCAGCCGCGACCCATTGGCTGCTCTTAAGTCGGTACGATGGCCGCATACAGCACGCTGCAGCGCTGTTTGCTGAGTTCGTCGATGAGGGTAGCCTGGCGGTCTTGCATGGCACGATGCGCGCCCGGCACAGCTTGCCTGCGCCCCAGTCCCAGCACTCCACCGCCAGTTGACCACCGACCAGGTCAGCTGCACGTCCTCGAGTTTTTCGCTCGAGCGGCCGAATTTCATGCGCCGAAGGTAAGCGATCACGACCTTTAGCTCGTCGATGGTCAACTGAGCGAGCTTGAGGGATTCCCGGGAGCGCTGCCCCTCGCCGCTGAGAGCGGCGTTGGCGGCGTGCAGTTCCTCGGAGGTCATGGTGCGACTGTGCGTGGCCTCTCACCATTGCAGCGGGATTCTCCCGTCAACGCCGACCGTCTGCCCAAGCTGCCGTACGGGCCGCGAGCTGCGTTCCGGGTTGCGCCAGTCGATTCCCTCCGCGCCGACGCCCAGGTTTCGAAGATTAAGTGAAGGTGCGGACCGCGTGATATCGTCGTTAGAGCCGGAAAGACGAGCAACGCCTTCCACCGTCAACGCGCAAGATCACTCAGATAAGTCTACCGAACTAGCGATAATTTCGTCCCATCACGGATCTTGGAATGGCGAAATCTTGCGAATCAGACTATTGCCGTTCTCAGCGACATAGATTGCGCCGTCCGCGGCGATAGCTAATGCGAAAGGATGATTGAACGTCGCTGCGGCGCCGACGCCGTTCGTCGCTCCTTGCATACCCGCACTGCCCGCCACGGTGGAAACCTTTCCCGCCGGCGTGATCTTCCGAATTACGTTGTTTGATACGTCAGCTACATACAAGTTACCGCGCGCATCGAATGCCAAGCCGGCGGGAGCGTTGAAAGATGCGACGTCTGCATCTCCATCCGTCGAACCGGCGACTCCGGAGCCGGCAAACGTGGTCGTCACGCCAGCTGGCGTGATTCTTCGAATGCGATTGTTTGCCGTGTCCGCCAGAAAGATGTCTCCAGCCGCGTTGACTGCAATACCGAATGGATGATTCAGCAATGCGGCACCCCCACTCCCGTCTGCAAATCCGCACGTGCCAGAAGTCCCTGCCAAAGTGATGACGTCACGCGTCGGAGAAATCTTTCTCACAACGCAGCCTTGGAAGTCAGCAACGTAGACGTTACTCGTAGCATCGACTGCGACCGCAACTGGCGTTAAAAATTCTGCAGCTGTTCCATTTCCATCCGCGCTGCCCGAGGCAGCGCTGCCTGCGAAGGTGGACACGTCGGCAGCAGGAGTGATTATGCGAATCGTTGGCCACCCAGCGTCGGCGGCAAACAGTTGGCCGGAAGAATCGATAGCAATGCCAATAAGATTTCCAAACGATGCCGATGTCCCATTCCCATCGGTATAGTTTCCGGAGGTATTCCCAGCAAACGTAACAACATCTCCGTTTACTGCGACTCGGCGAATCTTGCCAGACTGTTCCGAGACAAAAAGACCGCCGTCTTGGCCAACCGCAATTCCGACGGGCACAAAGAACGAAGCAGTAGAACTGCTGCCATCGACCGAGGTATTGGCGCCTGACCCAGAGAATGTCGAGACGCTTGCCTTAGCTTCGGCGCACATCACGTTCACTAGGGCACCATCTGCATTTACCAACCCCTGGCCATCCAAGATGGAGCAATTTTGCCAATATGGTTGATCGCGAACTTTGACGTCATAAGCCCCGCCAACACTCACAGACGTAGGAAAAACAAATGTGCCATCCGCTTCAATTACAAGATCTTCGCCATTTCCGCTTTGAAGCACGACTTTTCCTTCAAGCCCCTTAACGACGGCGCTGACCTTCTGCAGTGCGGCCGGCGGCTCCTCTGGCGTGGCCACTTGCACTCCTGAGGGTGGAGGAAGAACGAAGGGAAAACTCCCACCGCCACCGCCTCCGCCTCCGCCACAGGCGACCAACAACGATGCCGCCCATGCAGTAGTCAGAGCGCACACATTTCGCTTCGAATTGAACCTCATTTATTGCCTTCTCACGCTTGAACGGTCTAGTGAAGCTGATCGGCTAATCAGCGGTACTCGATTTTCAGAACCCGGCTCGGCTTCCCGCCCTATCCTTTCGTATAGGATTGGTGAATTCAGACTTACCGGCGGCTACGGCAACGCATAGGTCATATGGCGCTTCGTATTGCCCAGATGAACGGGGCCACAGGATGCGCGGGGTGTGACGGTTAACGCCGAAGTCACACTTGATGCCCGATCGAATGAGCTGAACCACTCTCGATGCCGGATGCCCGCCCCCTCACGCCTTTCTAGCTGTTTGCCGACACGGGCAGAAGGATCGAATGCGTCCTGCCGAATGCGAGGTGCTGCTCGATCGCAGCTGGCCTTCATACTGCTTTCCTGCCGAGTCTCATACGCACCAAGGGAAGTTGACTGCACGGTCGCGCGAGGGGTGAGTCGTCGACGGAGGATCCGGCGCGCAAACCACCAGTGAAAAGCAGTTGAGCGTGGATCCGACGCCGCCAAAGGGCTTCGATCATTTGGAAGCGCTGATTGACCCAGCCGCCCATGGTGGCGTTCGACACGACCGGCCGAGGCCCACGGCAAAGCTCGCGCCCATGGTGCTACTGCTTTTTACCCCTTGTCAGCGTGGCCAGACCGCCCACTTCCGATCGAATTCCGTCATTGACAGGCGCTCCGCTGTGCGACGTGTCAGACGCACGTGGTGACTGCATTCCCACAATGGGCGCCGGGCGCCAGCCAGCCCTCGACTTTGTATTTCACCTTCACCCATCCGCCGCTGCAGCTTTGCACCGAGGCCTCTTCCTGGTCAGGCGTCTGACCTACTGAATCAGAGGTCTTGGAAGCTGACTGGTAGAGGAGCGCCTTGCCCCGAGAGCGGACCGACGTAAGGGGACCAAAAATCCAACCCTCTCCTGCAAACAATACAGCTCCGTAGCCCTCGGTCACCTTCCTCACGCGCAACCAGTTGCCGGCGGAGCCGGTGATCTCAAGGCGTGAATCGGAGTCCTTGATTACCGACACAATTTTGTGTCTGGAACTCGGGCCCGCTCGCAAGTTGGTTCCTTTGGGATCGGTGTCGCTTGGATACACGGCAACGCTGCAGGAGATGACCTCGTGCTCCTCGGCTTGAGCCGTTGACGCGAGGAACAGCGCAATGGTCACCATTGCATACGCTGCAAGGAGCGCGAAGGTTGCGCGACTCAAGCTTTTGCGTTTGTCCCCCGGCAAGGTGGCGTGGGCCAGACTAATGGCATTGGATTGATTTTTCATTTCGGTTTTTCGTTGTAGCAGGTCTTTTCTGTCGGGCTGCAGTCAAGGGCCAAACCGCCGCGCGCGCCGGTTACCCTCACCTTCCCATGCCGTCGCGAAATCGTCAGACAGCATGGCCGGTTGCACGGTTTCACGCGAAGACAGCGCGGCGAGCATTTCGGCTCGAAGTACTTCGGCGCGCACCGGCTTGTGAAGCACCCTGAGCCCACTTTCAAGAAATTCCCTGAGATGATGGGATGCGGTGTCCCCTGTGAGGATAAGGGCGGGAAGCTCGTGGTTAAACTCCTCGCGCAACACATTCACGACCTGGATCCCGTTCATGCCATTTCCCAGGCGGTAGTCGCATAACAGCAGGTCGGGCAGCGCTGAAGCGTTCGCCAGCGCCGCCAGTGCTTCCTTGCCCGATGCTGCCGTGATGACATGGCAGTTCCAGCTTTCCAGCAACACCGTCATGGCACTCCGTATCAGTGGTTCGTCGTCGACCACCACGATGGTGCGACCCGCCAGCGCGTCGTCATCATCTGTCGCCTGCTCCACCACAATATCCTCGTGTGTGAGCGCCTCTGCCAGAGGTATCTCGACACAGAACATGGACCCAACTCCCACAGAGGAGCGCAACGTCAGCGGAAGTCCCTGGAGTCTGGCAAGACGGTCCACGATCGACAGGCCCAGACCAATCCCGTTTTCTCGATCTCTTTGCTCGTTGCCCAACTGCACAAACTCTTCGAAGATCAGCTCTTGGTCGTCGGCTGGTATCCCGATCCCGGTGTCATACACCCCGATCCGAAGTTTTCCTGCCCGGCGGCGGCAACCCACAAGGATCTTGCCTTGGTGGGTGTACCGTACTGCGTTGCTCACCAGGTTGCGCACGATGCGCTCGATCAGAGTCGGGTCCCCGTAAACCCACAAAGGACAATCGCGTACACGCAGGTCCAATCGCTTGGCTCTCGCCATCGGTTCGAACTCCACTCGGATTTTCTCCAAAAGCGTTTCCATCATGAATTCGCACGGCTCGGGCCGAATCGCACCCGCGTCGAGCTTCGATACGTCGAGCAGCGACGCCAATAACCCGTTGAGACTTTGTGCGCATTGGCCCACGTTGGCGCAGAGAGTGCGCGCCGAGATGGGCAGGTCGAGTCCGCTCAAGGCGCCCAGATACAGGTTGAGGGCGTTCATCGGCTGCGCAAGATCGTGACTCGCCGCTGCGAGGAACCTCGACTTCGAGATGTTGGCCGCCTCAGCCACCTCCTTTTGCTCTGTCAGCTGCTCCACGAGTTGAACATTCTCGAAGCGCAGCAAGATCGACTCAAGCACCAAGCGGTTGAAGTTGCGTGCGAGCATTGCAACTGTGCCGATGAACACCGCCATCCCCAAAGCGAACCATCTGCCTTCGGCCGTATTCTGGAACGCTAGCGTGGGCACGAGTGACAGGATGCCGGGAATGTAGAAGGCAAGGAAAGTCGGAAAGTGATAGCCAAAACTGAAAGTTGCCGAGACGGAAATACCCATCGCCGTCAAAAGCAGCAAACTGCGTTGGAAGGCCGTCGCGCCGACCAGCAAATAGGCCAGGCCGAAGCCCCAAAGCACGCCTGACGCGACTGCCCCCATCACACCGACACCGATGACGCGTCTGGCCACGGCCACGTCGAATTTCAGCCGGCGGAACCGATACCATGCACCCACTCGGAACACGGCGAGCAGCGTCATGAGTGCGATCCACACCAACAGGAAGCTGGTTTGCGCTGTGTCGCGACATAACGCCGCGACCGCGTAAACCAGCGCGTTGGTGCCGGCAAGCACGGGCCAATTGCTGTACAGCTGGCGAGCCTGCGCGATCAGCGTTCCCTCGACAACCTTCAACTCAGTCGATTTAT
>Ga0209675_1000533_pt1 | contig 27869 bp, 29 predicted proteins | sample AraplaCol_mLB_r2_2_FD_184280 | JGI IMG/M metagenome (GOLD analysis project Ga0209675, IMG submission 184280) | Arabidopsis root microbial communities from North Carolina, USA - plate scrape MF_Col_mLB_r2 (SPAdes) (version 3) | ecosystem: Host-associated > Plants > Roots > Endosphere | place...
CGCGCCGGTCTTGACCTGCGCATTCGACTCCGTGATCAGCGTCTTGATGTCCTTCGACGCATTCGCCGAGCGCTGCGCCAGTGCCCGCACTTCCTGCGCCACCACGGCGAAACCCTTGCCGGCATCGCCCGCACGGGCGGCTTCGACCGAGGCGTTCAGCGCCAGAAGATTGGTCTGGAAAGCGATCTCGTCGATCAGCGAGATGATGTCGCTGATCTTCTGCGCACTGCCTTCGATATGGGAGACGGCGGTGACGGCATTGGCGACCACCACGCCGCCCTTCTCGGCGGTTTCGCGCGCGGCGGCGGCAAGCTGGTTGGCGGCCTGGGCGTTATCCGCGTTCTGCTTCACGGTCGTGGTGATCTCGTGCATCGAGGCAGCGGTTTCCTCAATCGAAGCGGCCTGCGATTCCGTGCGCTGAGCCAGGTCCTGGCTGCCGGTGGAAATCTCGGCCGAGGCGGTGCGCACCGTCTCGGCGCTTTCGGCCAGCCGGCCGGCGAAATCGCGCAGGCGGTCGATCATGTTGTTGACGTTCTGCGCCAGCTGGTTGAAGCGGCCATGGAAACGCTGGTCGATCTTGGCGCGCAGGTCGCCCTCGGCCATCGCCGAGGTCACGCCGATCACGGCCGACATCACCTCGTCGGTGCGGTCGAGCAGGCTGTTCACACTGTTGCCGACGCGCTGCAGCACGCCGTCCAGGCCGGCGGTCTCGACACGCTGGGTCAGGTCGCCATCGGCGGCGGCGAGCACGACGCGGCCAATGGCCTGCTCAAAGCGCTGTTCCTGCGCCTCGCGGTCGGCGGCGAAGCGCTGGCGCTCCTGCTCCTGCTGGCGTTCCATCTCCAGCTTTTCTTCGGCATTGCGCTTGAACACGGCGACAGCACGGGCCAGTGCGCCGATCTCGTCGCCGCGCTGCTGGTAATCGATCTCCACCGTCAGGTCATTCTCAGCCAGGCGGTTGGTATAGCCGGTGAGGCGCGGCAGCGGCTTCATCATGGTGCGCGTCACGACCAGCGCGATGCCGGCGCCGATCAGGATGGCGATCAGCGAGGCGAGCAGCATGTTCTGCGCGATGCTGTCGGCAAATGCCTCGATGCGGGATTTCAGCACGCCGGCATAAAGGATGCCGATCACCTTGCCGGACGGATCGTGGATCGGGTGATAGACGGTGTAATAGGGCTTGCCGAGGATGACGGCCTCGCCCAGGAAAGTGCGGCCGGACGAGACCGGCGCAAAGGCGGCGCTGGCCTTACCCAAAGCCGTGCCGACGGCGCGCTTGCCCTCGGCATTGACGATGTTGGTGGTCTTGCGGACGAAATCCTGCTCGGCATCCTGCCAACGGAACAGCGTCGCCGTCTCGCCGGTGACCAGGCCGACCTCGTCGATCATTTCATGGCTGGCGAATTCGGGAATCGCGCTCATGGTGACGCGGCCGACGCGGCCCTGCGCATCGACCTCGAATTTCGCATCCGGGAAGCTCTTCTGCACCAGCACGGCCAGCGTGCGCAGGCTGTTGTTCTGGCGCTGGATCACCTGGTCTGCCAGTTCGTTGCGGATCTGCCAGACGGCGACGCCGCCCACGGCGGCAGCCGTAAGCACGATCAGGCCGACGACGATGAGGGCGATCTTGGTGACCAGCGAAAGACGTCCGAGCGACACGCGATACTCTCCTGTCAGAGTCGTCCCGGCACACAGAGGCGCGGCAACGGCAAAACGGTATGGCTGACGCGGCGCCTCATGCGCCGCATCCGACTGGCCCTCCCAGGGCAACCCTTTGTTTGTTTTCTGGCGCCGATCGCATGACACGCGATGGCAGCGGCTCGATACTGTTGGCCGAATGCGGCGCAGCTTTTACAGGCTGACCATGATTAGACAAGACCTATTTTCAACTTTGTGCGCGTGGTCACGTCGACAGGATGTCGCAGACAGGAACGCCATGTCGCGGCCCTTCACGGCGAAAGAATCCATGCATTCGGCCATGAAAAACGGGCGTCCTCTTGCGAGGACGCCCGTGAGACCGCCGGGCGGAGGGGCAGGAGCCCGGGCGGGAAGCGGAGAGGTGTCTGAATATTTACGCGGCTGCTTACTCGGCAGCGGCGGCAAGACCGCTGTTGAGCGCGGCTTCGCCATCCAGCGTCGCGGCCACGGCATGCACCACGGCGGCGATGCGCACGGCGGCCTGCACCTGTTCAGTCGAGAGCCCGCCCTTGCGCAGCTCGTGCTCATGCGCGGTCAGGCACATGCCGCAACCGTTCACGGCGGAGACGGCGAGCGACCACAGCTCGAAATCGACCTTGTCGACACCGGGCTTGCCGATGATGTTCATGCGCAGCTTCGCCGGCAGCGTCTTGTACTGGTTCTCGACGCCGCCCTCGCCCATCAGATGGACGAAGCGGTAATAGATGTTGTTCATGCCCATGATGGCGGCCGCGGCCTTGGCGGCTTCGAGCGCTTCCGGCGACAGCTTGGGCGCAAATTCGGCCACGATCGCCTGGATCACGCTCGGCTCGCGCGAGGCCAGCGCCGAGGCGACGAAGGTGCCGGCACGCTGCTGTTCGGTGAGGCCGGGTTCGGTGGCCAGCGAGCCCAGGTTGAGCTTCAGGTCGCGGGCATAATCAGGCAGGCGGGTCTTGAGGCTTTCGAGGCTCATGGGGAGGCTCCTTCTTACTTAGTCTGCGAGAGGGACCGCCGCGCCCCGCAAAGGATGGGACGCGGCGGAACCAGTCAGTCTGCTTAGGCAGCCGGCTTCAGGACGTCTTCGCCCTTCTGCCAGTTGCAGGGGCAGAGTTCGTCGGTCTGCAGCGCATCGAGCACGCGCAGCACTTCGGCCGGGTTGCGGCCGACGCTGAGGTCGTTCACCGAGACGAAGCGGATGACGCCTTCCGGATCGACGATGAAGGTGGCGCGCAGGCAGACGCCTTCAGCCTTGTCGAGGATGCCGAGCTCCTGGCTCAGCTCGCGCTTGATGTCGGCGAGCATGGCGAACGGCAGGTCCTTGAGGTCGGCGTGGTTGTTGCGCCAGGCCAGGTGGACGAACTCGCTATCGGTCGACACACCGTAGACGACGGTATCGCGATCGTTGAAGTCGCCATTCAGCTTGCCGAAGGCGGCGATCTCGGTCGGGCAGACGAAGGTGAAGTCCTTCGGCCAGAAGAAGACGACCTTCCACTTGCCCTTGTCGGTGGTGTTGGAAATGTCGGTGAAAGCCTTCTTCGGGTCGGTCGAGACGACGGCCTTCAGGTTGAAGGCGGGGAAATTGTCACCAATGGTCAGCATGCAAATGCTCCTCTCTTGAACACATGTGTTTTTCAGTCCGGGGCAGCGGGCAGGTCTCGTCCGACAATACCGGCCGGTACTGTCCGTTCCCGCTGGAAGTGATACTTAGAGGCATTCTAGTAAGTGTTCAAACAGATAATTCCATTGAAACTGATCGATAAAATCGATTAAAATCGGCTATGCTCAACATCCCCACCCTGCGGCAATGGCGCTACCTGGTCACCTTGGCGGAAAACCGCCATTTCGGCCGCGCGGCCGAGGCCTGTTTTGTCACCCAGTCGACGCTTTCGGCGGGGATTCAGGAGCTGGAAAGCCAGCTCGGTGCGCCGCTGGTCGACCGGACCAAGCGCAAGGTTGTCCTGACCCCGCTGGGAGAGGATCTGGCCGGCCGGGCGCGTGAACTTCTGGCCAATGCCGAGGACATGGTGCTGCTGGCGCGCGCAGCAAGCGCACCCCTGAGTGGTCCGCTGCGGCTGGGCGTGATCCCGACGATTTCGCCTTTCCTGCTGCCGCGCGTGCTGCCCGCTTTACGCAAACGCTTCCCCGATCTGCGGCTGTTCCTGCGAGAGGACCTGACCGCGCGGCTGGTGGACCAGCTGCAGGCCGGCAAGCTCGATCTGCTGCTGCTCGCGCTGCCCTATGAAGGCGCCGGGCTGGATACGATGACGCTGTTCGACGACGACTTCCTGGTCGCCAGCCGCAGCGATCACCAGCTTGCCAAACGCGCCGGCGTCAGGCTGGGCGACCTGACCGACGTGCCGCTGCTGCTGCTCGAAGACGGCCACTGCCTGCGCGACCATGCGCTGGCTGCTTGTAGACTCCCGCCTTCACCTCGTAGAGACGGCTTCGCTGCCACCTCCCTGCACACACTGGTTCAAATGGTCGACAGCGGCCTGGGCGTCACCCTGCTTCCGCAGCTGGCGCTTGATGCCGGCATCCTGCGCGGCACCGATGTCGTCGCGCGGCCGCTCGCCGAGGATGCCGCCCGGCATATCGGGCTGGCCTGGCGGCGCGGCACGCAGCGCGCCAAGGAATTCACCCTGTTCGGTGAAGCGCTGGTCGCAGCACTCAAATCCGATTCCGCTTCATCAAAGAAAGCCTGACATGTCGAAGACCCTGATCCGCCCGGCGACACCGGACGATGCCGCCACCATCGTGTCCCTGGTGCAGGCGCTCGCCATCTATGAGAAGGAACCGCTCAGCAGCGTGAAGATCACGCCGGCCGATGTGCTGCGCGACGGCTTCGGGCCGGAGAAGCGATTCGAGGCGCTGATCGCCCTGCTGGATGACGAGCCGGTCGGCTTCGCGCTCTATTTCCACAACTACTCGACCTGGGAAGGCCGCGCCGGTCTTTTCGTGGAAGACCTCTTCGTGCTGGAACGCGCACGCGGCCATGGCCTGGGCCGCCAGCTGATCACCGCCCTGGCCGCCATCGCCGATGCGCGCGGCTGCAAGCGGCTCGACCTCAACGTGCTGGACTGGAATCCGACGCGCGATTTCTACCACCGGCTCGGGATCAACCATAAGACCGAGTGGCTGCCTTACCGCATGACGCAGCCCGAGCTTGCCAAGCTTGGCGCGGCGGCGGATCCGGCCTGGTTTCCGGTCAATCCGGCCTAGCACGTCAGGGTGATGGCGACGGGAAGAAAAGCTTTTGTTCTTCGCCCGGCGATTGTGACAGACTGTCTGTAATGCTGACAGTCAGGGCCCAGTCCGCGTGAAGGCAAACCGTGACGTGACATTCAGGCCTACCCGCAGCGGCACGTCGCGCGGTTTCGTGATGCTGGTCGGCGCCGTTCTGCTGCTGCTCGCCGCGACCGGCCTGCTGTCCTGGTCGCTGGTGCAGAACCTGCGCGACGCCGAACAGGACCGCCTGACGCTGCAGGCCGAATCCCTGAGCCGCACGCTGGCCGATTCCGCACAGCGCCAGATCGACGTCGCCGACCTGCTGCTGCAATTCGCCGCCGCCGAGACCAGCGAGCGCATCAGCCGTGGCCTCACCCCGAGCGACGCCATCATCAAGCTGCTGGAATCGCGCCTGGAGGCGATGCCGCAGGTGAAGGCGGTGCATGTCTATGACGAGCGCGGCCGCTACTGGTTCGCGGTCGGCTCGGTCGGCATGCCGCTGGATATCGGCTGGCATCCCGGATTCACCGCGCATCGCGACGGCGTGATGCAGCAGATCAGCGCCGCCCAGCTCGGCACGCCCGACAACGAGAATACCGCGCGGATCTGGCTGACCCGCCGCATCGGCATGCCGGGCGAACCTTTCGCCGGCGTGCTCATCGCCACGCTGAATCTCGATCTGCAGGATCTTCTCGACCCTGCCTATTTCACGCTGCCAACCGCGGCGCTGGCGATGGTGCATGATGGCGGGCCACTGATCGCCGGCTGGCCGCGCAGCGCGGCGCAGACCCTGACCGGCCTGACCACTTTCGTCTCGGGATCGCATGGCCATGCCATGGCCGGTGACAGCATGCTGTACTGGGCCAAACTGAGCGACCTGCCGGTCACGCTGCTGATGCAGATCGACATGGCGCTGGTGCAGAGCAACTGGCAGCGTCCGGCGATCGGCTATGCCGTTCTGTTCGGCGTGTTCGCGCTGGGCGCCATCGCCACGCTGTGGGGCAACTGGCGGCAACTGCGCCGCCGTACCGCCACCGAAGCGCTGTTGCGCGGCATGATGGACAACCCGCCGCTGATCATGGCGCTGCAGGATGCCGATGGCCGCTATCTGATGGTGAACCGGCATTACGCCGAGCAGCTGGGCCGCGAACCGGATTCACTGGTCGGACGCACGCCGCGCGACATCTTTCCGCCGGCAATGGCCGGCGAACTGATGCACCAGATCAGCCAGACGCTGCAGGCCGGCAAAGCCATCGTGTTCGATTCCGCCACCCGCATCGGCACCGTCGAACAGCGCGACTATATCGTGGTGCGCTTCCCGATCTACGACGCCGCGCGCCGCCTGCTGGCGCTTGGCAGCATCGCCACTGACATCACCGAACGCAAACAGCTGGAAGCCGAGCTGCGCGAACAGGCGGCGGTACGCGAGAAGCTGGCCGAGAATTACGCGCGCCAGCGCGAGGTGGCGGAAACCGCCAATCGCGCGAAAAGCGAATTCCTCGCGCATATGAGCCACGAGCTGCGCACGCCGCTGAATGCCATCATCGGCTTTGCCGACATGATCGCCGGCCGTCTGCTGGGCGCGCAGTCGGACAAGTATTTCGAATATGCCCGCGACATTTCAGGCAGCGCGCATCACCTGCTAGGCGTGATCAACGACATCCTCGACGTCTCCAAGATCGAGAGCGGCCGCTTCGTGCTGGAGCAGGCCGTGCATGATCCTTACGATCTGGTGGAAGACAGCCTGCGCCTGGTGAAGGGGCGCGCGCGCGAGGCCGGACTGCAGGTGCATAACCGCCTGCCGCACGAGCTGCCACGCCTGCATGTGGATGCGCGCGCGGTGAAGCAGATGCTGATCAACCTGCTGGGCAATGCCGTGAAGTTCACGCCGCAGGGTGGCACGATCACGGTGGAGGCCGTCATCGAGACGAGCGGCGGCATGGCGATCACGGTGGCTGATACCGGCATCGGCATCGCCGAGGAAAACCTGGAGAAAGTGTTCGAGCCCTTCTGGCAGGCCGATGCCGGCGTGCGCCGCAGCGAGGGCAGTGGCCTGGGCCTGAACATCTGCCGCAAGCTGATCGACCTGCATCAGGGCCGCGTCAGCGTGACATCCGTGCTGCAGCAGGGCACGCGGGTGACGCTGCATTTCCCGCCCGCCTGCATCGTCCCGGCCCAGGCGGCCGACTGATCACACGACATTCTGTGGTTCTGGACAAACAAAAACGGCGCGCCGTTCAAGGCGCGCCGTCTGTTTCGGGATAACCCGGAAGATTACTGCTTGCCGCTTACTGCTTGATCGGCAGCGTCTCGATCTGGCTGCCAGCATCGGCCGCCTTGCTGATCGAGGTGGGCGACACGTTCGGCTGCTTCGAGGCGCGGTTGGCGATCTCGTCGGCGCGGCGCTGGCGATACACGGTGCGCAGCGTCACGTAATAGTCGAGCGAGGTCTTTTCCAGATTGTCGAGGGTCTCGAGCAACTGGGCGCGGGCATCGATGCCCGAGACGGCGGCGCGGGCGATGATCCACTCGTCGCGGTCGGTGTTGCGCAGATACCAGTTGAGCGGATCGGCAACGCTGTCGACCACATAGCCGCCGAGATCGCGCGGATTCGACGGGCCGAGGATCGGGATGAAGAGATACGGGCCTTCCTCGGTGCCCCAGACGGCGAGCGTCTGGCCGAAGTCTTCGGTATGCGGCGCGATGCCGAACCACTTGTCGGCGGCGTCATAAAAGCCCAGCACGCCGACGGTGGAGTTGATGGCAAAGCGCTGCAGCGTCTCGCCGGCGCGGTTGGTCTCGCCCTGCAGCAGGTCGTTGGCCAGGTAGATCGGGGTCTTCAGGTTCTGCAGCGCGCTGCGGATACCGGTCTGCAGCGGCGGCGGCAGCAGCGTCGAATAGGCAAAGGCCAGCGGCTTGAGCAGCAGGTTGTCGATCGCCTGGTGGAATTCGAACATCGCGCGGTTGACCGGCTCGAGCGGGTCATTCACTGCCTCGAAGTCAGCGCGGGCCTGCGGATCGGCGGGCGGAGTGGCGCAGCCAGCGAGAAGGCTGGTCGACAGCAGGGCAGCGGCAGCAAAGGACTTCCACTGGAACGGGCGCGAACCAACGACGCGCGGGGCAACAGACATGATGCTGGACCTCGTTATAATTCTTGAGCTTACTTATCCGGTAAACCGCGAACGGTGGCAAGCCGAATCCCGGTTCCTGTGATGCACGGCACCGCAACCGCGCCGGGCGTTCCGCTTTTTCCGATACGGTGATGCAGTTGGGCAACACACCCCCGGTTGCCGTCTGCCGATTCGGGACAGGCAGTACCAGAACCGGCTAATGCAGCTTGTCGCCGCCACCCCCGGACTGGTCGTCGGTTTGGCCATCCCCCTCCTCGTCCTCGTCCGACTCGACCGCAGGAATCGCATAGGTGCCTTTCAGCCAGCGGTTCAGGTCGACATCGGCGCAGCGCGGCGAGCAGAACGGGGCGGATTTGGCGACCGCCGGCTTGCCGCAGATCGGGCAGGCCTTGGGAGTCGGGTCGGCCATGGCGGTTAGCGGTCCGGCCGGCTTATTGCGAACGATTCGCGACGGCGACCGCTTTCCGGCTTCACATGCACCATCGAGCCGAGCTGACGCTCCAGCTTGGTGCGCAGATCGGCGTCGAACAGGGCGGCCACATCCGGGGCACAGGCGATTTCCAGCTTGCCGCCCGGGCTGGCGGCAGCCTCGCGGCCGGCCCGGCGCAGCAATTCGGCCAGGACGGCGGGCAGCGAGGGCAGCCGACCGTCGCCGTCGCAGGTGGGGCAGCTCTCGAACAGGCGGTCGGCCAGCGGCTCGCCAACCCGCTTGCGGGTCATCTCGACGAGGCCGAGCGCCGACATGCCCAGCACCTTGGTCGGCGCCGGATCGCGCTTCAGCGCCTCGCGCAGCGCATTCACCGTGCGGGCGCGATAGGCGGCGTTTTCCATATGCAGGAAGTCGATCACCACGATGCCGCCGATGCCGCGCAGGCGCAGCTGGCGCGCGATCTCGGCGGCCGCCTCGACATTGATGCCGAGGGCCTGTTCCTCGAAGGCCGAACCGCGTGACGAGGCGCGGCCGGAATCGACATCGATGGCGGTGAGTGCTTCAGTTTCGCCGAATACGATGGCGCCGCCGCCGGGCAGTTCGACGCGACGGCCGAGCGCGGCGGCAATGTCATGCTCGATGTCGAAGAGATCGAACAGGCTGGTGGGATCGTCAAACCGCTGCAACCGCGCCACATGGTTGGGCGCATGCTCGAACAGCCAGGCACGGGCCTCGGCGAAGCCGGCGGCCGCATTGACGCGGATCGCATCCAGCCGCGCGCCGACATAGTCGCGGAGCGCACGACCGACCGGGCCCATCTCGCGCCAGAGTTCGGCCGGCACGTCGCCGGCATCGGACGCCTTGTTGCGGCGTTCCTCGATGGCGATCCAACGCGCGCGCAGGCGCTCCAGATCGGCGAACAGCTCTTCCTTGGCCACGCCATCGGCATTGGGATTGAGGATGCAGCCCATGGTCTTGCGGCGCTCGCCCTCGCGGCGCTCTTCCGCCACGGCCTTTTCGTTGGCGCGGCGGTCGCCGGCGCGGCGCTTCAGCCGGGCCGTGACTTCCAGTGGTGTGTCGGCGGCCAGCGCCATCAGGCTCTGCATCACGGCGGCGAGCCGCATGCGTTCGGCATCCTGGGCGATGCGCCGGGTGACGCGCACGCCGGCATCATAGGGTGTAAACGACAGGAAACGGCCGGGCAGCGCGATATGGCAGGTGAGCTTGACGCCCTTCTCACCCACGGGATCGCGGATCACCTGGACCAGGATGGTCTCGCCTTCATGGATCAGCTGCTCGATCGGCTTGTCGCCGGCATCCCGCAAATCGTCGCGGCCGAGGAAGCCGTCGCGGCTGAGCCCGATATCGACATAGGCGGCCTGCAGGCCCTTTTCGATGCGGCGGATACGGCCGAGGAAAATCGCACCGAGCGCGGAGTCGCGTTCGGGGCGTTCCAGATCGAGGTGTACCAGGCGGTCGTCCTCGACCAGCGCCACCCGCGTCTCGGTCAGTCCGACATCGATCAGAAGCTCGTTGGCCATCGAATCGACTATACCTGATCTTGCGGCCAGAGCGGATAGCCGAAGCCGCGCAGCAGCCCGGCGGTCTCGGCCAATGGCAGCCCCACCACGTTGGAATAGGGCCCACCCAGCCAGGTGACGAAGGCTTCGGCGCGGCCCTGGATGGCATAGCCGCCGGCTTTGCCCAGGCCCTCGCCGCAGGCCACGTAAGCCGCGATCTCGGCATCTTCCAGGCGACGGAGGCGCACGATGGTCTCGACCGTGCGGCTGGCCCGGCGGCCATCGGGATGGATCAGGCACAGCCCCGTGGTGACGCGATGCCGCCGGCCCGACAGCATGGCCAGACAGGCGCGCACCTCGTCGGCCGTTTCGGCCTTGGGCAGGATGCGGCGGCCCAGACCGACCACCGTATCGGCGGCCAGCACCAGGGCATCGGGGCGTTTTTGCGCGATCAGCGCGGCCTTGGCCGCACTCAGGCGCGCAGCCAGGGCGCGCGGCAGTTCGGCCGGATGCGGGGTTTCGTCGAGATCGGCGGCCAAGATCGCCGCCGGTTCGATGCCGATCTGCCGGAGCAGGTCGCGCCGGCGCGGCGAAGCCGAGGCCAGGACAAGCGGGGCCATCGGCTGGTGAGGCTTACTTGAAACGGAAGGTGACGCGGCCCTTGGTCAGGTCATACGGGGTCATTTCGACCATGACCTTGTCACCCGCCAGCACGCGGATGCGGTTCTTGCGCATCTTGCCCGAGGTATGCGCCAGCACCTCGTGGCCGTTGTCGAGCTTGACCCGGAAATTCGCGTTGGGGAGCAACTCCTCCACCACGCCGGGGAATTCCAGCAATTCTTCCTTCGCCATTCCGCCTCTGTATTGAGTCTGCCGCGCCGGGGTGGCGCAGGCCATGCGCCACCGATGTTTACGGGCGGCGACGCGGCGAGAACATGCGCGCGCCCCGGGCGAAAATCAAGCAACGAAGGGCTCCGGCGGCGGGTGTATGGCGGTTGTCGCCGGCCCTGACCCTACCTTGGCGCCCGGACCGTCCCGGGCAGGCCCCGTTTCGCCTCGTTTCTTGTTAAACGGGATTATGTTTTATATTTACACAACTTATAGATTATTCGACCTCGATCCGGACCGCCGACCAGACCCATTTGGCATCGTCATGGGCTTTGAGCGCCGGATGCTTGTCGTCGCGCGGATAGACCACCCAGGCAGGACCGCGACCACCGAGGCCCAGATATTTGCCGTCGGCCTTCACGGCGAGGATCACGTCATGCTGCTGGGCATCGCTGACCGGGATTTCGGCGCCATAGCCGTCCAGCGCATAGACCTTCACGCTTTTGCCTTTCGCGCCGGCCGCCTTCAGCACGTCGCGCAGCAGCGGACCCTCGAAGGCATAGGCCTTGGGCCAGGTGTCATATTTCACTGTGAACTTCTTCTTGCCGAGTTTTTCCAGCATGGCGAGGTCGAACTGCGCCGCCTTGTCGAAACTCACGTTGCCGAATTTGAAGAAGGCATCCTCGAAGTCGTTGAGCGCGGCGCGATTGGTGTTGGCGATGTTGCCATGGATGGTGAGTACCACCGGCCCCTTGGGTTTCTCAAGGTCGGCGGCGGAAGCGGACGCGACCAAACCGAAAACGCAGAGGATGATGAGCAGATGGCGCAGCATGGCGTTATCTCCGTGACGAGGCGGGTGCTGACTCGTTACGGGGCTGCGCCGGGCTTGTCCAGAATTTTCAGGCCGTGTGTTGCAACCGTATGCAATCCGGCCGGAAAGACCTAAGGCATGCGCCGCGGGAAGATCATTGTCGCCGAGGTGCCCTCACCCAGCAGGCTGTCGATGGCGATGCGGCCGCCATGCAGCGCCATCAGGCGATGGCTGATGGTGAGGCCGAGACCGGTGCCCTGCTGGCGCTGGTTCTTGGGGCCGGCCTGATAGAAGGCCTCGCCCAGGCGCTGCAGATCGGACGGCGCGATGCCGGGGCCGTCATCCTGCACGGTGATGTGGATATGGTCGTCGTCGGCGCTGCCCGAGACGACGATGCGACCATCCACCGGCGTGAACTTGATCGCATTGGAGATCAGGTTGAGCAGCACCTGGCGGAAGGCGCTGCGGTCGGCCTGCAGCAGCGGCAGGCCGTGCAGCGAGGCATCCATGACCAGCGACTGGTCTTTCTGGCGCGCCTGGCTGAGCAACAGCGAGATCACCGCATCGGCCTCGTCGACCAGCTTGAGCGTGTCCAGCGTCAGGGTCATCTTGCCGGCTTCGATGCGGCTGAGATCGAGGATGCTGGTAATGACTTCCAGCAGATGCGAGCCGGCCTGGCGGATCAGCCCGGCATAATCCTTGTAGTGCGGATCGCCGAGCGGACCGAAGGCTTCCGACTGCATCATCTCGGCAAAGCCGATCACGGCATTGAGCGGCGTGCGTAGCTCGTGGCTCATGAAGGCAAGGAACTCGCCCTTTGCGCGCGAGGCAAGCTGCGCCTCTTCATGGGCCGCCTCGGTCTGCGCCAGCGCGCGCTGCAGTTCCAGCGCATCGGTGACCAGCACGGCGAAATCCTTCAGCTGCTGCTGCTGCGAGGGATCGAAGCGGCGCGGCACCGGATCGAAGATCGCGAGAGTCCCCAGCCGGTGGCCGCCACGGCTGATCAGCGGCGCGCCGGCATAGAAGCGCAGGCCGCCTTCGGGCGTGACATAGGGGTTGCCGGCGAAGCGCTCGTCCTTGCTGGCGTCTTCCACCACGCAGACCTCGTCGTCGAGGATCGCCCAGGCGCAGAGTCCATGCTCGCGCGGCACTTCTCTCACGCCGATACCGGCATGGGCCTTGAACCACAGCCGGTCCTGGTCGACCAGGGTGATCATGGCGCCGCCGGTGGCGAAGACGCGCGTGGAGAGCTGCACCAGACGATCGAAGCGCGGATCGTAGGGTGTATCCAGGATGCCGAAGCTGCGCAGGTCTTCCAGGCGCGCCGCTTCGTCGGGAGGCAGTGGTGCAGCAACCGTCAACGGAGGAGGTCTTTTTCTTAAAACACGCCCTGTATTAAGGGCGTGACGCCGTTGGGGCAAGTCCCGTTTCGCCGCGCTGGGACCGCGATGCTGCCGCCATCACAGCGGGCGGCCGAACTGCGGCGATTTGCCGCCCGACATCTGCAACCCGGGTGATGCGCGCGCGGCGGCTTGCTCTACCCTCATCCCGCCGGGCTATGGACCTGTGGACTACCCAGCCTGTACCAATGAACCAATGCTGCAGCTCGACCATATCACCGTCATCGCGCCCGATCTGGCCGAGGGCGTGGCGCATGTGCGTGCCTGCCTCGACATCGACGTGCCGTTCGGTCGCAAGCATCCCTATATGGGCACGCAGAACCACCTGCTGCAGCTGGGACCGGCGGTCTATCTGGAGATCGTCGCCATCGATGCGGAGGCGCCGCCGCCCGGCCGACCGCGCTGGTTCGGCCTCGACGACCGTGCCGCCGTGCGCAAGGCCTGGGATGATGGGCTGCGTCTGCGCGGCTGGGTGACGAGGACCGACGATATCGACGCGATTCTGCCCCTGCATGAAGATATGCTGGGACAAAAGGTGCGGCTGTCGACGTCGGATGCGCATTTCTTCTTCGCGATTCCGGCTGACGGATCGCTGCCCGGCCATGGCGTCGCCCCCTCGGTGATCGATCGCGTGGGCCGCCCGCCACCGGTGGCGACAATGCATGATGCCCGCGCGGTGCTGCAGGCGCTGACCGTCGAGCATCCGGAGCCGGCACGGGTGGCGGCGCTGTACGACACGCTTGACATCGATATGCCGCCCACGGTGCGGCCCGGCGCGCAGCTACGCTACTCTGCGCTGATCGGCACGCCGGCCGGCCTGAAAGAGCTGACCTAGATCAGCGACGACGCAGGATGGCCTCGCCGTCGACGCTGACGCTCACCGTCTGCTCGCCGGCAGCGGCAACCGGCGGCGCGGCGCGGCTCTCCGCCGCCATCGCCATCGACTTCATCATCACCGGCCGCTGCACCACGCCGCCATTGAGACCGACGCGGGCCCAGCCCTCGAAACGCATGCCGAGCGCCGCCGCCGTCTTCTCGGCACGCTGCGTCAGGCGCTGCAGCGCTTCGGTGAACAGTTCGTCCTGCAAGGCGCGCCCCTGCCCGCGCGACACGGTATAGCCGAGCTCCTGCAGCAGCAGGCCCTCGGTCTGCAATGCGCCGGCGGCTTCGAGCAGCTTGGCATCGTCGGTGGAGGTGAGGATCAGACTCTGCTGCGCGCGCCACAGCGGCGCCGGCGGCTTAGTGCCCGGCGGCAGGCTGGCCGGCCGCGGCGGGCTTTCCTGATAGGTGTTGTAGCCGCCGGTCTCGACCTCCAGCCCCAGCGCCTTGGCGCGCGCCAGCGCTTTCGCCATGGCGGCATTGACGCTGGCCTGGGCGGTAGCGGCGGATTCAGATGATGCCTGCGCCATCAGCCGGGCGCGCATGGTATCCGGCGTAACGTCGCGTTCTGCGGTCTCGTTCAGGTTCACCACGGTGGCGTCTTCGGGCAGCGTGCGCTGCACAGTCTGCGCTTTGGCATTGTCGCAGGCGGCAAGGCCGATCAGCAGGACGGGAATGGCGAGGCTGGCGAGCAAACGGCGGGTCATGACGGACTCCGGTGGGTTATGATTGCTGCGAGGCGTAGCGGCAAATCTTGGCGGATTTGCGGCGGATCGATATTAACGCGGAGCAAACCGCGCGCGAATCTTCTTGTTGAGGAAGTCGCGCACCTCGCGGTAGGCGGCCAGGCGCTGCTCGCGGCTGCCCTCCACGATGGTGGGGTCGAAGGTGTTCCAGAATTCGACGTCGCAGGCCATCGTGCGGGTCATGTCGACCGCCGTATGCTGGGCCTCGGGTGAAAGCGAGACGATCAGGTCGAACGAGCTGTCTTCCAGGTCGTCGAAAGTTTTCGGGCGATGCTTGCTGATATCCAGCCCGATCTCGTCCATGACTTCCACGGCCAGCGGATCGACCTTGTCCTTGCGCACGCCCGCGCTGTCAACGAAGACCTGTTTGGGATACAGCGCCTTGAGGATGCCCTCGGCCATCGGGGACCGCACGCTGTTCATGGTGCAACAGAACAGCACGCTGCCGGGGAGCCGCTCGATCATGACGGCTTACCGGATATGCAAGACGCAGATCAGGGTGAAGAGCCGACGGGCGGTATCGAAATCGCAGTCGATCTTGCCCTTCAGCCGCTCGCGCAGCAGTTCCGATCCCTCGTTGTGCACACCACGCCGGGCCATATCGATGGTCTCGATCTGCGCCGGCGAGGACCGCTTGATGGCCTGGTAATAGCTGTCGCAGATCTCGAAATAGTCCTTCACGATCCTGCGGAAGGGCGACAGCGCCAGAATGATCTTGCCCAAGGCCGCGGCATCCTCGCCACGGATATCGAAGACCAGGCGGTTGTCCTCGATGGCTAGCACCAGCTGGAACGGGCCCTGCTCGTCATGGGCGCCGACCGGCGAAAAGACATTCTGTTCCAGCAGGTCGAAGATCGCGACCCGCTGTTCATGCTCGATATCGGCGTTGCGGCGCACCACGCTGCGCTCGTCGAGCTGGACCTCGACGAGACGGTGGTTGGCCGGCGGTGCCTTCTCGGTCATGCGGCTCCCTTATTGAGCCGGATCGAGACCGACAGCGCGTGGCCGAACAGGCCTTCGGCATCAGCAAGAGTGACCGCGGCAGGGCCGATCTTCTGCAGCGAGGCCGGATCGCACTGGACCAGTGTCGTGCGCTTCATGAAATCGAGCAGGTTGAGGCCCGAGGCAAAACGCGCAGCGCCCGCGGTAGGCAGCACATGGTTCGGGCCGGCGACGTAATCGCCGATCGCTTCCGGCGTATGGCGACCCAGGAAGATCGCGCCGGCATGACGCACCTTGGCGGCCAGACCCTGCGGTTCGTCGATGGCCAGTTCCAGATGCTCGGGCGCGATGGCGTCGACCAGCGGCGCGGCATCGTCCAGCTGCGGCACCGTGATCAGCGCGCCGAACTTTTCCCAGCTTGCCGATGCAATGTCGGAACGAGGCATGGTCGAGAGCTGCTGCCGCACGGCGGCACCGACTTGTTCCGCGAAACCGGCATCATCGGTGATCAGCACCGACTGCGCCACTTCGTCATGCTCGGCCTGCGAGAGCAGATCGGCGGCGATCCAGGCCGGATCGTTCTTGGCGTCGGCGACCACGAGGATTTCGGAAGGTCCCGCCGGATTGTCGATGCCGACCTGGCCGAAGACCTGGCGCTTGGCGGTGACGACGAAGCTGTTGCCCGGGCCGGTGATCTTGTCGACGGCTGCGATACTCTCGGTGCCATAGGCCAATGCTGCGACGGCCTGCGCGCCGCCGGTGCGATAGGCTTCGTGCACGCCGGCGAGTTTCAGCGCCGCCATCACCAGCGGGTTGAGTTCGCCGCCGGGCGTCGGCACGACGACGACGACGCGGCGCACGCCGGCGACAATGGCCGGGATGGCGTTCATCAGCACGGATGACGGATAGGCCGCCTTGCCGCCGGGCACGTAGAGACCCACGGCATCCAGCGGCGTCCAGCGATGACCGAGCTTCACGCCCTGCGCATCGGTATAGAAATCATCGGCCGGCTTCTGGCGGGCATGGAAGTCGCGGATGCGGGCGGCCGCCGTTTCAAGTGCGGCAAGAGTCTTCGGATCGACCTGCGCGGCGGCCGCATCGATTTCAGCCTGGCTGATGCGCAGGCCCAGTTTTGCCGAATCCACTTTATCGAATTTCAGATTCAGTTCATGCAACACCGCATCGCCGCGCTTGCGCACATCGGCGATGATCTGCGCGACGACGGTCGAGACATCGGCCTCGGCATCGCGCTTGGACTTCACCATCGCATCGAAGCGCTGACGGAAATCCTTGTCGGCTGCATTGAGCGAAACAGGCATTACACGGCTTTCCTGGTCTTCTGCGCGGCGGCAGCGTCAACGGCGGCGCGGATCTTTTCCAGCCAGCCGCCGACCTGGATCGGGCGGGTCTTCAACGCGGCACGGTTGACCACCAGCCGCGAGGTGACCTGGGCGATGACTTCCACTTCGACCAGGCCATTGGCCTTGAGCGTCGCGCCGGTCGAGACCAGATCGACGATGCGGCGGCACAGCCCCAGCGTCGGCGCCAGTTCCATTGCACCGTTCAGCTTGATGCATTCGGCCTGCACGCCGCGGGCGGCGAAATACTTCTGCGTCACATGCGGGTATTTGGTGGCGACGCGGACATGGCTCCAGCGCTTCGGATCATCCGAAGAAGACAGCTCCACCGGCTCGGCCACCGACAGGCGGCAATGCCCGATATCGAGATCGAGCGGCGCATAGATTTCCGGATAGTCGAATTCCATCAGCACGTCATTGCCGGCGACGCCGATCTGGGCCGCGCCGAAGGCCACGAAGGTGGCGACGTCGAAGCTGCGCACGCGGATCAGCTCGATATCGGGCTGGCTGGTGGCAAAGCGCAGCTTGCGGCTGTTCTCGTCGGAGAATTCCGGCTCGGGCTCGATGCCGGCGGCCTTCAGGAGCGGCAGCACCTCTTTCAGGATGCGGCCCTTGGGCAGCGCCATCACCAGCTTGGCGTTATCAATAGCGGGGCTCATCGCTCACACTTCCTTGTGCTGCGGTACGCGGCGCACCGGCCATGGCTGGCCGATATCCTGCATCTGCGCATCCACACATTCCACATCCAGTTTCACCGCGCCGCCACCGGCAAAGACCAGCGTGAGCGTCGCCGCGCCCTCCCCGGCCGGATCGGCCAGGATGGACAGCAGGTCGAGCGCCGCACCGGGCCGGTCGCGGTCGATGCCGGCCGACTGCACGTTCAGCACGCCGTCGAAATGCAGCCCGGCCTGCACGCGGGCATGCGGCGTGGCGCGGATCAGCGGGCGCTTTTTCTGGCCGTCCAGCTGCGGCGCCTCGTCTTCCCAGCGGAAGCGGTTCAGCACCAGCACGAAACGGCGCTGCTTCGGCAGCCACGCCATGTCGCCGATCTTCACCGTCGCATCCTGCAGACAGGCTGCCAGCACCGTGATGTCCTCGACATCTTCGGCGCGCAACTTCAGCGGCAGGAAACGACCGGCAGCCATTCCTAGTCCTTCAGCCGTTCGATCACGGCGCCGCAGGCGGCCAGCTTCTCTTCCAGCCGCTCGTAACCGCGATCCAGGTGATAGACGCGGTTGACCACGGTTTCGCCTTCGGCGGCGAGACCCGCCAGCACCAGCGACACGGAAGCCCGCAGATCGGTCGCCATCACCGGCGCGCCGGTCAGCTTAGGGACTCCGCGCACCAGCGCGGACGAGCCATGCACGGTGATATTCGCACCCATGCGCGCCAGTTCCGGCACATGCATGAAGCGGTTCTCGAAGATCGTCTCGGTGATCATCGCGGCGCCTTCGGCGACCGACATGATCGACATCACCTGCGCCTGCATGTCGGTCGGGAAACCGGGATAGGGCTGGGTCTGGAAATCGACGCCCTTCAGGCGCGACCCGTTGCGCGCGATGGAAATGCCGCGCGTCGTCGCCTCGATGACACAGCCGGCCTCGACCAGCTTCTCGGCCACCGCATCGATCAGGTCGATGCGCGCGCCAGTCAGCTCGACCTTGCCGCCGCAGATAGCCACTGCGGCGAGGTAGGTGCCGATTTCAATGCGGTCGGGCACGATCTTGTGCGTGCCGCCATGCAGCGCGGACTTGCCGTGGATGGTGAGATGCTCGGTGCCGATGCCGTCGATCATCGCGCCCATCGCCACCAGGCAATAGGCGAGATCGGAAATCTCCGGTTCGCGCGCGGCATTCTCAAGGACAGTGGTGCCCTCCGCCAAGGTCGCCGCCATGAGAAGGTTCTCGGTCGCGCCGACGCTGACCTGGGGGAAGCGCACCACGCCGCCCTTCAGGCCCTTCTTGGCCGTCGCCTTGATATAGCCGTTCTCGACATTGATCTCGGCGCCGAGCGCCTTGAGGCCCATGATATGCAGATCGACCGGGCGCGTGCCGATGGCGCAGCCGCCCGGCAGCGACACTTCGGCCTCGCCAAAGCGCGCGAGCAGCGGGCCGAGCACGAGAACGCTGGCGCGCATCTTGCGCACGATGTCATAGGGCGCCAGCGTCGAGGTGATCTTGCCGGCATTGAGATGGATGGTGCGGCCTTCCGGGGTGCCGTTGCCGCCATCCATCGAGACATCAACGCCATGCTGCTGCAGCAGATGCGCCATGGTGGCGATATCGGCCAGATGCGGCACGTTGGACAGCGTGAGCGTGTCGCCGGTCAGCAGGCTGGCCGCCATCAGCGGCAGGGCCGCGTTCTTGGCGCCGCCGATGCCGATCGTACCTTCCAGCGGCTTGCCGCCGCGCAACCGAATTCTGTCCATAACGCTTTGATTCCAAAAGACTACCGGCGGAAATGGCCGGCCAGCATGAGATAGGGTCCCGTTTGTCTAACGCAATGCGGGGTAAATCGCCAGTGTGGCGGATTTAAGGGCTCCGGCCGGGGGCGCGGGCAGACCCGCCCCGGGCCCGGGCGGCGTTACAGGCGCAACGCCTTTGCATCGACCGGAAACACCCCCGCAACCGCCCCCGCCGACACTCCGGCCCGCGCCTCCCCCGTCCCCCGATTGTGGCGGCGCCCGTGACGCACCCGGCCAGGGCCCAGGGATAGGATGGCCGGGCGCGTCACGGCCCTCAGCGATCAGAGGAGCATGGCCGTGGACATGACCGAGACCGACCGCAGCACCGACCGCTATGCGCGATGCATCGACATCTCGAAGCGCGTCACCTGGGACATCGATCGCGATGTCCTGAAGGGTCGCGATTTCGACTATGACTGCAAATTCCTGCCCGACGGCCTGTCGCTGGTGGAAGAGATGGATTTTCTCTCCGCGGCCGAGCGGCGGCTGTTGAGCCAGATCCAGGGCCGCACCTATGCCTACATCTTCGGCCTGGTCGAGCGCTTCATCAACGCCAAGATCCTGGAGGTCAGCCAGCGCCACTGGTTCGGCGACCAGATCGCGCTGGAGGCGCTGGTGCGCTTCAGCGCCGAGGAACTCAAGCACCAGGAGCTGTTCCGCCGCATCGAGCGGATGATCGCGGCGAAAATGCCGGCTGGCTATCGCCAGACCGCGGATGCCGATGCAGTAGCCAAGGTGGTGATGTCGAAATCGACCTGGTCGGTGCTGGCGCTGACCTGCCTGATCGAACTCTTCGTGCAGGCGCATTACCGCGAGAGCATCGATCCGGCCTCCGAAACCTCGGACCTGTTCCGGGATGTCTTCCTGTATCACTGGCGCGAGGAATCGCAGCACGCCATCCTCGACGAGATCGAATGGCAGGCGGAGGATCGCCGGATATCGCCCTCCGAGCGCGACAAGGCGGTGGTCGACCTGATCGAGCTGGTGGCGGCGGTGGACGGCATCCTGCAGGCACAAGCGGCCGGCGACGCGCTGTATTTCGGCGAGATCTGCGGCCGCACGCTGACCGAACAGGACGAGACCCGGCTGCGCGACGGCATCCTGCGCGCCTATCGCTGGCAGTATATCGTCACCGGAGTCCAGGTGCCGCGCTTCCGCGAACTGCTGGAAAGCATGATCGATGCGGCGCAAAGCCTGCGCATCCAGTCCGCGCTCGCGCCGATCATCCGCGAGACCATCTGACCCTGCTCGCTCCGACCCTGTACGCAACGCTCGCTTTGTAGGGCAAACCTAGCGTTGCGTGCGAGGTGCGACCTGGCCCGCCTGGCGGGCCAGGTCGCTCAATCCAATGCCCAGCCGGCGGCGATACACCGCATCGATCTCGCCTTCGCTCCGCATCGCCGCCAGGGCTGCGTCGACCTTCGCGGCCAGCGCGGCGCGACCGCGATGCAGCAGCGGATAGAACGGCACGGCGGCATGGGCCGGCAGCAGCGGGCGCACCGCCAGGCCCAGCTTTTCCGCCTTGCCGCGCATGGTGATCAGCTCGCCATAGGCCGCATCCTGGCGCCCGAGCATCAGACCGCGCAGCTGGCTTTCCTCGCCATCCAGTTCCACCACGTCCAGCGCCGGTGCGGTCTGGCGCAGTTCCGGCGGATACCACCAGCCCTGGATCAGGCTGATGCGGCGGCCATCCAGCCGCACCGGATCGGAGCCGCCCTGCAGATAGTCATCGCCGCGCACCCAGAAGACATAATGCGAGGTCACGTAAGATTCGCGGCCGACAATGTATTCGGCGCGCGGCGCGCCATCCATGGCGAGATCGAGACGGCCGAATTCGACTTCGGTCAGGCAGCGCTTCCACGGCATCTCGACAAAGCTGGCCTGCAGGCCCGCACGCTGCGCAGCCCGCTGCAGGATTTCAACCGAGAGGCCATCGGCACGGCCCTGGCCGTCGGTGAAGGCATAGGGCGGCCAGTCGGTGAAGCAGGCGCGCAGCGTGTCTTGCGCACGTGCCGGCAGGGCCGCGCACAGCAGCAGCGTCAGAAGAGCCGCGCGGAACAGGATCAGAGCTTGGGCAGGGTGACGCCACGCTGGCCCATGTATTTGCCGGCGCGATCGGCGTAAGAGGTCTCGCAGGGCTGGTCGCCCTTGAGGAACAGGAACTGGCAGGCGCCCTCGTTGGCGTAGATCTTCGCGGGCAGCGGCGTGGTGTTGGAGAATTCCAGCGTCACGTGGCCTTCCCATTCCGGCTCCAGCGGCGTGACATTCACGATGATGCCGCAGCGCGCATAGGTGCTCTTGCCCAGGCAGATCACCAGCACGTCGCGCGGGATGCGGAAATATTCCACCGTGCGCGCCAACGCGAAGGAATTCGGCGGGATGACGCAGACATCGGTATCGAAATCGACAAAGGAGCTCGGCGAGAATTCCTTCGGATCGACAACTGCGCTGTTCACGTTGGTGAAGATCTTGAACTCGCGCGCCACGCGAGCGTCGTAGCCGTAGGAGGAGAGCCCGTAGGAGATGGTGCCCTCGCGCTTCTGCGCCTCGACGAAGGGCTCGATCATGCCTTTGGTCTTCGCCTGTTCGCGAATCCAGATATCGGACATGACGCTCATCGAATGATCCCCTCAGGACGGCGGCCAGGAACAGACCCGAGGCCTGCTTCGGGCTTACGTGGCCGGGTCTTCGCGGTCAAGGCCCGGCGCGCCGACAGCCTCAAGCTCGGCACCGGGCTCGGGCTCGCGGCCGCGCAGCTGCTGCTTGCGGCGCAACAGGTTGGCACGCAGTTCACGCTCCAGCCGTGCCTGGCGCAGCGCACGTTCGGCACGGCGGCCGGCCGAGCGGTCGCGCGGCGGCTCCGCTGGCGGCGTCACGCCGGCACCGGCGGCCGCCAGCAGGCGGCGGGCCATGCGGTCGATGTCGCCGGGCAGCGCGGCCGGAACGGCGTCAGGCTCCCCGTTCGGTACCGCGGCCAGATTGGCGTTGCTGTAACGGGGATCGCGGGTGACTTCCGCGCCCAGCCAGGCCGGCAGGACAAGCGGATGGTCGGCGGCGGGCAGTTCGATCTCGGCCAGCCACAGGCCGGCATGGCGACCCTCGAAACGGTCGATTTCCCAGCAGAGCTCGGAGCCCTCCACGGGCAGGCGATAGCGCGTCTTGACGATGCAGCGCTCGGGCGCCAGCGCGCCGAGCAGGCGGCCGGCGAGATCGGGATCGACCGGGCTTTCGACCTCCCAGCGCAGGGCGGCGGCATCGCGGCTCTTCAGGGTCAGCCAGGCCTTGCCCTCGGCGCTGCGCAGGCGCACCGACCAGCCCTCGATATCGCGGAAATAGCCCTGCAGCAGCGGAGTACCGATCAGGCCGGCGACCGCCGCGGGTCCGGCATCGCTGTCGCGCAGCAGGAACTTGCGCTCGATTTCAGTCCCGATCGTGGTGGCGTCTGCACCGATCATGCGCTGATCCTGGGGAGTGGCTCCGGTCCGGGGGGCCCAGCGATAGCCATCGCCCGGGGCGGCGTCAAGCAGGGCCGCTAAACCCTGCTGCGGCCGGGGAAAAAGCCGGTGCCGCGATCAATTGCAAAAGCCCGCATGTGCGGCTTGCGCCGGCCGGCCGGCTGTGGCAGTTTCCGCGCCCGACGCCGGCCGGGTCCGACAGGGCTCACGCGCCGGCTTTCCGTTTCCGGGTCGCCTGTCTTTGGCCCGGCAACCGGGCTGCTGTAGCTCAGTGGTAGAGCACCTCATTGGTAATGAGGAGGTCGACAGTTCAATCCTGTCCAGCAGCACCATCCCGCCCTGTCCGCACCCATCCTTCTTTCGTGTAGCACGATCCGTATCTGCTTGCTTGCGTACCGGTTGTCATGGCATGACGACGGCTGCACGCCTGCTATTGTTGTCGGCGACCATAAAACATCCAAGCTGACATTCCGCCGCCATGCCACGCGCGCTCCGCACGCTCCTGATAGCCCTGATCTCGGTCGGCACGCTCGCAGGCACCATCTATCTGGTCGGGCTTGAGACTGTCATAAACGCCTTCAATACCGTGCGCTGGCCGGCCATTGCCGCTGCCGGCATCCTGGTTGCCTCCAGCACCCTGCTGTCACTGCTGCGGTTCCGTTCGGTGCTGCGCAATTTCGGCTATGTGCCGACCTGGCAGAAGCTGTTCTTCGCCCATTCGGTCGGGCAGGTCTCCAACCAAATCCTGTTCAACGTCATCGGCCAGAGCCTCAGCCGCGCCGCTGCCCTGACCTCCAGCGGCATTCCTTTCAGCGTCTCGGTGATGGCAACCTACTGGGAGCGGATACAGGCCGCCCTGGTGCTGTTCCTGCTCAGCCTGGCCAGCCTCTGGTACCTCTTCCTGCACATCCATTTCGAGCTGGTTCCCGCCGGGCAGTACATGCTGTCGCTGCTGGCCGCCCTGCTCCTGTGCACCGCAGTCGTCGCGCTGACGGTCCTGCGGCCGGCCGGCATCCTGAACCCGCTGCTGAAGCAGACGACGGCGCTGCTGCGCCTCTGGCCCAGCCTGCTGCTGACGCTGGCCGCACATCTGTGCATGCTCGGCGCCTATGTCAGCATGCTGCTTGGTCTGGGCATCGATGCCCTTTCGCCCGGCATCCTGGCCGCCCTCGTCATCGTCATGTTTACCGCCAGCCTGCCGATCAGCTTCGCCGGCTGGGGCGTTCGCGAGTTGAGCGCGGCCCAGGCGCTGGGCGTCGTCGGCGTTACGGAACCCGTCGCCGTCGCGGCGGCCGTGGCGATCGGCGTCTTCGGCCTGCTGCTGACAGCGCTGCTGGCCGGCCTGGGCGTAATCCTCGTCACGCGCAATCCGCCCAAGGCCCTGCCCGAGCCGCCGGCCGCCATGCAGAGCGGCCGTGCCTGGGGCAACATCGCGCTCTCCGCCTGTTCGCTGATCTGCGCCGTCCTGCTCTTTTTCCAGATCCGCGTGCCGCTGCGGGGTTCGGAAATCACCATCAATGTCGCCGATGTCATCGCGCTGACCGCGCTGGGCTTCATTCCCTACTATTTCTGGGCTTATCGCGGCGTCCTGGCCCTGCCGCGCGCCCTGATCGTCGGCCTGACGGCGATCTCTGCGATCTTCGCGGTGTCGCTGTTGATCGGCTACTTCTCCTTCGGCTGGACCAGTTGGGCCATCGCCAACCGCGGCCTGGGTTGGCTGATCATCCTGGGCTATGTCGTCACCGGCCTATCGATCGCGATGACCGGTTCAGAAACGTCCCGCCGTCTCGTGCTGGGCAGCATCGTGGCGACCGGCACCACCCTGGCCGTGATCCAGGTGGTTCTGCTCTTCGCGTCCTTCGGTGGCCTGCGCCTGCCGCTGGCGGTCTTCAACCTGCCGCTGCAGGCCTATGCCAATAATACGAATGCCTTCGCCGTCCAGATGATCATCACCAGCGCGGCAGCGATTGCGTCTGAACACCTCGGCCTGTTCGGCAAACGCCGCTGGCTGCTGCCGGCCATCCTGTCGGTCATCGGTCTGACTATCTATTACTGCCATTCGCGCGCCGGCATCATCATGTTTGCCATTGCCCTGGCCACGATGCTGCTGTTCCCGGGACAGATCGAGCGCCGCCGCCTGCTGCCGGCGGGCATCGCGCCCGTCATCACCATTCTGCTCGGCGGCGTGTTCATGTTGCCGATCCTCCAGTTCATACTGGCTCAGCTTTCGGCATCCGATCTGGCCGAAGCCCGAATCTTCTACGTAATGCAGGTCAACGTGGTGCGGGAATCCGGCGACCTGGAACGCTGGATCAGCATCCGTGAAGGCTGGGCGCTCTGGCTCGAACACCCGATCTTCGGCGCCGGCCTCGGCGCCTATATGCAAAGCTATGCCCAGGTCGGCAAGGCCCTGATCATCCATTCCGTTCCGGTCTGGCTGCTGGCCGAAACAGGCCTGGTCGGCTTCCTGGTCGTGGCCATCATCTTCTTCGTCTGCCTGCATCACACCTACCAGGGCGCGACCCGGGATCGCGACGGCTGGCATATCGGTCTGCTGGTGGCGCTGGTCTGTCTCGGCGTCGGCAACATCGTGCATGACTTCTTCTTCCAGCGCAGCTTCTGGTTCCTGCTTGGCCTGTGCATGGCCATGCCGCGCCTGAGCGCCGGGTCCGGCCGCCCGTAAATTCGCATTTGACGGATACTGGGCGCCGTGCCCTAAACTTCACCATGGCCGCCGATCAGATTTTTGCCGACGACCCGGCCCTGAGCGAAGTGGCCGCCTACTGGACGCGCCAGCGCGACAAGGACGGACGGCGACGGCTGATGCCCGACCGGGCCGACATCGATCCGCTGCATCTCTCGCCCGCCATTTGGCCCAACCTGATCCTGTCGGAACCGGTGGCCGACGGATCGGCCTGGCGCTATCGCCTGGTCGGCTCGGCTCATGTCGAACGCTACACCTTCGACTTCACCGGCAAGACCACCGCGGAGATCATGCAGGGCAGCTATCGCGACTACATGGAACAGATCTACACGACCTGCCGCCGCGATGCCGTGCCGGTCTATTCCGAAAGCGTGTTCCGCTGGGATGCGCAGGGCTTCGCGATGACGCGCCGGCTGATGCTGCCGCTCAGCCTGGGCGACGCCGACACGGCCGGCATGGTGCTGAGCGTGCAGGTCTGGCCCACGGCGATGCCGGCGCAGCCGCGCTCGATCACCGACCTGAGCCGCAGCGGCGGCTTCAAGGACGGTGTCTTCGTGGCGCTGGATCGCGAAAGCTTCCAGCCGCTCGAAACCGCCTGACGCCTACTGCGTCATATATGTCATCTGATATCGGCTGATCAGCTGCAGCGGCGCCGCGCCGGTATTGGTCACGGTGATGTAGCTGCCGCCATAGGTGCTGCGGCCATAGCGGTCGTAGACTTCGATCTTGCCGCCTGCCGGCACGTCGAAACTCTTGCCGGCGATCTCGATCTTGCCGGCGGCGCTGCCCTGATTGGTGATGTCGATCGTGGTGTAGCTGTAGCGGTCGCCGACATCGATCTGGCCGCTGCCGCCGGGCGCGACGACGATGCTGCCGGCGAGCGCGGCCGACGCGGTGCCGAGAGCGAGAGTGAGGGCGAAGGCGGCTGTCGTCAGCGACGCGGGACGGAACATGGTCATGGGACACTCCTTGCCGTCAGTTTTGTCTGGTTTTGCGCTGCATGCGGACGGCCATGCAAGGATGGCGCTTTTGCGCGATTGGCCAAGTCACGACCCAGTGAAAGGCACCACTTTGCAGCGATCATCACAGTGATGAATACTAGCGGCCTTAGTAAATTTCCCTTTGGTCATAATCCGTTAGCTAAAACCGGGCTTCTGTCTTACGTTTTTTATACATCGCTGAGGCGTGTGAACGCCGGGGGAGCAGACAGATGGGCCAGCGGTATCCGTTCGCGAACTACAACATCGAAGGCAAGACCGTCACGCTGATCATGGTGGCCGAGGCCGGCATCGCCACGCCGGAAGCCGCCCAGCAGTCGATGACCGCCATGAAGGCGCGGCTGAAGAAGGACGACATCGTCCTGGTCGCGCAGGGCGTGAGCCTGGCGCCGACCTATATCGGCAACAAGAGCTATGTCGACAAGCTGAAGAACGTGCCGCTGGGCAGCATTCCCTGGGGTCAGGTCGAAATGTAAGTCCGTTCCGCCGCGACCCGCGGCGGATATGCCGTCACGATGCCGACGGCGCGCAGCCTATGACTCTACCGGCTGCGAATAGGCGTCGAGTTCATAGGTTTCGACATCGGCGATCGTGATCTCGTGCTCTTCCACCTGGCTGGGATTGCGCGTGGCGACTGCATTTTCCAGCTTGATGCAGCCGAGCAGGTGATCGATCTGCGCACCGGTTTCCGACAGCGGCAGCAGCAGCCGCGCGTAGCGGATATACGGCCGCCCGGCGAGATTCAGCGTGTTCTTGCGGAAATGCACCTTGCGGCCGAAGGCGGCGATGCAGAAGGCCTCGTCGAAGAATTCGCGCAGCGGCGAGCGCAGTGCCTCGTCCAGCCAGCGGCCGTGCAATTTGGTCTGCACCAGATGTTCGACATCGGCGCCGGCTAGCCGGTAGCGAAAGCGCTCCTCGGCATGATCCACCTCGATCACGAAAATCGACGGCAGCAGATTACGAATCTCGGTGGGATCGATGGCCTGGCGCGGCGGCGGGAAGCGCCCGCTTTTCTTGGCCAGCCAGTAGAAGTAGAGGTCCCGCAGTTCGGGATCGTCGATTTTTTCGGCAAAACGCATGGGATTCTCCGCAGCGCTGCGATCTTAAGACGTGGAATTGGGAGGGCAATTCAATTCCCTGTATGATCGTTACAGTCGATCATAGTATGCAAAACTATGAATTTCCCCGATGAATTTCCGCTCGCTAGGCTCGGTCATGGGCAACACGCCCCCGCAAGAGGAGCCAGCGATGAGCAAGACCCCGACCACCCAGACGTCCGCCCCCCAGACCCTGACGACCAG
>Ga0209675_1000535_pt1 | contig 27799 bp, 22 predicted proteins | sample AraplaCol_mLB_r2_2_FD_184280 | JGI IMG/M metagenome (GOLD analysis project Ga0209675, IMG submission 184280) | Arabidopsis root microbial communities from North Carolina, USA - plate scrape MF_Col_mLB_r2 (SPAdes) (version 3) | ecosystem: Host-associated > Plants > Roots > Endosphere | place...
GTGAAATCGGAAGACGATATCCGCAACGTGATCGTTGGCACGGCACAGGGCCAGCCGATCCGCATCCGCGATATCGGCAACGTCGAAATCGGCCGCGAACTGCGTACGGGCGCGGCCACCGACAACGGCAGGGAAGTGGTGCTCGGTACGGTGTTCATGCTGATCGGCGAGAACAGCCGCGCAGTGTCGCGGGCGGTGGACGAGCGCGTGGCATCCATCAACCGCACGATGCCGGACGGTGTGCAGATCGTGACGGTGTATGACCGCACCAAGCTGGTGGACAAGGCCATTGCCACGGTCAAGAACAACCTGCTCGAAGGCGCGGTGCTGGTCATCGTGATCCTGTTCCTGTTCCTCGGCAATGTGCGCGCGGCGCTGATTACGGCGCTCGTCATTCCGCTGTCGATGCTGTTCACATTCACGGGCATGGTGCACTACCGCATCAGTGCGAACCTGATGAGTCTTGGCGCGCTCGATTTCGGGATCATCGTGGATGGCGCGGTCGTGATCGTGGAAAACTGCGTGCGGCGGCTCGCGCACGCACAAGGGGTGCAAGGCAGGCCGCTCACACGGTCCGAGCGATTCGAGGAAGTGTTCGCCGCTGCGCGCGAGGCGCGTCGTCCGCTGCTGTACGGTCAGTTGATCATCATGATCGTCTACCTGCCGATCTTCGCGCTGACGGGCGTGGAAGGAAAGATGTTCCATCCGATGGCCTTCACGGTGGTGCTGGCGCTGCTCGGCGCGATGATTCTCTCGGTCACGTTCGTGCCGGCTGCGGTGGCGCTGTTCATCGGCAATCGCGTGGCGGAGAAAGAGAACCGGCTCATGCTGTGGGCGAAGGCGCGCTATGCACCGCTGCTGGAGCGCTCGCTGGCGAATGCGCCGGTGGTACTGACGCTCGCCGGTGTATCGGTGGTGTTCTGTCTGGCAATTGCCACGCGGCTCGGCAGCGAGTTCATCCCCAACCTCAATGAGGGCGACATGGCGATTCAGGCGCTGCGCATTCCCGCCACGAGCCTGACGCAATCGGTCGAAATGCAGAAGACGATCGAAACCACGCTGAAAGCGAAATTCCCGGAGATCGAACGCATCTTTGCACGCACGGGTACGGCGGAAATTGCATCCGACCCGATGCCGCCGAATATTTCCGACGGCTACGTCATGCTCAAGCCGGAGAAGGATTGGCCAAAGCCGAAGAAGACGCACGCCGAACTGCTGGCCGCTATCCGTGAGGAAGCGGGCAAGATTCCCGGCAATGCGTACGAGTTCTCGCAGCCGATCCAGCTTCGCTTCAACGAGTTGCTCTCGGGCGTGCGTTCCGATGTGGCTGTGAAGATCTTCGGCGACGACAACGCGGTGCTCGACGAGACCGCGAAGAAGGTGGCGACGGTGCTGCAAGGTATAGCGGGCGCACAGGAGGTCAAGGTGGAGCAAACCACCGGGCTGCCGATGTTGACCGTGAACATCGACCGCGACAAGGCCGCGCGCTACGGCTTGAACATGAGCGATGTGCAGGACGCCGTGGCAGTCGGCATCGGCGGACGCGAAGCGGGTCTGTTCTTCCAGGGGGATCGACGCTTCAATATCGTCGTGCGATTGCCGGAGGCAGTGCGTGCCGACATCGAAGCGCTGCGCAGGTTGCCGATCCCGCTGCCGAAGGGAAGCGCAGCCGATGCCCGCACCACGTTTATTCCGCTGAGCGAGATTGCGACGCTCGACATGGCGCCAGGCCCCAACCAGATTTCGCGCGAGGACGGCAAGCGCCGGATCGTGGTCAGTGCAAACGTGCGCGGCCGGGATATCGGCTCGTTCGTGCCGGAAGCAGAGAGCGCGATCCAGAGTCAGGTCAAGCTGCCAGCCGGGTACTGGACCACGTGGGGCGGCACTTTCGAGCAACTGCAGTCTGCGAAACAGCGTCTGCAGGTGGTGGTGCCCGTGGCGCTGTTGCTGGTGTTTATCCTGCTATTCGCGATGTTCAACAACCTCAAGGATGGCCTGCTCGTGTTCACGGGTATTCCGTTCGCGTTGACGGGCGGCATTCTTGCGCTGTGGCTGCGCGGCATTCCGTTGTCGATCTCGGCGGCGGTGGGCTTTATCGCGCTATGCGGGGTTGCCGTGCTGAACGGACTGGTGATGTTGTCGTTCATCCGCTCGCTGCGTGAGGATGGACACAGTCTCGACGATGCGGTGCGTACCGGCGCGCTGACGCGACTGCGCCCTGTGCTGATGACCGCGCTCGTGGCATCGCTGGGATTTGTGCCGATGGCGATTGCCACGGGAACCGGGGCCGAGGTGCAACGTCCGTTGGCGACCGTAGTGATCGGCGGCATCCTGTCCTCAACCGCGCTGACGTTGCTGGTGCTGCCAGTGCTATATCGACTGGTTCATCGAAAGGAAGCAGGCAGCACCGCTATCGCACAGGCTGCCCCATCGGTGCCGGAAACCGCGTGAGCGGGCGCGATCAACCGACCCGGATCGCGCGGCCGATGTAGAGAATGGGTCCGGTGGGTCGTCCGGTCGGTGATCCGGCGGGCGGCTCCAGCGTGATCTCGAACAACTGGTTTGGCTGCAGTGGCGGCAACTTGTTGATCGGGATCTCCAGCCGCTGGCCGGGACGTACAAGTCCCAGCGATACCGGCCCCGCCCAATCGTCGGCCTTGGTCCAGAACTGCAGGCTGCGCCCACTCGGCGCGGCTTGCGATGACAGTGAAACCAGCGACAACGTGCGGTCGGACGACGCCTGGATCAGCCAGCCCGGCGTCTTGTCGCGCGGCTCGGCGAGCACCACGACATAGCGCGGACCCGCAGGCGCCAGGACTTGCGAGCCCAGCAAGACGCCCAACACCACCGCAAACGCGGATGCTCCAAGCGCGAGACCGCGCCACACGGCCAGTGTGCTCCACCAGTTTTCTGTCTTGTCTTTTTTGATCGAGCGAAGTCCGACGCTGGCCGCGATGCGATGCCACAGCGCAGCGGAAGGCTGCACCGGCTCGGCAAGCGCGGTAAGCGGATGCATGCGGCTTTCCCATTCGCGCACCCTTGCGGCGAATCCGGCATCGGCGCGCATGCGCTGTTCCACGTCCTCGCGTTGCGATTGGGAGAGTGTGCCGATCACGTACTCGGCGGCAAGCTGATCCAGCGCATCGTCTGGCTCTCGGTCGTCGGGACCGGGTGTGCCGGCACTCATTGCATGCACTCCTTTAGCGCGCGCAGGCCGCGTCGAATCCACGCCTTGACGCTGCCAAGCGGCGCGCCCAGGCGGGTGGCAACTTCCGCATGCGAGCAACCATCGAGATAGGCCAGCAGGATGCTCTCGCGCTTTGGTGGGTCGAGCTGGGTCAGGCAATCACCGAGACGACCCGCCAGCACGCGCTGCTCCGCCGCATCGATCTCGTCGCCGTACGCTGCCAGTGCTGCCTCGGCATCGAGCGCCTCTGCGGTGTCCTCATCGACCGTTACGGTGCGCAAGCGACTGCGCACCACGTTCAGGGCCTCGTGCCGTACGATCGAGAACAGCCACCCGCGCGCCTCGCCCCGGTTGCCGTCGAAGCTGCCGGCGGCGTTCCAGATTTTCAGGAAGGCATCGTGCAGGACATCCTCGGCCGTCTGCCGATCCCTGACGATGCGCAACGCCACGCCCAGCAGATAGGGCGAGGCGTGATCGTAGAGGCGGCGCAGCGCCCCCGCATCACGCTTCGCGCAACCGGCAAGGGCGCCCGCGTAATCGAACAAATCCTGAATGCGAGGCGCAGCGGTGTCCAAATTGGCGTCCTGGGTCTGCCCCTTTGTCACGAGGCGATGGGCGCATCATAGCCGCCCAACGCACGTTTCAGGCGCCCGGCCGATTTCAGGACGCTTTCCAGAACAGATAGTCGGCCTGATAACCCACGGTCTGCTTCGCCCCGACATTGGCGCTGGAGCACGGCATGCTCGGCGCCACCCCACCCTTCGTGGCCACGCGCTGGATGAACGTGACGCCCATCATGCTGCCCGCGCCCATCGCCGGATTGGCCTTGACCAGTTGATGCGGAATGTTCCCGTCACCGCCCGGCGCCGTGGCGACCTGCGTAGCAGTGACCTTCGACCCATCGCTCGATTCCCACGTAGCCGGCGGCCCGTAGTACTTGCCAACCGTCGCGCCACTACGATCCTTCAGCACGGCAGTGGGACCGACGAAAACCCATTCGTGTTCGGCCTGGGTGTTGGCTTTCACACGGCATTCATAGAGCAACTGACCGCTGCCAACGGTCTGCATGGCCATCTTGTTGCCAGCCGGCACTCGAATGGCTTCCGCCACAGGCGCGGGTGGCGTCATCGACATATTGCCGCTGTTGGAAGCGCAGGCGGAGAGGAGTACTGCGGCGGAGGCGGAGAAGAATACGCTGCGAATCATGGTGGACTCCCGGTAGGGTAAAGCGCATCGAAGGATGCAAACCTCGGGGTTTGCATAGGCTCTACACGGGAGGGGGTGGTTTGGATGCAGGGGAAGGGGATTTTTTTGTTACTTGGGAAACCAAGCGGATGTTGATCGAAATGAGGCGGATGCACCCCTTGATAACACCAGGGACTTGCCGCCGCCCCAACCGATCGCAATCAGGGCAAGCGAAAAGCCTCTGCGCGCGCCCGCTTCGCCCCGTCCTCCCTGACCCAACGCTCATCAGCTTCTAGCCGCTTCTTCTCTTTCTCCTTGTCGGTTTCGCCGAACGCGTCGGTATCTCGCGTACGGAAGTACAGCGTGGAGGACACCAGATGATCGTGCCAGCTAGTCAGCATCGTGTCGTGTACGAGCAGGTCAAAGAGCGCCATCACTTTCTCGGGGAGGGGATCTCTGCCTTCGGTGCCGTCCATCCAGGCTTCGACAAGATCGATTGCTCCCGGGCTTAGTAGCGCCTTCTCGGCGGCGTTGGCCCACCGTCCCGATTTCTCACGCTCGAACGGGTCACCATCGTTTTTCTCGACATCGCGAAGATCGGCGACCTTTTTCCGTTTCGAGTCCTGGGTTTTCAGCGCGTGCAGGTGCGCTGTGGCTTCGTCGCCAATGCGTTCGCGAATAGTAATGGTGGGATATGCCTCGACTCTACCCACCTCGTTTCCTGCCCACTCCGCCCTGGTCTCCGCAAGCTCCAGCCGGACTTTTGCCTTGTTCAAGGATTCCTGATGCCGGACCCTGCGATTCTCTTCTTCCCAGTAGGCCCAACGCGCCTCACGAAGCTCTGCTGAAGCGTCAATCGCATTGCGCTCGGCCGCTGCGAGTTCGTCAGATGCCGACACAAAGAACTCCGGTGTCCGATAGCGAACTGCCAGCCATTGGAGGAACACCCGCATGTGAGCGTGGAAATTGAGTCCTTCCTCGCGCGGCACTAGGGCCCGATAGGCATCGACAAGGTCCGGGATCTGATAGCTGGACGCATGCTCGGTTATCGTGGGGGCAAGGGTGAATTTTCGGAAAGTCTCCGGCTTCCACTCTGCCTGGTCCTCCATCGTGTCCACTATCGAGCCGGCCATCAGTGCCTCATGCAACATGTCGCGCAGCGCAATACGTTGCAGCTCACCCCGGACCCCCAGCGATCCAGGCGCCGCTCCGCCTGTAATGTCTTCGCTGGAGCCCGGATACAAGTACTGTTTGCCGCGCGTCTTCTCCAGGCTGTCGAGGCGCTGATAGAAGCGCAGCTCATGGGCCGCTGCGAAATGCACGCATCTCTGCACGGCGGCTGGCACGGCCAGTTCGCGATCCTTGTGGTTCTGCTTGATCAGACTCACGTACGGCACATAGCTGAGCAGCTTGTCCTCGGCCATGATGGAAGACACGGCATCCAGCAAGCCCAGCATACGGATTTCGATCGGAGCGTCAGGGGTGTTGTCGCCGACTTTGAAGCGCAGATCCAGGTCGGTATCTCTCTTGTGTTTGCGCACGAGTTCATTGACAAAGGCTCGTGCTATGACGCCGCCGCGATCTGCACCGAATACCGAGACTTCAATGCGCAAAGCCTTACCCGCGACGGACGTTGCGTCGTAGACAGCTGCTTCGAATTGTCGTAGCGCCGACCTTAACCGGTCTTCGACACCTGTCCCAACCACGAGCGAGATCGCCTTGTTGTCCCGCAGAAACGGAATGGAGTCCAACGCAACATCGGCAACAACAGCCTTGACCGCCGCGGCCGATGCTTTGAGCGGATTCTTCCTGAGCTCCCTCATCACGCCTCGCACGGCAGCCGTCCCGCGCGTCACCATCCGGTCAATACTTCCCATCATCCTCAGTACGCGCGCTGCCTGCGTGCGCGTGACTCTTGCATGCTTGACGATATCGTCATAGCTTCTCGCGATCGGACGCCATGACATTTCATCGAGCGCTTCAGCCAGCGCCTTTGCCGTGGTCTTGCCAACTGCCTTTTGCCGGTCGAGGATACTGCCTACGCCCGATACTTTCTCGAATGTCGTTTTGGCAGAGGATTTCGCAGCTGAAATAGCGCCTTTCCGGGCAGCCGAAAGCAATTCGTTGTTCACGGCATCCTCGTTGAGCGGCGCGCCGAGGCCGGAGAAATAGAAGCGATACCAGTACTCATTGGGCATGCTCCTACGACGCTCGTCGAGATTATTCCGATGCGCCTCCCAAAGCCGACAGATGTTGGAGTAGCGAGAGGTCACCGGATCATCGATATCTCGATGACGTCCGAAGCCGTCAAAGAAGAATCCCATCTTGATGACCGCGCCACACGGCGTATTTTTATAACGCGGGCAGGCGTGATGGGAAATTATCATGCCGTCCAGTACCTCGTCTGGTGTGATGTCCGCCGGATCGAGTTGGTTTGGCTTATCCATGGTTCTTTCCTGTCGTCTTTCGCTTGACGGTTTTGCGTTTTAGTTTCTCGACAACCGGCGTTGGCAGATTTTCCATGGCATTGCCGAAGGCGCCAGGCTTCTCCTTGGTCTCGGCGATGATCTTTCGAACTGCCGGGTGTTCATCGAACTTCGGATTCAGCAGCGTGTAATAGACGTACTGCTGCAGATCCTTTGTATCCGTGAAGCGGTACTTGAGCCATCCATTTGCCGCAAGCCGTGCCGTCCGACGAAAGACAACGGTGGTCTCGTCTTCGCTATCCGGATTGAGAAGCTCTCGATGGGCTCTCCGCAGCCAACTCCAGATCTTCACGTATTCGATCCGCGTACCCTGCAGATCGGTTCGAAACTCGAATTCCACATGGTCATCGGGATAGAAGTGCAAGCCGAGCACCCGCATGCCGATGTCACCTTCGATCCTGGTGGCGGGAAGATGGACCGTCATTTCCTTCGGAAATTTTTCTATTGGGCCGTAAATGTCCTTGAGCGCTTCGTCCACGTCATAGAGTTCCCATTTGACGTTGAACTCCGTCCCCTTCAGCGTGTAGCAGCAACTGAGCGTGCCCTGACCTGAGCCCGGCATGAGATCGCCACCGCCGCCTGCGCGGTTGCCATACTTATCGGTGATGATGAACCGTGTGAGGTTGTAGGGGGTGTAGTTGAAGCCCGCGATGCTTAGTCCGCCATAGGTCGGCTCGGACGAGAACGCGTCGCATCCGGTGAGCAACGATGTCATCAAAAAAACGATTCCCGCCAGCCGCACTTTTATCCGAGTCTTAACCATGGCTTGCTCGCTTTTTCTTGTTGGCAGCGTTACCGCGTTTCAGCGCCTCGGCGGTTGATGCTGGGAGGGCTTCCATGGCACTACCGAAGGCGCCGGGTTTCTCCCTGGTCTCGGCGATGATCTTTCGAACTGCCGGGTGCTCATCAAATTTCGGATTCAGCAGGGTGTAGTACACGTACTGCTGAAGATCTTTCGTATCCGTGAAGCGGTACTTGAGCCAGCCGTCTGCAGCAAGCCGCGCAGCCCGTCGAAACACGACAGCATCGCGCTCGCCCTTCGGATTGAGGAGCGTTCCGTGGTTCATCCGCAGCCAGTGCGATACGGCCGAGTATTCGATCCTCGTTCCTCGTAGATCGGTTCGGAACTCGAATTCCACATGGTCGTCCGGATAGAAGTGCAACCCGAGCACCCGCATGCCGAGGTCGCCCTCGATTTTGGTAGCGGGAAGATGGACGATCGTTTCCTTGTGCATCTTGTCGATGGGCGCGTAGAGATTCCTCATGGCGATGTCCGCGTCATAGACCTCCCACTTCACCGTGAACTCGGTCCCCTTCAACGTGTAGCAGCAACTGAGCGAGCCCTGGCCTGAGCCCGGCATGAGATCGCCACCACCGCCGGCGCGATTGCCATACTTGTCGGTGATGACGAACCGCGACAGGTTGTAGGGGGTGTAGTTGAATCCCGCGATGCTCAGTCCGCCATAGGTCGGTTCGGACGAGAACGCATCGCAGCCAGTGAGCAACGATGTCATCAAGAAGACGATTCCCGCCAGCCGTACTTTGATCCTGGTCTTAACCATGGCTTGCTCGCTTTTTCTTGTTGGCAGCGTTACCGCGTTTCAGCGCCTCGGCGGTTGATGCTGGGAGGGCTTCCATGGCACTACCGAAGGCGCCGGGTTTCTCCCTGGTCTCGGCGATGATCTTTTGAACTGCCGGGTACTCATCGAACTTCGGATTCAGCAGCGTGTAATAGACGTACTGCTGCAGATCTTTCGTATCTGTGAAGCGGTGCTTGAGCCATCCATTAGCCACAAGCCGCGCGGTCCGCCGATACATAACGGAAGTCTCGCCTTTGTTATCCGGATTGAGGAGCTGCTCATGGTTCGTCATTAGCCAATCCCATATCTCAAAGTACTCGATCCGCGTGCCACGCAGATCAGTTCGAAACTCGAATTCCACATGGTCATCAGGATAGAAGTGCAATCCGAGCACCCGCATACCGAGGTCACCTTCGATCTTGGTGGCGGGGAGACGGACCGTCGTCTCCTTTGGAAATTTTTCTATTGGGCCGTAAATGTCCTTGAGGGCTTCGTCCGCGTCATAGAGTTCCCATTTGACGTTGAACTCCGTCCCCTTCAACGTGTAGCAGCAGCTGAGCCTGCCCTGGCCTGAGCCGGGCACGAGATCGCCACCGCCGCCTGCGCGGTTGCCATACTTGTCGGTGATGATGAACCGTGTGAGGTTGTAGGGGGTGTAGTTGAACCCCGCGATGCTTAGTCCGCCATAGGTCGGCTCGGACGAGAACGCGTCGCATCCGGTGAGCAATGACGAGAACAGGAGGGCCGCACCTGCCAATCTTCTTTTGGTTTTGGTTCTTGCTGTGGCGCCAGGCACTTTGAGTAAATATGCCTGCCATCTCTTCACAGGCTTCGGCCGTTCAATTGACTTCGCAATCCCTCCAACCTCACTCACCATCTTCCACACCTCCGTTCTCAGCTTGACGGAATAATTCGCGTAGTCGATCCGCCTGCGGGCCGCAAGTTACGCTCAATTCAATGTGCTGAGAACGGTCCAACCGCCGGGTTTGCAGTGCATGGTCAAACAAACTGCAAAATCAATTTTTGCCGATGTCTCTGAGTGCGATGCGCCCAATCGGAGCCATGGTGTGGTGGTTGTCGAAAGCACAGACGATCCTCATCGCACCCCCACCGCACTACACCTCAGAAATTTCTGCTCCCTAGCCCGATTTAACCTCCCTGCCAACCCACCACAGGTCTATTCAATCTTCTGACTGGTACCCGGCGTGTGATTCGTTGTCTACCCTGTGGGTCTCGTCAGGGGGATCGAGAACAAGGAGCGCGCCGTGAAGACCATTGCCGGGCCGTTGGCCGCCTGCATGCTTGTCTTGGGTTGCAGCACATCGACGCCGAAGCCGGGGCCGATGCCCGATACGCAGAGTGGCAAGCCCAAACGGGCCGCGCAGGGTTGGGTGGGGGCGCATCGGGACTGGATGTCCGACAAGGAACTGGCGGCGATCTTGTCGCAGGCCGAGTATCGCCAGGTGCGGGAATTGCTGGCATCGCCGCAGTGTGTCGAACCGGCGCCGAGGTCTGCCGGCAAAGGGGCCAGTGTGTCGGGGTCCTTTCTCGCTTCGGCATCGCGCGATGTCATCGACATGACAGCCGCGCGCAGCGGGTCGGCATCCGCACCTGCACAGCGCGAGGGGCTGGATGCTAGCAGCGTCGATGTGGGATTCTCCGCCGCAGGATTCCGGGGGATACGTTGCGTGGTCTTCGCGCGGTATGCCGTCGGTGATGCGCCGTCGCGTCCCGGACTGCTGGCAGTGCTCGGTATCGAGCAACGGTTCGATGAAGGCAAGTTCACCGATTACTTCCGCTTCCGGCCGCTCTACGTACGCGCTGGCAATACGATTGCGCGGACTGCGGGTGCCGATCCGAAGATCACGGTGTCCTTCGCACTGGTGGCACGCCAACTCGTGGTGAGTAGCGCGGGCGCGGCGACGTTTGCCGAACTCGGCGCCGCCACGGTGTCTGTGCCAAGCGTGGCTGTGGCTGGCGACGCTGCGGTATGTGGCGCGACGCCGTGCTTTGGCATGTCGGCACCCATTCCCGTGCCGGTGGCGCGTGGCACTGTGGTACTTGCGATCGGTGTCAGTGAAGCGGGCGATGCCGGCGCGGATATCGATCAGTCCGCTGCGGAGCAGGCGGCGGTCAGGGCTGCGCTTGGTCCGGCCATGCCGGTGTTACCGGGACGCAAGCCGGTGAAATGACCGGACACTCCGCATCCGTCAACTATTGATTCTGATCACGCCTCTCTCTATCAGCCGTCGTCTGGCACACGAAAGAATGTAAATTTTTCGTCGGGCAGACATGAGAGGGGAGTGAGTCTTGCAGATTCTTCGTGTTCAGGAAGTCGAGCAATCTGGCGGTAGCGCATTATTGTGGACGGGGGCGTGAATGGAACAGCATCCACTGTGCGCCCAGGGCGATCCATCGCGAGAGATCGCCAGGAAGAACGGGATGTTCCCAGTCGTGGACCTCGTCTGTGCAGCTAGTCATGCGCTGTGCCGTGCAATCCCCGTGTTGATCTTGTCGGCAATGGTCGGCGGTGCCATCGGCGTGCTGCTGACCTATTGGCGAGGCCAGCAGTGGGAAGCCAGCATGCTGGTCCAGGTCGGGCAGATCGGCAGTTCGTCGGCGCCGCTCGTCGCCCCGGCCGATCTCGTGAACCGGGTCAATTTCGCGGGATTCTCGGCACAGGTTTGCGGCGCGGCGGGATATGTCGAGCCATCGGGAAAGGACCCTCGTTGCCGGATTGTCAGGAAGACGCTGTCGGCCAGATTGCCGCGCAGTGGCAACCTTGTTGCGGTGAGTGTGCGTGATGTCTCGCCTGATGGCGCGAGAGCGCTTGCGGCACTGGCGCTGAATATTCTTCAGACCGAGCATCAGGCCATTCTCGAGCCGTCGGTCACTCGGCTGACCAATACCCTCAATGACGTCAATGCGAATATCCGCCTCATCACGGAGAGTCGCGCCGAGATATTCAAATCCGTGATCAAGGTCGCCGGCACGAACGCTGTCGAGCGGAAATTCTCCGAGAACGTGCTGTTGTCCAGCTTGATCAAATCCGACGATTCCGAAGTGCGCGCGCTGCGCCAGCAGAAGGAACAGATCACCGAGCAACTCAGCAATGTCCGCACGTTCAATACGCGTAGTGTTGCGCCGGTCTTTGTGCCTACGCGTCCAGCCGCAGGCACCTATCTGATGCCCACCATCCTGTGGAGCGTTCTCGGCATGGTGCTATGTGCCGCCGTGGTATTGGTCCGGGACCCCATGACGCGTGCCGCAGCGTCGTACGACGACATTCGGGACGATTGAAGGTCTGCAGGGTGCGGCGGGTGGGTACTGGATGGCTGGCTCTCCCCCACGGCGCCGCTCCCGCGATGCGGGGGGAGTTCACCCACAGCACCGTCTAACCCCGGATCTTCCCGAAGCCACCTTCGGCCCAGCGCGCCGCGCTGTCGCGGGTCAACTTGAAATCTGGCCGGACGGTTGTCGTGCCGAGCGTATCCCCGAAGCGGTTGGTGGCCGTCAGTGTGCCGAACGGCTCGAATTCATCGGGGGTGATAACGAGCCGCACTTCCAGGGTGTCGGATTCGTGTTCGATCGTCACCTGCTTGTTGAGCTGGCCGTGCAGTTGCTGTTCGTGGCGGCGAATCACTTCGCTCGCCGTCTTGACCAGTGTCTGGTGCGCGGTGGCGTCGAGTGGCTTGGGGTCCACCTTGTTGCGGCCCATCGTCCACGGCCCGACGAGCGCGGGTTCGGCGCTGCCGTCGCGGATCATCTCTACGGCCCAGCCGTCGCCATCTTCGTTCTTGATGACCCGTGCGGTCCATCCCTTGTCGCGCCAGAGCCGGGGTTCGTGGATGCGGGAGGCGTCGTCCTCCGCGGCCATCGTGTCACTGTGATCCATTGAGCTTGCCACCTGTCCATGCCGATGCATTCTGCGAGGCGACGAATTTTAACGCAGACCGCTGCCGACCTCATCCGCCTCAGCCCGATTCGCGCAGGAGCAGCGCCACGCTCCGCTCTGCCAGCGCAGCGATAGTGCGCGAGGGGTTGAGCCCGAGCGGGCGCGGCACGATGGCGCCATCCATGACGTAGAGGCCGGTGTAGCCGAATACGCGGCCCTGCGCATCCACCACGCCGTCGCCGATATGGTTTCCCATATTGCAGCCGCCCAGCGGATGCGGCGTGATGAGGTTATGCAGCAGCCGCCAGGTGGGCGGCACCCAGGGATCGCCGCCCGTGGCGTGCGACAGGCGGGTATGGGCTGCAATCATCGATTCGATGACGGCCACCGAGGCGCGGTATGACCACTGCATGTCGAGCGTGTGGCGCCATGGCGCATACCACTTGCGGCACAGCCGCAGTTGACCATCGCCAGGGTCAACGGCCTGGCCGAACCACGGCATCATGTGTTCGAGCGGATCGCCATCGTCAATCAGTCCGCCGATCTCCTTCCACAACATGCGTAGCTTTCCACGCGGCAAACGTCGCAGCCGGCGACGAATGTAGTTGCCGGCGAGATTCGGAATGCCGCCGTCTTCCACGAATAGCGACTGGCCACCGGGACCACTGCGGTCGAGCAGGTCGATCACGGCAGAGATGGTGACGCCATGGGCGGGGGACACCATCCGCTGGTCGTAGAACGCCGGTGTCACGAAATCGCCGTTGTGCGCCCAGCCGTGGCCAAGGCGCCGGGAGAGCGCGGGCAGCGTGCGATGTTCGTCCCGGCAACGCAGCAGCAGTTCAGTGCTGCCGATGGAGCCAGCGGCGAGAATGACACGCGTGGCAGTGGCCTCGCCCGGTTCCCGGCGTTCTCGGTCCACGTCGATCCTGTCGAAGCGTACGCGCCAGCCTTGCGCCAGCGGCTCGATACGGTTGACCACATGCAGCGGCCGGATTTCCGCGCCGTGGTCCACCGCCACCGCCAGGTAGTTGAGATCGAGCGTGTTCTTGGCCGAGACCTGGCACCCCACGTCGCAGTTGCCGCAATGCACGCATGTTCCTTGCCATCGGCCATGCCGGTTCAGGAATCGTTCGGAATGACGATCACTGCGCGCATCGTGCAAATCGGCGCGCCAGTGCGGAGAGAACGTGACGGCCAGCGGCAGCTTGCGAAAACGTTCGCCCCAGCCGCAGGCCTCGGCACCTTCGCGCAGCAGCAACGCGCGCTCGCTGAGCTGATCGTCGGGAACGGTTGCGACATCGAGCATCGCGCCCACGGTGTCGTAGTAGTCCTTGAGCGATGCGTAAGTGATATCTACGGGCCAGCCTTGCGCGAAGGTGTCCGGGGACGCCTCCACCGAAACGTTCGCGTAGATCAGCGACCCGCCACCGACCCCAGCGCCGGCAATCACCCACACGTCGTCGAACGCGCGGATATCGGCCCATCCGTTGAACCGCTGCGGTCGTCGCTGGCTCCATAGCCAGGGGTCATCTTCGTCGCGCGGGTAGGTGGAGGGGGTCCACGCCCTGCCGCGTTCGAGCACCAATACCTTGCGCCCGGCCAGCGCCAATCGACAGGCGGACACCGCGCCCCCGAAGCCGCTGCCAATGACGATCGCATCGTAGGCGCCGGCATTCATGGCGATGTCCGTTGTGGATGCCGATGCACGACGATGGGTGCCTCGATGCGCTGTATCGCCATCGGCGGTGGCGTCTCACCACTGGCGGGAACGAAGCGCGGACCCCGCGCGTCGGGATTCGCACGCAGTCGCCACGTGTGGCCAAATTTCCGCAATGCCTGCACACCTTGGCCGAGCGACCAGCGACGGCAAACCGATTCAAGCTTGAGCGGATGAATGGTCAGCGTGTCCGCATCGAAGCGCATCCGAAGCAGGCACTTGTAGTCGTCGATGCCCTGCGATGAAAACACTTCCTCCATGTGCAGGCCCCAGAGCCGATTGGCCAGCACCATCCAGATGCCGAACAGCAGGCCGCCCAACAGGCCACCCAAGAACAGGATCTCGATCAGCAGCAACGGCACCAGTCGCCAGTCGGCGGCATGGATGCCGAAGTGATGCACGTTGATGCGCGTGAACACCCACAGCAGCGCGAAGGCGAGTGCGACATGCAGCAAACCGTGCAAGGCACCGGCGAGTCCGTCCAGCGAAAAGAGCCCCTTCGGGCCCCGCGTCGCCAGGGCGGCAAAGAACGCGACGATGGCGAGGATGAACAGCACCGATGACGGACTGCGTGCCAGCGCCCGCAGCAACAATCGCCAGACATCGGGAGTCTGCGCGAAGCCGACCTCCACCTGCGAGAGTGCCGCCATCAGTCCGCCGCTACCGATCATCGAGCCTGCCGGGGGCGTGGCGCTGTGCAGTATCCAGTCGAGCAGGAAATACAGCAGCGCCACCAGTGCGCAGAAGCTGGCGTTGCGCGCGGGCAGTTGCCACGCACGATCGCGCAGACGACGTGAGGTGGCCTTGTCCGGATAGACCGAATCGGCGAGTCGATAGTGCTGACGCGTGGCGCCGATGGAAATCGGGGAAGGCGTCTCCGGCAACTGATGCGTGCCATGCAGGAACGCGCCACCCCCGCCACAGGTAAAACGTTCGGGGCCATCGGTGCCGGTGCGCGGCGTGTAGCGCGCGTAGTGATGCATGTCACCGGCAAGAACCACAGCCAGATGGTCACCGAGCAAGAGCTCGATGCGGCTCAGGCTCCGGAAGCGGGGCGTGCGGGTTTCCATGGTCGGCAGTGTGCGACGTTGCGAACGTGCGACGCGCTGCATCTCGTCGATCCAGCTCGGCTCGGGCGTGCATAGCACCACGCGATCACCAGGGGCAAGCTTTGCATGCATCCCCCTGAAATACTCGTACTGCTGCCGGTCGATTTCGGATTCGAGTTGCAGGTCCAGGCCCCAGATCCACCATCCATCCGGCAATTGCAGGACGTAGTAGCTCGTCCGCTGGGCCGTGCGCCATCCGCCGATGGGTTCCCCGATGCAGAACAACTGGGCAAAGCCGCGCAGGCCGTCATACCAGTCATGGTTGCCAGGCGTGGCCACCATCAACGGCGCATCGGGTACGACGATGGGGATTTCGCTGTTGGCCGTGGCGTCCGCTGGGACGGGCGCGGGAAACGCGGCGCGGAACGGATCGAGAAAGCGGGTGCGATAGCCGCTGTTGGCCGGCGTGGGATAGACCTGATCGCCGCCAAGCAGCAGCACCCCGGCGCGTGGCAGGGCCTGGTTCTCGCCTTGCAGATGCACGGGTTGGCTCACGCACAGCGCCATCGAATAGGTAGAGTGCCAGCCGTCGCCGGTATCCGCGAGATAGTCGACCCAGGTGGCGCCATCGCTGCCCGCGCTAACTTGCATGGGTGGGTTCGACACGGCGGGATTGAGCGCGGCCTGCACGGCGCGCGCATCGGCAAAGGCGCCAATGATCTGCGCCACGGCCACGCGGACCGCCGTCATGAGCAACTGAAGTGGACTCAGCCAGTTGACCATGGGCTCGTGCGTGTAAAGCTCGATGCGGCCCGTGACGGAAGATGCCGTATCCGCTGGCACCGCCGGCGTCGGGTCGTGCGGCGTTGCCTCAGGCATGAAATGGCGCCTCGCGATCATCGATAACATCACCTAATATAGGTGATCGAATGACACGATCATTCCGATTTGCAAATCGGAGACACATAGGCAGCGTTCCGGGGACTTTGGGGTCAAACGCGGGGGGAGGCTGAGAACTTCATGCTCAGTCGTAGAACCTTTCTGATCGGCGGCGCGGGGGCTGCTGCCGCAGGCACGCTGGCGGTGGGCTGGGCATTGTTTCGCCCTGACCATCGGCTGGAGAGCCGCACCGCGGCTGCTGGATCGTCCGATACGCAGATACCGCTGAACGGCTGGGTCATCATCGGCACGGATAACCGTGTAACGGTGGTGATGAGCAAGGCCGAGATGGGGCAGGGCATCCACACTGGTGCGGCCATGCTGCTGGCCGAGGAACTCGATGCGGACTGGACCCAGGTACGCGTGGTGCAATCCCCCATCGACCGCATCTATATCAACCGCGAAAACATCGTCAACGGACTGCCCTATCGCGATGACGATCCGCGCGAGCATGTGGAGTTCATTCGCGACTTCGCGCGTCGTACCACGCGTTACTTTGGCTCGATGGTGACCGGTGGGTCCACCAGCATCCAGGACCTGTGGATGCCCATGCGGGAGGCTGGTGCTTCCGCCCGCGCGATGCTTTGCACGGCGGCGGCGAACTTGTGGGGCGTGCCGGTGGAAGCATGCGTAGCCAAGGCCGGTGTCGTGTCGCATGCGGCATCGAAACGATCCGCCACGTTCGGTCAGCTTGTGCCGTTGGCACGCGATTTGTCACAGCCGTATTCGCCCACGCTCAAGACGCCGGCAGCCTACGTGTTGATCGGCATGAGTCCGAAGCGGATCGAAGGCAAGGCCAAGCTCGATGGCAGCCTGCGTTTCGGTATCGACATCGGTCCTGCCGATCTGCCGAGAAAGACGGAAGGGGGCCAACCCGTCGACTTGCTGTATGCCAGCGTGTTGATGTGTCCGACGCTCGGCGGTGGCCCCAAGTCACGCGATGTGTCGATCAAGGATGTGAAGGGCGTGCATGGCTGCTTTGTGGTCGATGGCTACAACGGTGGCACGGCCGGTGTGGCCGTAATTGCGGATAACCCGTTCATCGCCATGCGCGCACTATGCAATCTGCCAGTGGAATGGGACCACGGCGAGGCGGCGAAACTCAACACTGCCGACATCATGCAGACGCTGGAGCGCGCCATCGACGACACATCGCGCGTGACTTACTACGAGGCGGGCGATGCGGATGCAGCACTGAAACGCGGCAAGGTGCTGCAGATGCGCTATACCGTGCCCTACCTCGCGCATGGTGCATTGGAGCCGATCAACTGCACGGCGCTGGTGGACGGTGGGCACGCCACGGTGTGGGTCTCCACGCAGGTGCCACAGGCCGCGCGCAAGGCGGTGGCGGATGCGTTGGGAATCGGCATGAACGACGTGACCGTGCATCAGGCGTATCTCGGCGGGGCCTTCGGCCGGCGCCTTGAAGTCGACTACGTGGCGCAGGCCGCCGTCATTGCCGCGCAGATGAAAGGCCGTGCCGTGCAGACGATATGGTCGCGGCCACAGGACATGACGCACGATTTCTATCGCCCTGCGTGCGTGGCGAAGTTCAGCGGATCGCTCGATGCCGAGGGCAACCTTGCAGCATGGCATGCGGTGTCGGCCAGCCAGTCCGTGACCGAACAGGTGCTGCCGCGTACGTACGGCGTACCGGAATTCCTTGCACGCCATATGCCCGATGGCACGATGGCCGAAGGCGGCTTTGACATCCCGTACGAATGCCCGAACGTGAGCGTCGCGCACACGCGTGTGGATCTGCCGATTCCCGTGGGCTACTGGCGCTCGGTCGGACATTCGCACCAGGCGTTTTTCGTGGAAAGCTTTCTCGACGAGATGGCGGCGGCAGCAGGCAAGGACCCGATCGATTTCCGCCTGGCGCTGCTCGGCAAGCCTGAACATCGGCGGCATGCGGCGGTGTTGCGCGCGCTGATCGATTTCGCGGGCTGGCGACAACCGCGCAAGTGGAAGGATCGATCCGGCACGGAGTTCGCGCGCGGCATGGCGATGCATGTGTCGTTCGACAGCATCGTGGCGCAGGTGGCGGAGGTACGCCGCGAGACGGCCAGCGAGGGGAGCGCCGGATTTCGTGTGACGCGCGTGTTCTGCGTGGTGGACTGCGGGCTGGCGATTCATCCGGACATGGTGGTGCAGCAGATGGAGAGTGGCATCGTCTTCGGACTCTCGGCGGCGCTGCAGCAGGCGGTGACGATTCGCAACGGGCAGGTGGAGCAGCACTATTTCAGCGAGGTGCCGTTGATCGACATCGAGACGTGTCCGGAGATCCGCACGCGCGTCATGACCGGCACTGGCAACCTGCCGCATGGTGTGGGTGAGGCCGGGACGCCTCCCATCGCCCCGGCTGTCGCAAACGCGGTGGCGCTGCTGACCAGCAAACGTCCATACAGTCTGCCGTTGACGGCACCACCGGCATTGCCGGAAGCCGAGCGCACGCAGGAAGGAGACAGGTGGTGCCAATGGTGCAAGTCACTCTGAACGGCAAGACCGTCACGGTCAACTCGGCACCCGATACGCCGCTGCTGTGGGTGTTGCGCTGCGAACTGGGTCTGACGGGTACGAAGTTTGGATGCGGCGTGGGCATCTGCGGCGCGTGTACCGTGCTGGTGGGCAAGGAACCCAAGCCGGCATGCCGCGAACTGGTCAAGGGCATCAACAATGCGCGCGTGACGACGATCGAAGGACTCGACGGCCCCGTCGCCGATGCGTTGCGCAAGGCATGGATCGCATGCGATGTGGTGCAGTGCGGCTACTGTCAGAGTGCGCAATTGATTGCGGCAGCGGCGTTGCTGACGCGGCGGCGCGCACCGAGCGACGCCGACATCAATGCTGCGATGAAGGACATTGCGTGCCGCTGCGGCACGTTCCCGCGCATCCGGCGCGCGATCCATATGGCGGCCAGTGCGCTGCGATGAATGTGAACGGAGACAACGAATGAGAAAACTGATCGCTTCCACCTTCGTATCGCTCGACGGCGTGATGCAGGCGCCGGGCGGTCCCGAGGAAGATCCCACCGGCGGATTCGCGCACGGCGGCTGGACCTTTCCGTACTGGGACGAGGTGATGGGGCGCTCGATGAAGGGTCTCGACGGCAAGGACCGTGAGCTGGTGCTGGGACGCCGCACCTACGAGATCTTCGACGGCTACTGGCCTTATCAGCCCGCAGATAGCGAGATCGCGCAAACGCTCAATGCGGCGAGAAAGCACGTGGCATCGCGCACGTTGAAACAGGTCACGTGGAATAACTCGACGCTGCTGGGCGACGACGTGCCGAAGGCGGTGGCCGCGCTGAAGGCGCAGGCGGGACAGGACCTGCAGATCATCGGCAGCGGCAACCTGATTCAGACGCTGCAGGCTGCGGCACTGATCGACGAGTACAACGTGTGGACCTTCCCCGTGGTGCTCGGCCGCGGCAAGCGGTTGTTCGAATCGGACGTGCGGCCGGAGGGATTGAAGCTCGTTGACTCGCTGCACTCCACCACCGGCGTCGTGCTCAGTACCTATGTGCCGGTGGGTGAAGTGCCGGTGGGCACGTTCGAGACGATCGAGCCGAGCGAGAAGGAACAGGCACGACGGAAGCGGATGGCGGGTGGGGCGAATTGGTAGAGCAAGCGAGCTCGCAGCATATGACTGGCCCCTGGATTTTCTCCCCTCTCCCGCGCGCGGGAGAGGGCAGGGCGGTGCAAAATGCGAGGTGGTCGGCAAGCAGAGCCGCTAGCCCTCTCCCCCAACCCCTCTCCCACTTCGCGAGAGAGGGGAGAAAACCGGCGGGAGAGAGAGAGCGAACCCGCTACAGCGCTTACAGCGCCATATCCGGCACCTTCTTCACCACGCCCGGCGTCGTTGTGGGGGCGGTGGACGGGACGAAGCCGTCGAGGCTGGGCGGGGCGATGGCCAGTTGCAGGGTTTCGGCGGTGGTGGCCCATTCCGTTGCCAGAAGCTGCGGGTTCTCATTGAGCTTCCTGCCGTAGCTGGGCACGATCTCGCGGATTTTCTGCTGCCATGCCGGCGTCTTCATCTGGTCTGCGAAGACGCGTTCCAGCAGCGACAGCATGATCGCCGGCGACGTGGAGCCTCCGGGCGATGCGCCCAGCAATGCCGAGACGGAGCCGTCCGCGGATACCACGACTTCGGTACCGAGCTTGAGCACGCCACCCTTCTCGGGGTCATTCTTGATGATCTGCACGCGCTGGCCGGCTTCCCACAGGCGCCAGTCAGCGTCTTTCGCCTCGGGCATGTAGTGGCGGAGTGCCGCCATCTTTTCGTCCCGCGACAAGGCCAACTGCTCCGCCAGATACTTCACCAGCGCGAATTCGTGCGCGCCGACCTGCAGTTGCGGCACGATGTTCGACGGCGTGGTGGCCTTGACCAGATCGAAGTACGAGCCATTCTTGAGGTACTTGCTCGACCATGTGGCGAACGGTCCGAACAGGATTACCTTCTTGCCGTCGAGGACACGCGTGTCGAGGTGAGGCACCGACATCGGGGGCGAGCCGGTATCCGCCAGGCCGTAGACCTTGGCCAGATGGCGCGCGGCGATCTCGGGCTTGTCGCAGACCAGGAACTCGCCGCCGACCGGGAAGCCGCCGTATTGCTTCGCCTCGGGAATGCCGGACAGTTGCAGCAGCGGCAGAGCTGCGCCACCCGCGCCGATAAATACTCTCGCGGCATCGACCGTCTGGATTTTCGTGCCGTCCCGGGTATCGAACGCGGACACACGCCATGTGCCATCTTCGTTGCGCGTGATCGACCGCACTTCATAGCCGGTGGAGACCTTCACGCCGGCCTTGGCGGCGAGGTGCGTGTAACGCAGCCTTCGCCGATTCTGGGGAAAACCCCGATAGGCAAGTGTGAACAAATGGGGTTGAGAACGATTGACACATTGCCTGAGGCATGCCAACGGGGTAAGCCTCGCCAGACGCCATGGATCAAACGAGATCGGCGTAAAGTCGGTCAAGCGCCACAAGTATTCGCAGAAAATCGTAGTTTTCCCGGGGTGACGGGGCGCACGCTGGTATCGTATCGGCCTTGAAAAAAATTCCACTCCTCCTCGGCACACGATCCCAATGAAAAAAATCGCTGCACTCCTGATGATTGCCGGTCTCGTCACGCTCGCCGCTTGCGGCAAGAAAGAGGCTGATACCACTGCCCAACCGGCTGCTGCCGCTGCCACCACCGTGGTGGTGGGTCTGGACGATAACTTCCCGCCGATGGGCTTCCGCAACGAGAAGAACGAACTGGTCGGCTTCGACATCGACATGGCGAAGGAAGCGAGCAACCGCCTGGGCCTGAAGGTGGAGTTCAAGCCCATCGACTGGAGCGCCAAGGAAGCCGAACTGAACGGCAAGCGCGTGGACGTGCTGTGGAACGGCCTGACGATCACGGACGAGCGCAAGAAAAACATCGCCTTCACCGCGCCGTACATGACCAATCACCAGATCATCATGGTCACGGCCAACTCGCCGATCAAGACCAAGGCAGAACTGGCCGGCAAGATCGTAGGTGCGCAGGACGGCAGCAGCGCCGTGGACGCCATCAAGAAGGACGAAAAGACGGCGGCGAGCCTGAAGGACGTGAAGACGTTTGGCGACAACGTCACCGCGCTCATGGACCTGTCGACCGGCCGCCTCGACGCCGTCGTCGTGGATGAGGTCGTGGGCCGCTATCTGGCCAGCAAGCGCCCCAACGAGTACCGCGTGCTGGACGAGAACTTCGGCACGGAAGACTATGGCGTGGGCGTGCGCAAGGATGACGCGGAGCTGCTCGAGAAGCTGAACAAGACGCTGGCGGCGATGAAGCAGGATGGCACGGCTGCGAAGATCTCGGCGCAGTGGTTCGGCGCGGATATCACGAAGTAAACAAGAAGTCAGCAAGTAAGCAGAAAAAACCCAGCCAGCGCGCCGGAGGCGTGCTGGCATTTTCGTTTCCGCATGGACTACGTTCTTACACTGCTGCCCCCGATGATGGAGGGGGCCAAGCTCACGCTGGGCTTGTTCGCCATTACCCTGGCGCTGGCCGTGCCATTGGGACTGGCGCTGGCGCTGATGCGCATCTCGGCCTGGCGGCCGCTGAGCCAGCTGGTCAACGGCTATATTTGGCTGATGCGCGGCACGCCGCTCATGCTCCAGATGCTGTTCATCTACTACGCGTTGCCCTTCGTGCCCTACGTCGGCATCAAGCTGCCCGACTTCCCGGCTGCCGTGGTGGCGTTCGCGCTGAACTACGCGGCGTACTTCGCGGAGATCTTCCGTGCAGGTATCCAGTCCGTGGAGCGCGGTCAGTACGAGGCCAGCAAGGCATTGGGCCTGAGCTATGTGCAGACCATGCGCCGCGTGGTGCTGCCGCAGATGATCGGTCGTGTCCTGCCGCCGGTCAGCAACGAGACCATTACGCTGGTCAAGGACACCTCGCTGATCTACGTGCTGGCGCTCAACGACATCCTGCGTACCGCGCGCGGTATCGTCCAGCGCGATTTCACCACCTCGCCGTTTCTGGTCGCTGCGGCGTTCTACCTCGTCATGACGCTGATCCTGACGTGGTTCTTCCAGAGACTCGAGAAGCGCTATGCAAAATTCGACCAGTAAGCCGATGATCGTTGCCAGCGACATCCACAAATCGTTCGGCACGCTGCAGGTGCTCAAGGGCGTCTCGCTCTCGCTGAACAAGGGCGACGTGACCGCCGTGATCGGCCCGTCCGGCTCGGGCAAGAGCACGTTGCTGCGCTGCCTGAATCATCTGGAAGTCATCGACAGTGGCGAGATCAGCGTGGGTGGCGAGTTGCTGGCAACGACCGAGAACGGCCGCGCGAAGTATCCCGATGCGGCCACCGTGCGGCGCGTCTGCGCGAAGATGGGCATGGTGTTCCAGTCGTTCAATCTGTTTCCGCACCTGACCGTGCTGGAAAACCTGATCGAAGCGCCAATCACGGTCAAGCGCATGCCGCGCGACCAGGCCATCACCATCGCCGAATCGCTACTGCACAAGGTGGGTCTGTCCGACAAGCGCGACAACTATCCGTCGCGGCTCTCAGGCGGGCAGAAGCAGCGTGTGGCCATCGCACGCGCGCTGGCGATGGAGCCGGACATCATGCTGTTCGATGAACCGACTTCCGCGCTGGACCCTGAACTCACCGGCGAAGTGCTGCGCACCATGCGCCAGCTTGCCGACGAGCACATGACGATGCTCGTGGTCACGCACGAAATGGGCTTTGCCCGTGACGTGGCGAACCACGTGGTCTTCATGGATGGCGGCAAGGTCGTGGAGGAAGGCGCGCCCGAGCAACTGTTCGGTGCGCCCGTGCATGCGCGTACGCGGGATTTCCTGGCGCGCGCTTACTGATGCGGGGAGAGCGGGGCGCTGTCAGGCGCTTCCGCTAGAATGGGCCGCCATTCCGGCCCGACACTCATCTCGCCCGCTCCCATGCTCGTCGCGCAACTCAAGTCGTTCTTCATGGTCGCCCGCATGGGCAGCATCACGCTGGCCGCCAAGCAGTTGGGTCTGTCTCAGCCGACCGTGACCTCGCAGATCAAGGCGCTGGAAGAGGCGTACAACATCGAACTGTTCTACCGGGGCGGCCGTCGCCTTGCGCTGTCCGATGCAGGCGTGCGGCTGATGCCGCTGGTGGATGAACTGGTCCGCCAGGAAACCGAGATCGAGTTCTTCCTGCGCAATTCCGGCGGCACGGCCACCGGGCATTTGCGCATTGGCGCCACCGGGCCGTACTACATCCTCGATATCATCGATCGTTTCTGCAGCGATCATCCCGGCATCGACGTGAGTATCGAGGCGGGCAACTCGGCGCAGATGCTGGAGGCGTTGCAGGAATACCGCGTGGACGTGGCGTCGTCGTCGCACCGCGTGGACGATGCGCGCTTCCTGCGGATCGAACTGGCGCGCGATCCGCTGGTGCTGGTGGTGCATCGCAGCCATCCGCTGGCCGCCCGCAACAGTGTGCCGGTGAAGATGCTGGCGCAATGCCGGCTACTGGTACGCGAGGCGGGATCGACAACGCGTGCGATGACCGAGACGATGATGGCTCAGGCGGGTGTGACGCCAGCGTCCACGGTGGAGATTGGCAGCCGCGAATCCATACGCGAGGCCATCACGCGCAACCTGGGTGTGAGCGTGATTGCGCGGCAGGAAGTGCCGAGCCATCCGGACCTGCGCATGCTGACGTTCGACGATGCTCAGCCTGAACTGAGCGAATACCTGTACTGCCTGCACGACCGCAGCGAGGCGCGGCTGATTGCGGCTTTCCTGGGGCTCGTGCACCCGGTTGCGTAAGCCGGACCCACCACTCCAATACAAAAACCGGGAATGGAGGCATTGGCGCATTTGGGCTAACTGCCACGATGGCTACATGCCGGCTGACTACATTGGGGGCTGTTATCGCAACCGCCCCCGCCGATGTTCCAGCCAACCTTCCACCCGAACCAGAGCAACGCCAGACCGTTTCTCTCCGTGCGGCAAGTCACGCGCCGCTTTGGTGCGTTCACGGCACTCGAAGGCGTGTCGCTGGATGTGGCGCAGGGCGAATTCGTCTGCCTGCTGGGCCCGTCCGGCTGTGGCAAGACCACGCTGCTGCGCATCATCGCCGGGCTCGAAGCGCAGGATGCCGGAAGCATCGTGGCCGGTGGCCGCGATATCTCCAGCCTGCCGCCAGGCGAGCGTGACTACGGCATCGTCTTTCAGTCCTATGCGCTGTTTCCCAACCTGACGGTTGCGCAGAACGTGGCCTATGGCCTCGGTGATGTGCGCGGCAGCCGTGCGCGGGAGCGGGTGTCCGAGATGCTGGCGTTGGTCGGTCTCTCGGGCAGCGAGGCCAGGTATCCCTCGCAACTGTCGGGCGGCCAGCAGCAGCGCGTGGCACTGGCGCGCGCGCTGGCGCCCGCACCGTCGCTGCTGCTGCTCGACGAACCGATGTCGGCGCTGGATGCGCAGGTGCGTGAACATTTGCGCATCGAACTGCGCCGCCTGCAGCGCAAGCTGAATGTGACCACGGTGATGGTCACGCACGATCAGGACGAGGCGATGGCCATGGCCGATCGCATCGCCGTGATGTCGAACGGTCGCATCGAGCAGACCGGCTCGCCCGCTGACATCTATGCACAACCGGCCACGGCATTCGTCGCCGGGTTTGTCGGTCAGGCCAACTGGCTGCCGTTGTCGCGCAGTGCGGAAGGTATGCCGATGCTGGCCGGCAAGGCGTTGTCGATTGACGGGAATGCCGATGCCGATGTCGCCAACGGAGCGCCCCGCCTGTTCTGCCGCCCCGAAGCCGTGACACTGCACGCCGCTGACGATGCACCCAATCGCCACCTCGCCCGTGTGGTCGAACACATCTATCTGGGCAGCCGCACGCGCCTGACGCTGGCTATCGACGGCTTGCCCGACGCGCCGCTGGTGGCCGAAGTGCCTTCGCATTCGCTGCGTGCAGATGTTGGCGACAGCAAGCTGTGGATCGCGCTGGCGCGTGACGGCCTGCGGGTCTACGCGTGAGGATGTGATGCCGATGATCCAACGCGAAGCCCACGTCATGGCCATCACGCCCGCTGCATCCACGCCGCACACACCGTTCTGGCGCACCGATGCGCCGATGCTCGCGGGCATGAAGTTCGTATGGCTGCTACTGCTGACGCTGGGCCTGCTGCTGCCGGTGGCGATGATGCTGCTGCAGGCCACGGGCCTGGTTGCGGGCGCGCACAGTTCCGATCAGCACGGCATGGCGCTGGTTGCCCATGTGGTGCAGGCGCCAAATTTCCTGGCGATGGTGGGCCGCACGCTCGCGGTGTCTGCCACCGTGGCGTTGATCGTGGTGCCGCTGGCTTTCGCCTTCGCCTATGCGGTGCAGCGCACGCGCATGCCGCTGCGCGGCACGATGCGCACCTTGGCCATGCTGCCGCTGTTTGCGCCGTCGCTGCTGCCGGGTATCGCACTCGTCTATCTGTTCGGCAATCAGGGTTTGTTCAAGGCATGGATGCCCGGCGCGAGCATCTACGGTTTCTGGGGCATCGTGCTGGGCGAGTCGTTCTACACGTTCCCCTACGCGCTGATGCTGATGCTCGCTACGCTGACGCTGGCCGATGGGCGACTCTACGATGCAGCGCGCGCAATGGGTGCTACGCAGTGGCGCACGTTCTGCACGGTCACGCTGCCCGGTGCACGCTATGGATTGTTCGGCGCGTTCGCACTGGTCTTCACGCTCGTCGCCACGGACTTCGGCGTCCCCACCGTGGTGGGCGGCAGTTATCAGGTGCTGGCCGTGGAAGCGTACAAGGCCGTGGTGGGCCAGCAGCAATTCGCGCGCGGTGCAGTGATCGGTCTGATGCTGTTGCTGCCTGCGCTGCTGACGTTCGGTGTGGAGCGCATCGTGCAGCGCCGCCAGCATGCCGCGCTGGCGAGCCGTGCGCAGCCGTATCAGCCGCAACCGGATCGCTTGCGCGATGGACTCTATCTGCTGCTGACCACGCTCGTGATCGGCTGGATTCTGCTGATGCTCGCCACGGCGGTGGGCGCATCGCTCGTAAAGCTGTGGCCGTACAACCTCGACCTGTCGCTGCGCAACTACGACTTCGACAATATGGATGGTGGCGGCTGGCTGGCGTATCGCAACAGTCTGAAGCTCGCCACGCTGACCATGATGTTCGGCACCGCATTGATCTTCACCGGTGCATGGCTGGTGGAGAAGACGCGCATGGCCACATGGCTGCATCCGGTGATCCGCTTTGCCGTGCTGCTGCCGATGGCGGTGCCCGGTCTTGTGTTGGGTCTCGGCTACGTCTTCTTCTTCAACCATCCGGACAATCCGCTGAATGGCCTGTACGGCAGCATGACGCTGATGGTGCTCTGCACGATCATGCATTGCGCCACCACGGCACACCTCACGTCGGTGGCGTCGCTCGGTCAGCTCGATCCGGTCTTTGAATCGGTATCGGCCTCGCTCAAGGTCTCGGCGCTGCGCACCTACTGCCGCGTGACGTTGCCGATGTGCCTGCCCGCCGTGCTGTCCTGCGCACGCTTTCTGTTTGTCTCGGCGATGACCACGGTATCCGCCGTGATCTTCCTCTACAGCCCCGACACCGTACTGGCTTCGGTGGCCGTGCTGAACATGGATGACGCCGGCGACATCGGTCCCGCTGCGGCCATGTCCACGCTGATTCTCGTCACATCCATCGTCGTATCGCTGTTGCTGGAGTTCGCCATGCGCGGCGTCATGCGGCGCACGCAAGCCTGGCGCACGGCCTCCCGTTGAACTCGTTGAAAGGAAACATGAACATGGGTGATATCTCCCCGATCAAGACTCGCCCGGCGGGCAACCCCGCACCGCTGCGCCTGGAAGCCGCCGTGCTGGACTGGGCCGGTACGGTCGTCGATTTCGGGTCGTTCGCACCGACGCAGATCTTCGTGGAAGCCTTCGCGGAGTTCGGTGTGGCCATTACGCTCGACGAAGCGCGTGGTCCGATGGGCCTGGGCAAGTGGGACCACATCCGCACGCTGTGCAACGACAGTGCGATTGCCACACGTTTCTCGCTGGCGCACGGTCACATGCCCACCGATGAAGACGTGACCGCCATCTACAACCGCTTCATGCCGCTGCAGATCGCCAAGGTTGGCACGCACTCGGCCATGATCCCCGGCGCGCTGGAGACCATTGCCGCGCTGCGCGAGGCCGGCATGAAGATCGGTTCGTGCTCGGGCTATCCGCGCGTGGTGATGGATCGCGTAGTGGCACTCGCTGCCGAAG
>Ga0209675_1000542_pt1 | contig 27681 bp, 24 predicted proteins | sample AraplaCol_mLB_r2_2_FD_184280 | JGI IMG/M metagenome (GOLD analysis project Ga0209675, IMG submission 184280) | Arabidopsis root microbial communities from North Carolina, USA - plate scrape MF_Col_mLB_r2 (SPAdes) (version 3) | ecosystem: Host-associated > Plants > Roots > Endosphere | place...
ATTCATCACGAAGCTGATCTCGTTGCGCACGCCCTCGCCCGGCCGGCTGGAGACGAAAAGCAGCCCCTCGACATCCTTGAGATTCGCAGGGATGCGGGTCTCGGCCTTGGATAGCGCGTAGCAGACCTTGGAACGGCCCTGCTGGGAGGAGAAGGCCTGCCATTTGCCGGCGCTCTCCAGCAGCATCGCCTGGCCCTGGCCGGGACTGGCGGCGGCAGTCGCCGCGGCGGGCTTCGGCTTGGCGGGCGCGGCCTCGGCCGGCTGCATGGCCATACCGAAAACGCCGGCCATCAGGCCGAGCGCGATGGCGAAACGGGAAAGAGTGGCATCGCCGGTGGGGAGGAACGAGCTGATCATGGACCGCCATCAGTCACTAAAAATCTTAACACCGCGTTTACCACCTGTTGATCAGGCGCGCTCACGCGGGGACGGCGGAATAGAGTGTCACGATCCTGGCGAAAATGCGAATGGCGGCGGAGCGGTTCCGTGCCGTCTCCGGCCGTGCCAGAATCGGAACGGATGACGACGAAGGCGGATCGACGATGAAGGCCCTGCTCTGCGACCACCACGGCCCGGCCGAGGAACTGGCGATTCGCGACCTGCCCGATCCGGAGCCCGGCCCCGGCGAGGTCGTCATCGCGGTGAAAGCCGCCGCGCTCAACTTCTTCGACACGCTGATCATCCAGGGCCGCTATCAGACCAAACCAGCCTTCCCCTTTTCGCCCTCGGCCGAATGCGCCGGCACCATCGCCGCCATCGGCGAAGGCGTGACCGGCTGGCAGGTCGGCGAGCGCGTCGCGGCTTGGCTGGGCTACGGCGCAGCCCGCGAGAAGGTCGCGGTCTCGGCCGATCAGATCATCCGCATCCCCGACCGGCTCGACGACGCACAAGCGGCCGGCCTCTTCGTCACCTATGGCACCGCCATGCATGGGCTGATCCAGCGCGCCGGGCTGAAAGCCGGCGAGCGGCTCGCGGTGCTCGGCGCCTCCGGCGGGGCGGGACTGGCAGCCGTCGAGATCGGGGCCCTGCTCGGCGCCCATGTCATCGCCTGCGCCTCTTCGCCCGACAAGCTGGCGCTCGCCCGCGAGCACGGCGCGCAGGAGGAGATCGACTACGCGCGCGACGATATCCGCGCTGAACTGAAGAAGCTCACCGAAGGCCGCGGCGTCGACGTGCTCTACGACACCGTCGGCGGCGAACTGGCCGAGCCGGCCCTGCGCTCGATGGCCTGGGAAGGGCGCTATCTCGTGGTTGGATTCGCCGGCGGCGAAATCCCGAAGATTCCGCTCAACCTTCTGCTGCTGAAGGGTTGCGACCTGCGCGGCGTGTTCTGGGGCCAGTTCGTCGCGCGCGATCCCGCCGGCCACAGGCGCAACATGGAGCGCCTGCTGGACTGGGCGGCCGGCGGCCATATCCGCGCCCATGTCCATGCCGCGATCCCGCTCGAACGCTGGACCGAGGCCTATGTGCTGATCGCCGACCGCAAGGCCAAGGGAAAGATCGTCCTGACGCTGTGACGGACCTTACAGCTCCGTTATCGCCTTCCGGGCCCGCTCGCGATGCTCCGGCGTGATCGAGCCCGCGACCGCCGCGATGGCAGCAGCAATCACCGCCGCATCGTCGGTGAAGCCGATCAGCGGCATGATGTCGGGAATGGCATCGATCGGCAGCACGAAATAGCCGAGCGCGGCGAGCAGCGTCAGCCGCACGCGTCGCGGCGTTGCCGGGTCGCGCGCGCAGAACCACGCCGCCAGCAGATCGTCCGCAAACGGAATCCGCTTCGCGACGCGCTGGAGCCGGGCCATGAAATCGGCGCCGAACTTCGCCTCGTCGCGCAGGCTCTTGCGGATCGCCTCCATTTCCTCGCGGCTGAAGCTTGCGCTGAACCCCTCGCTCATCCCTGTCTTACTCCTTGGCATCTGTGATGCCGATCATCGCGCGCCCGAAATCGACACGCCATATCGAAAGATGGCCCTGCCGCAATCCTGCACAAGAGGTCATCCGCAAAACCCGCTTGGAGCAGTGCGAAACGCCCTCTAAACCGGCTGTCAGAACAAGATTGACGGGAAACGCGCCATGAAACTCGATTCATCCCTCGCCGCCATCGTCACCGGCGGCGCCTCCGGCCTCGGCGAGGCGACCGCGCGCATGCTGGCGAGCCAAGGTGTCAAGGTCGCGCTGCTCGACCTCAATGCCGAGCGTGGCGAGGCGATCGCCAGAGAGATCGGCGGCGTCTTCGCTCCCTGCGACGTCACCAACGAGGCTTCCGTCGACGAAGCGCTCGCCAAGGCGCGTGCTGCCCACGGTGTCGCCCGCATCATCGTCAACTGCGCCGGCATCGCGCCAGGCCGTCGCGTCGTCTCGAAGAAGCGCGACACCGGCGAGTTCGTCGCCCATGATCTCGCCACCTTCGAGAAAGCGGTCGCGATCAACCTGAACGGCACCTTCCGGATCATCGCCAAATCGGCGGTCGCGCTCGCCGGGCTCGATCCGATCACCGAGGATGGCGGCCGCGGCGTCATCATCTGCACCGCTTCGATCGCGGCCGAGGACGGCCAGATCGGCCAGGCTGCCTATGCCGCCTCCAAGGCCGGTGTCGTCGGCATGACCCTGCCGATCGCGCGCGATCTCGCCGGCGTCGGCATCCGCATCGTCACGATCATGCCCGGCCTGTTCGAGACGCCGATGTTCGCGGGCTTGCCCGACGACGCCAAGGCCTCGCTTGCCGTCTCCGTGCCGCATCCCTCACGCCTCGGCCGTCCCGCCGAGTATGCCGCGCTCGCCCGCAGCATCATCGAGAACGACATGCTGAACGGCACCGCGATCCGCCTGGACGGAGCGGTCCGCCTCGCACCGAAATAGGGCCGTCATTGCGAGCGCAGCGAAGCAATCCAGGGGACGTAGAACTCTGCCGCCCCTGGATTGCTTCGTCGCTGCGCTTCTCGCAATGACGTCTTCAGACGATCCGGAAAACCTCGCCGGCGCTGCGGTCCCGGTAGAGGTCCACCCGCTCGCCGTTCCAGTGATAGTCGAGATGCCGTCCCTGCACGGGATGGCCTGCGCAGTCGGGATAGAACAGCCCGGCGCATTCGCCGCCGGGGCAGCGCACGCTGGGATAGACGATGCCGGCCGAGCCTATCGCCCGCAAGCCGATGCCGAGCGCCTGGCTCCCGCCATAATCGATCGGATCGAGAACCCGAGCGGCTTCGGCCCCGAGCGCCCGGATATCGTGCAGCTCCGCATCGACCTCCAGCACGATCTCGCGGAATTGCGAGGTCCAGCCCGGTGGCTGCACTGTCGCCAGCATGAAGCGGGCGTGGTGGTGGATCGTCTCCAGCAGCGCGACTTCAAAGCGATCGCCGACATAGAGTACGCCGAAACTGCCATCGCTAAAACGGCTCGGCCGATCCGGGCTGACATGGGTGAAGGGCGCCATCAGCCAGCTTGCACCCGGCCCGGAGACGCGCCGCTCGGCCGGCACCAGATCGAGATTGCCGATCGTCTCCATCAGGCGCGGATTGGTCTTCTGCTCGGCCGCGATCAGGAGCGGCCAGTCCGCGGGGTCGGCGATATCCTCGAACAGGTCGATCGGCGGGAAGATGCTGCGGATGATCCGGACCGCGCCGCGCCATGCGATCTCCGCGACCGGCAGGCTCGCCGGATCGATCACCAGGCGCCCCGCTCGGCATCGAGCAGGCGGCGCACCCGCATCAGATCGGTGAGTTCGCCGCCGAGCATCACATCCAATGCCGCTCTGCCGCCGAAATCGGTATTGGGCCGCTTGATCCAGTCATAGCTGCGCTGCGGCTCGGTGAAGATCAGACGCAACGCCTTGTGAATGCCCATCAGGTTCGACAGGCGCGCCTTGCCGTCGCGCGAGATGCGGCCGATCTCGCCGGCCTTCCAGCGCCGGTAGCTCCTGACCGGCAAATCGATCAGCACCGCCGCTTCCTCGTCGGTGATCCGCCAGAGCCGGAACAGGTTGACGGCGGCGCGAAACATCGCCGCCGCCTCGTCATCCGTGATCGGATCGGGGACGAAGTCGCGCTGGGCCGTCTCGATGCGCAACAGGGCCGTCATGGCATCTCTCCATTTGGCATAAAATGGAGATAATATTGCCAAATGGCAAGAGGTAGTGACGTTCGACCTATTCCTCGGTCTTCGCCGGCTTGATCTCGTGCTTCAGGATCAGGGGCGTCTGGGCCAGGGCGAAAGCCATGGTCAGCGGCATCACGCCCCAGACCTTGAAGGCGACCCAGAAATCCTGGGTCTGCGTGCGCCACACCACCTCGTTGAGCGCCGCCAGCACGAAGAAGAACAGGCCCCAGCGGAAAGTCAGCTTGCGCCAGCCCTCCTCGTCGAGCTGCAGCACCGTCTCCAACACCAGCGAAAGCAGCGATCTCCCGAAGAAGAGCCCGCCGAGCAGAACGCAGCCGAACAGCGTGTTCACGATGGTCGGCTTGACCTTGATGAAGAAGGCGTCGTCCAGCGCCAGCGTCAGCCCGCCGAAGACGGTGACGACGATCGCGTTGACGATCGCCATGCGCGGCAGATAGCCCATCAGCACCCGCGACAGCACCAGGGCGATCAGCGAGGCCGCGATGAATATGCCGGTCGCAACGAAGATGCGCCGGTCCTCCGCGACGTGGAACAGCCGGTCGCCATAGGAATTGGCGAAAAAGAAGATCGCCAGCGGCCCGAATTCCAGCGCGAGCTTGAGCAAAGGGTTGATCGCCTTACCCTTGCCCGCGGCCCCGGTCGGTTGCTGCACCGTCTCGCTCACGCTGCCTCTCCCAATCCCGCCACCGCCCGTGCGAAATCGCGCGCGGAGAACGGCTCCAGATCATCGACGCTCTCGCCGACGCCGATGAAATGCACGGGCAAGCCGAACTGCGCCGCCAGCGCCACCAGGATGCCACCGCGCGCCGTGCCATCGAGCTTGGTCATGACGAGCCCGGTCACGCCCGCCGTCTCGCGGAAGGCTTCGACCTGCGAAATCGCGTTCTGGCCGACAGTCGCGTCGAGCACGAGCAGGGCCGCATGCGGGGCGCTCGGATCCTGCTTGCGGATGACGCGCACGACCTTGGCAAGCTCGTCCATCAAACCCTGCTTGTTCTGCAATCGGCCGGCCGTGTCGATCAGCAACACGTCGGTGCCGTTGGCCTTGGCCTTCTCCAGCGCCTCGAAGGCGAGGCCCGCCGCATCGGCGCCCTGCTGGCCATAGACCACCTCGGCTCCGGTACGCTCGCCCCAGACCCGCAGTTGCTCGATCGCCGCGGCGCGGAAGGTGTCGCCGGCCGCGAGCATCACGGATTTGCCCTCGGCGCGGAATTTCGCCGCGAGCTTGCCGATCGTCGTGGTCTTGCCGGAGCCATTGACCCCGACCATCAGCAGCACGAACGGCTTTTTCGTGACGTCGATCGCCAGCGGCTGGGCGACGGGCAGGAGGATCGTCTCGACCTCGCGCGCCAGGATCGCCTTCACCTCGGCCGGCTCGATCTGCTTGTCGTAGCGGCCATCGCCGACCGCCCTCGCGATCTTTGCCGAGGTCGCCAGGCCGAGATCGGCCTGGATCAGGATGTCTTCCAGATCCTCCAGCGTGCCGGCATCGAGCTTGCGCTTGGTGAAGAGGTCGGTGATTCCCGTCGTTAACGCCGACGAGGTCCGCGACAGCCCTTCTGTCAGCCGCCGCCACCAGCTCCGCTTCGGCTGCGGCGCGGGAACGGGAGCAGGTTCGGGAATGGCAACGGACACGGGCTGCGGTGCGACGGCGACCGCGGGTTCCGGCTCCGGCTCGACCGGGGTCGTAACCTCTTCGACCGGAACAGGCGGTGTGGCGGGCTCCCGCAGCGCCTCAACCACAAGCGCTTCCGCCGCGACAGCCGTCGCGGGAGCAACCTCTTCGACGTCCGGCTTCGTCTCCGCGACCGGCTCGACAGCCTGCTCGATCACCGTCTCCGGCGCGGGCTTGGCCGGTTCCTCGTCGCGTCCGAACAGCCTCGAAAGGAAGCCGCGTTTCTTCGGTTCGGTCTCGCTCATCGCCATCCTGTCTTCGGTTCGGCGGGCATCTTAGGTTGCGCCGCCGTGCCGGCTTCGCTAGCGCAATGCCATGGCAGCGCCGGACCGACCAGAAAATTCGCAATCCCACGGGCAGATCGAGGAAGAGCTGCCGGTGCCGCTGCTCTATCGCGATGCCATGATGCTCGTCATCGACAAGCCCGCCGGCTTGCCCTCGCATCGCGGCCCCCAGGCCAAGCGCCGCATCATTCCGGTCCTGACCGATTATCTCGACGCATTGCGCTTCGGCCTGCCGCGCAAGCCGGAAGCGGCGCACCGGCTCGACAAGGACACCTCCGGCTGCCTCGTCCTCGGCCGGCATCCCCGCGCCATGGCCGAGCTCAACCAGATGTTTCGCGACGGGCGCATCGACAAGACCTATTGGGCGATCGTGCAGGGCGCGCCAGCGCAGGACGAGGGCTTGATCGACCTTTCGCTCGCCAAGCGCTCGCCCGAGCGCGGCTGGTGGATGAAGGTCGATCCCGCCGGACTGCCCTCGCAGACCCGCTATCGCGTGCTCGGCCGCGGCGAAAGCGAGCACGGACCGCTCGCCTGGCTCGCCATGCAGCCCTTGACCGGTCGCACGCATCAGTTGCGCGTCCATTGTCAGGCTTCGGGCTGGCCGATGCTCGGCGATGAAATCTATGGCGACGCCCCGCGCGAGGGCGGGCCGGGCCTCCAGCTCCATGCCCGCGCGATCGCGATCCCACTCTACAAGAAGCGCGATCCGATCCGGGTCGAAGCGCCGCCGCCGCCGCATATGCTGGCGGCGCTGCGAGCTTGCGGGTGGGGCGGCTGAAGGCCTCGTTGATCCCCCAGCCGTCATGCTCGGGCTTGACCCGAGCATCTCAGGACGTGGAGGCTCAGGAGTTCCTTCCCGCCGGAGATTCTCGGGTCTGCGCTGCGCTTCGCCCGAGAATGACGCGAGACACAGATTTAGTGCCCTAGCGCGTCGATCGCCTTGGCCAGCTTGACGTCGAGCTCGGTCAGCCCGCCAGCATCATGGGTGGCGAGCGTGACATCCACGGTGCGATAGACATTCGCCCATTCCGGATGATGATTCATCGCCTCGGCGAGCAGGGCGACGCGCGTCATCCAGCCGAAGGCCTCGCTGAAATCGCGGAATACGAAGCGCTTGGCGATGGCCTCGCGGCCCTGCACCAGCTTCCAGCCGGTCAGGGTCGCCAGCGCTTCGGCCTGTGCCTCCTGGCTCAACCGCTTCGGCCGCGTCATCGCCGCATCTCCCGTGACAGGCGATTCGGATAGGAGGGGCCGAGCGGATAGGCCGCCTCCAGCACATAGGGCCCGCCGCCGATCGAATCGCGCGAGGACATTAGGGCCACCCGGCGCGCCGTGAAGGTGAACGGGCGGACGATCGGATGCAGGCTGAGGAAATGCGCCAGCTCCACAGGGGTCGTGTCCCGCAAGCGCGCCAGCGTGACATGGGGCACGAACTTGCGCGCTTCCGCCGGCAGGCCGAGGCGGCGCATCTGCCGTTCGAGATCGGCCTGCAGATCGGTCAGCGCCTTGCCCGGCTGTGCCCGCGCGAAAATGGCACGCGGCTTGTCGCCGAAGCTGCCGAGCGCATCGAGCGTGACTTCGAACGGATAGGCGGTGAGGTCGGAGAGCATGTAGTCGATGTCGTTCGCCATGCGGCGGTCGACATCGCCCAGGAAGCGCAAGGTGATGTGATAGTCGGCCGGCTCGATCCAGCGCGCACCCGACAATCCGCCGCGATGCAATGTCAGCCCGGTCGCGACCTCGGCGGGAATTTCCAGAGCGATGAACAGCCTCGGCATGAGCGAATCCCTGCCAAGCGATTGTGACTCTGGAGAGACGGTAGAGCAGGAAGCCGGCTTAGGGGAATTGTTTTTGCACCGTGACCACAGCTGATCCCCATCTCGTCATTCCGGACAAGACGCGTGAGCGGCGCCGATCCGGGATCCATGCCTGAAGCGTTCCGGCATGGATCCCGGGTCTCCCTTCGGTCGCCCGGGATGGCGGCGTTCAGGTTTGAAGCGAGACCCTACGGGCAGGGATTACCGACGAGCTGGTGGATCCCGTCGATCTTGGCCTCAACCTCCGGCGAGAGTTTCACATCGATCGAAGCGATATCGGTCCTGAGCTGCTCCATCGAGGTTGCGCCGATGATGTTGGCTGTGACGAAGGAGCGGCTGTTGACGAAGGCGAGCGCCATCTGCGCCGGGTCGAGCCCTGATTCGCGGGCGAGCGCGACATAACGCTTGATCGCCTCCTCGGCTCCGTCGGTCTGGTAGCGCTGGCCCCGATCGAACAGCGTCGTGCGCGCACCGGCCGGGCGGGCGCCGTCGAGATATTTGCCGGTGAGATATCCCTGCGCCAGCGGCGAATAGGCGAGCAGGCCGACATCCTCGTGAACAGCGACCTCGGCCAGAGCCGTCTCGAAGGTGCGGTTGAGCAGGTTGTAGGCGTTCTGGATCGACTGGACGCGCGGCGTGCCAAGCGCTTCCGAACCGGCCACGAAGCGCATCGTGCCCCAGGCGCTCTCGTTGGAGAGGCCGAGATGGCGGATCTTGCCGGCCCTGATCACTTCGGCGAAGGCGTCGAGCTGCTCGGCGATCGGGGTCTCGTCGGGCGCCGAGGCGTAGGCGTCCTTGGCGAAGCGCGTCGGATTCGAGCCCCAGGGCATCGGCCGCTCGGGGAAATGCAGCTGGTAGAGGTCGATATAGTCGGTCTGCAGCCGCTGCAGGCTCTTGTCGACGGCTTCGAAGATCTGCTTGCGCGTCACCCGCGTCGGGCTCTTGTCGTCGCGGAACCAGGTGTTGCCGCCGCGTCCGCAGACCTTCGATGCCAGGATGATCTTGTCGCGGTTCTTCCGCGCCTTGAACCAGCTGCCGATGATTCGCTCGGTCGAGCCTTGCGTCTCCGGCCTCGGCGGAATCGCGTAGAGTTCGGCCGTGTCGAAGAAATTGATGCCTTGCTCGACGGCGTAATCCATCTGGGCATGGCCCTCGGCTTCGGTGTTCTGCTCCCCCCAGGTCATGGTTCCCAGGCAGATCACCGAGACCTTGAGATCGGTGCGTCCGAGGCGGCGGTATTCCATGGCGAAGCAACTCCGGAAGCAGGGGCCGGCAGGCGGCAATGCAAGAATCGGGGATACGCCGCGCGGAGAGCCCGCGGGCGGATCAGGTCCTGGGCGACAAGGAGAGGATGAATCGCTCGACCGTCGGCAGGATGGTCCGGACGATGACTTTGACGCCTTCGGCCGTGGGATGAAGTCCATCCGCCTGGTTCAGAGCACGGTCGCCCGCGATGCCTTCCAGGAAGAACGGGTAAAGCACCAGCCCGTGCTTTTTCGCAAGCTCGGGATAGATCGCATCGAAGCGTTTCGCATAATCCTCGCCGAGATTGCGCGGCGCATACATGCCTGCGAGCAGCACCGGGATTTTCCGCTCGGTCAGCCGCGCGATGATCGCTTCGAGGTTTTTCCGGGTCACGGACGGGTCGAAGCCGCGCAAGGCATCATTGGCGCCGAGCTCGAGGATGACGCCGTCGGTCCCGTCAGGCACCGACCAGTCGAGCCGTTCGAGCCCCCCTTGCGTCGTGTCGCCGGAGACGCCGGCGTTCACGATTTCGACAGCGAGGCCCTTCTGGCGCAAAGCCTGCTCCAGAACCGCCGGAAAGGCGGCACTGGCTGCCAGGTTGTAGCCCGCCGACAGCGAATCGCCGAAGGCGACGAGCTTCAACGAGCGCCCGGCACTCGGACCGGAGGAAGAGGTCTGGGCGCCGGCCATGTCTGTGAACCCGATGAAAAGCAGCAGGGCGGCGACGAAAAACGTCGCAAGCGATTGGACAAGCAGGAATCCGCGCCCATATGGCCGCAGACCACGCTGCGCCTTGGTTCGGCCCCGCTCGGGGCGTGATCGGGTGCGAGCGAAGGCGGCGATGGAAGCGTAAATCGGGATCATGGCGTGATGAGCGAGAAGGCCGCTTCGGCAATCGAGTTGCAGGGTGTCCACCTGAGTTTGGGGCGTGGCGCCGCCCGCGTCCATATCCTCAAGGGCGTCTCGGTGTCGCTGGCGGATGGCGAGGCGACCGGCCTCGTCGGCCCCTCCGGCTCCGGCAAGTCGACCCTGCTGATGACCATGGCCGGACTGGAACGCCCCGATTCGGGTCTGGTCAAGGTAGCGGGCCAGGACCTCGGCGCCCTCGACGAGGACGGGCTCGCGGTTTTCCGCGGCCGGCATATCGGCATCGTCTTCCAGTCCTTCCATCTCGTGCCGACCATGACGGCGCGCGAGAACGTCGCCCTGCCGCTGGAGCTCGCCGGTCACCCCGACGCCTTCACCCGCGCCGAGGCTGAACTGCGCAATGTCGGTCTCGGCCATCGCATGGACCATTACCCCGCCCAGCTCTCGGGCGGCGAGCAGCAGCGCGTCGCCATCGCGCGGGCCGTCGCGCCGGACCCCGCGATCCTCGTCGCCGATGAGCCCACCGGCAATCTCGACGAATCGACCGGCCGTTCGATCGTCGACCTGATCTTCGCCTTGAAGCGCGAGCGCGGCGCCACGCTGGTGCTCGTGACCCATGATCTCTCGCTGGCCGCGCTCTGCGAGCGCACCGTCCGCCTGCGCTCAGGCGTGATCGAAGCCGAGCCCGAGATGGCGGTCGCCTGACGATGCACGCCCCCGTCAAGCCGTCCCCGCAACCGTCGAAGCATTCTCCCGGCATCGGCCTCGTCCTGCGCCTCGCCATCCGCGACCTGCGCGCGGGCCTGCGCGGCTTCGGCATCTTCATCGCCTGCCTCGCGCTCGGCGTGATGACCATTGCCGCCGTCGCCTCCGCCTCGCGTGGCCTGACCGAGGGCCTCGCCCGCGAGGGCCGGCGCATCCTCGGCGGCGACGCCGCCTTCAGCCTGATTCACCGCGAAGCTTCGCCTGCGGAACTGTCCTTCCTGACCGCGCGCGGCACCGTCTCCAGCATCGCCACCATGCGCGGCATGGCCAATGCGGGCGAGAAGGGCGCGGCTTTAATTGAGATCAAGGCGGTCGACGCATCCTATCCGAGCATCGGCACGGTCGAAACCGACCCGCAGGCACCATTGCCCGGCCTGCTCGACCAGCGCGACGGAGCCTATGGCGCCGTCGCCGACCCTGTCCTCTTCGGACGGCTCGATCTCAAGCCTGGCGACATCGTCACGGTCGGTGGCGCCAAGATTCAGCTCCGTGCCAATCTCGTCTCGGAGCCCGACAAGATCGCGGCCGGCGTCGGCTTCGGCCCGCGCCTCCTGATGTCGCAGGAGGCGTTGAAGGCGACCGGCCTGATCCAGCCCGGCAGCCTGATCCGCTGGACCTATCGCCTCCAGCTCCCGCAGACCGCGACGAGCGATGCCGAGCTTGAGAAGGTCATCACCGATGCCGGCACGCAGCAGCGCGAGGCCGGCTGGGAAATCCGCTCCCGCGCCAATGCGGCGCCGAGCTTCCAGCGCAATCTCGAACGCTTCACCCAGTTCCTGACCCTGGTCGGCCTCACCGCCCTGCTGGTCGGCGGCGTCGGCGTCGCCAATGCCGTGCGCCGCTTCGTCGAGGCCAAGAAGCTCGATTTCGCGACCATGAAGGCGGTCGGCGCCACCGGCGGGCGCGTCGTCGCGATCCACCTGACCGAGGTCATGCTCGTCGCTGCGATCGGCACCGCGATCGGCCTCGTGCTCGGCGCCGCCGCGCCTTTCGGCCTCGGCGCGATCGTCCAGAGCATCCTGCCCGTGCCGTTCGAGCCGACGCTGGCGCCGGGCGAGCTTGCCATCGCCGCGCTCTACGGCCTGCTGACCGCCTTCGTCTTCGCGATCATCCCGCTGGGACGCGCTCACGACATTTCCGTCTCCGCCCTGTTCCGCGACAAGGTCGAGCCCGATCCGCGCCGCCCGCGCGCGATCTACCTCGTTCTCTGTGCGCTCGCGCTCGCCGGTCTTTCCGGCGTCGCCATCGGCTTCGCCTATGACCGCCGGATCGCGCTGATCTATATCGGCGTGATGTTCGGCGTCTTCCTGCTGCTGCGGGCCGTCTCGCTCGGCCTGATGGCGCTGGCCCGCCGCCTCCCGCGCCCGCGCCGGCCGGCCTTGCGCATGGCCCTCGCCAACAGCCACCGCCCGGGCGCGCTGACGCCCGCGCTCGTGCTCTCGCTGGGGCTGGGCGTCGCCCTGCTCTCCGCGCTCTCCTTCATCGATGTCAGCCTGACCCGGCAGCTCACCGGCGCCCTGCCCGACAAGGCGCCGAGCTTCTTCTTCTTGGACGTCCCCAGCCGCGATTCCGAGCGTTTCGACGCCTTCCTCGCAGCCGAGCGGCCCGGCGCCAAGACCGAGCGCGTGCCGATGATGCGTGGTCGCATCGTCTCGGTGAACGAGACCCGCGCCGAAGATATCAAGGTGAGCGAGCAATCCGCCTGGGTGCTCGATGGCGATCGCGGCATCACCTATGCCGCCGCGCTGCCGGAAGGCTCGCGCATCGCGGCCGGCGAATGGTGGCCGGCCGATTACCGCGGCGAGCCGCTGGTCTCCTTCGACGCTCAGAATGCCGCCGGCATCGGCCTGAAGATCGGCGACAGGCTGACCGTCAACGTGCTCGGCCGCAACATCACCGCCCGCGTCGCCAATTTCCGCACGGTCGACTGGCGCTCCTTCGGCATCAATTTCGTCATGGTGTTCTCGCCCAACACCTTTGCCGGGGCTCCGCACACCAATCTCGCCACCGTCGCATCGAGCCCGGACGGGAAGGGCGTAACCGACGCCGCGCTGATGCGCCGCCTCGCGCTCGACTTCCCGGCCGTCACCGCGGTGCGGGTCAAGGACGCGCTCGAAGCGGTCAACACCATCGTCGCCCAGCTCGCCACCGCGATCCGCGGCGCCTCGGGCCTCGCCATCGCGGCCAGCCTGCTCGTCCTTGGGGGTGCGCTCGCCGCCGGACAACGGGCGCGGCTCTATGACGCGATGATCCTGAAGACGCTCGGCGCGACCCGCCGCTTCATACTTTCGTCGTACGCCCTTGAATACGCCGCCATCGGGTTCGTCGCGGCCGTCTTCGGCGTTGTCGCGGGTACAGCGGCGGGCTGGGGCATCGTCACGCAAGTGATGCGGATCGAATTCGTCAGTGATCCCAGGGGTGCGATACTGGCCGCGACTGCAGCAATCGGGGTTACCGTCCTGTTCGGGCTTGTCGGAACGGTAAAAATACTAACGAAAGCGCCGGCTTCTCATCTCAGGAATTTATGATGACTATCTGAGATCGACTCTCGATAGACATTAAAATCCTGTAATTCTGCATTGGTGCAGCGCCGAACTTCTATGATCTGGACCGCCCTAACCATGGGTAGCCCTTGTAAGAACCGGCAAAGCCCCTCATATTCCCGTCGTCGCGACTTTTCGATCGCGAGGACGGCTTGCGCTTGCGCGCTTGTCCGTCGTCCGAAACACCGTCAGGGGAAAGTCTCTTAATGAGCAACTTCGACCGCAATGCTCCAGTCTGGGGTGCCGGCCGCGCACAGCAGACCAGCGCCGTCGAGATGGATCAGGGCCTGCGCTCGTTCATGCTCGGCGTCTACAACAACATGGTGATCGGCCTGGCGATCTCGGCGCTGTTCGCGCTGGGCGTCAACAAGATGGCCGTGACCGATCAGGCCAATGCCGTCGCCAAGATCGGTAACACCTATCTCACCGCCTTCGGCAAGCTGCTCTACGGCACGCCGCTGATGTGGGTGGTCGCGCTGGCGCCGCTGGCCTTCATCTTCTTCTTCTCGTTCCGCGCCGACAGGATGTCCGCCTCGTCCGCCCGGACGATGTTCTTCGCCTTCGCGGCGGTGATGGGCGTCTCGCTCTCGACGATCCTGATCCGCTACACCGGCGCGTCGGTGGTGCAGGTCTTCTTCATCACCGCGGCGGCCTTCGGTGGCCTCAGCCTCTACGGCTACACCACCTCGAAGTCGCTCTCCGGCATGGGTTCGTTCCTGGTCATGGGCCTGATCGGCCTGATGCTGGCCTCGATCGTGAACATCTTCCTGGGTTCGGGCGCTCTGGGCTTCGTCATCTCGCTGGTCGGCGTCGGCATCTTCGCCGGTCTGACCGCCTGGGACACCCAGCGCCTGAAGGAGATGTACCTCTACTCCGAGCTCGGCGCGGAGGAGGCTGCGAAGCTCTCGGTGAACGGCGCGCTGTCGCTCTACCTGAACTTCATCAACATGTTCCAGTTCCTGCTCTCGCTGATCGGCAACCGCGAGTGAGAACGACAGGTTCCTGAACGGGAACATACGAGCCCCGGCCTCACGGCCGGGGCTTTTCTTTTAGCCGGGGCTTTCCTTCTGGCACGCACATTGCTCATGCTTTGGGCATGACGACGCCTATGATCCGCTCGGGCCTTCCTGCCGACATGCCCGCCATCACGGCGATCTACGCCCATGCGGTGCTGCACGGCACGGCCTCCTGGGAGCTGGAGCCGCCGGGCGAGGCGGAGATGCAGCGGCGCTACGAGGCGATCCTGGCCGGCGGCTATCCCTATCTCGTCGCCGAACGGGAGGACGAGGTCCTCGGCTATGCCTATGCCGGCGCCTATCGGCCGCGCCCGGCCTATCGCTCGACCGTCGAGAACTCGATCTACATCGCGCCGACTGCGCAGGGGCTCGGCATCGGCGGCCTCCTGCTCGACGCCCTGATGCGAGCCTGCACCGAACGCGGCTTCCGCCAGATGATCGCGGTGATCGGCGACGGCACCGGCGCCTCGGTCGGCTCGCGCCGCCTGCATGAGCGCGCCGGCTTCCGCCTGATCGGCGTCGCCGAGAAGGTCGGCTTCAAGCACGGCCGCTGGCTCGACCAGATGCTGATGCAGAAGGAGCTGGGCGAGGGTGATCATGCGCCGCCGGCGTTCTGAACGTCTGATCAGACAACCCCGACTTTATCCGAAGCCATCGTCGTCATTCCGGAGAAGGCGCGTCAGCGGCGTCGATCCTGAATCCATCATAAGGCGCTGCGCTCTACGATGGATTCCAGATCAAGTCCGGAATGACGGAGGTATTTTCGGAAGGTGTCGCCGACTAACTCACCACACTGAGCTTGTTGTCGAGCACCTTGAGCACACGCGAGAGTTCCGAGCCGCGCTTCAGGATCAGGCCGGTCGCCGCGACGACCGAATAGGCGCCCTGCCGCCGCGCCAGCGCCGGATCCTTGACGATCCGGTAGAGCGGCATTTCCGACGAGCGCCGGAACACCGAGAACTGCGCCTTGTCCTTCAGGAAATCGATGGCGTAGTCGCGCCATTCCCCGGCCGCGACCATGCGGCCGTAAAGGTTGAGCAACTCGCTGAGCTCGCGCCTGTCGAAGGTCACGGTCGTGGGTCGCGCCGGCGCAGGAAAATGGACGACCGCGCCGGCGGATTGCGGTTGTGGCGTTTCGCTTTCGCTCATGGCGCCTCCCTGGTCGGGGCCTCACCAAATCATTCGGGGATGATGCGCCTGCGGTCCTGCGCTGGCAAGGGACCGCGGACACCACCTGAAATGCCTTTTCCGCGAATGCCCCATTTTCGCCGCGAACGCGTCAAGCGAGCGCCAAGTTGCGCCGTTCAACTTCCCTCGTTGCCTCGACGGCCCGGTTTCGCTGATCGCCGGTTTGTCAGCCCCCCAGCCCCCCGGAGTTCGGGCGGAGCCGGGTCATCTTCATCGAGGCCAACTAGCGGCTGGCATTTCGCCGGCCGTTTTTCTTTTCAGCCTCACAGCGCCAATATCGTTACCGCACCTGCCCGTGATACTCGGCGTTCGGCCGCATATCGACGGCCGAGGCCATCCGGTTCGACATGTTGTAGAAGGACGCGACAGCGCCGATATCCCAGATATCGCGCTCACTGAGCCCGGCCTTGCGCAGGGCTCCGCGATCGTCCTCGCCAATCAGATGGGGGGCTTCCGTTAGCTTGACCGAGAAATCGAGCATCGCGCGATGCCGCACCGATAGTTCGGCCGCCCGATAGTTCATCACCAGAAGCTCGCCCAGCACGGGATCGCCCGAAAGCTGGCGTACCGCCGCACCATGGGCGGTCAGGCAATAATAGCAGCGATTCACGCTGGAGACCGCCACCGCGATCATCTCCCGCTCCAGCTTCGACAGGCCCGACGGCGCCAGCATCAGGTCGTTGTAGAAGGCGGCAAAGGCGGTGAGTTTGGCGTCGTCATGGGCATAGGAGGTCAGAACATTCGGCACGAAGCCGAGCTTCTCCTGGCATTTCGCGAAATAAGCCTGGTTTTCGGCTGAGAGCGCCCCTGGCTTCAGGTCGAGCGCCATGACGGCGGGCGGCGAATCCTGGCGAGCCGGGTCTTCTCCGACCTTGGGTTTGTCATGCTTTGTTGCCATGGTGCGTCCTGTCGGATCCGGGGGGAGCGTCAGCTTGCCGCTTTTTCGGGCACGGCAAGTTGAAAGCCAGCGCAGCCTATGTCATCGCTGCGGCAAAACAACTGGGGTGAACCATGGGCAAACGGGTGACGAACGCGACTGCGGGTGCAATCGCAGCGATCGAGGCCGCAGCCACCGGACTGAAGAGTTCGATGCCCGCCGAGTTCCCCCGCCTGCTCTTTGGTCGATCGGTCGCCGAGGATCTGGAGGCCCTTCCGGCCGACATGCTCGCCCGCACCGCCGCTGCCGCCTTCGAGCACCTTGCCCAGCCGCGCAAGCCCGACACGATCAACCTGCGCTTCCGCGACGAGGAATTCGGCGAGGGCGAGCGCAAGAACCAGCTCACCGTCCTTGAGGTGGTCAACGACAACAAGCCGTTCCTGCTCGATTCGACGCTCGCCGAATTGCAGGAGCAGGGTCACGAGCCGCGTCTCGTCGCCCACCCGATCCTGGCGGTCGCCCGCGACGCGAAGGGCAAGTTCACCGCGCTTGCCGGCGAAGCGGCCGGCCGCGCGCCCGAGGGCACGCGGCGCGAAAGCCTGCTCCACATCCATGTCCCGCGCATCGACACGCCGGAAGCGCGCGAGAAGCTGCGCGCCGGGCTGGAGCGCGTCTATAATGACGTCGCGCTGGCCGTCGACGACTGGGCCGCGATGCGTGGCCGCATCACTGAGGTGATCCAGGCCTATCGCGCCAATCCGCCGCCGCTGCCGGAAGACGAGATCAACGAGGCGCTGCAATTCCTCGAATGGATCGCTGGCGACAATTTCACCCTGCTCGGCATCCGCGCCTATCGCTTCCCGGGCGGCGATGTCGCGGCCGATCCGATCGAGGGCTCAGGCCTCGGCATCCTCCGCGATCCCACCGTCAAGGTGCTGCGCAAGGGCCGCGAGCTGGTTACGGTCACGCCTGAGCTGCGCTCCTTTCTGGCCAAGCCCCAGGCGCTCATCATCACCAAGGCCAACGTCAAGAGCCTGGTGCATCGCCGCGTCCATCTCGACTATGTCGGCGTCAAGCTATTCACGGCCGACGGGCGGCTCGATGGCGAATTGCGTATCGTCGGCCTGCTCACCTCGAACGCCTATACCGGCTCGGCCCGCGGCATTCCCTATCTGCGCCTGAAGGTCGCACGCGTCGCCAAGAATATCGGCTTCGACCCGGCGAGCTATTCCGGCCGGGCGCTTATGAACGTGCTCGATGCGTACCCGCGCGACGAGCTCTTCCAGATCGACGTGGCCACGCTGGAGCAGTTCGCCCTCGATATCCTCCAGCTCACCGAGCGGCCGCGCATCCGCGCGCTTGCCCGCGTCGACGAGTTCGACCGCTTCGTCTCGATCCTCGTCTTCATCCCGAAGGACCGCTACGATACCACGGTGCGCCAGCGCGTCGGCGATTTCCTGGCGCGGATCTATGGCGGGCGCCTCTCGGCCGCCTATCCCGCCTATCCCGAGGGGCCGCTCTCGCGCACCCACTACATCATCGGCCGCGACGAGGGCAAAACCCCGCGCGTCGAGCGCGCCACGCTGGAAGCGGGCATCAGCGCCATCGTCCGCACCTGGGGTGACGGGCTCAAGGACGTGCTCGACCAGGAGAAGGCCGGCCCCGCCGCTCGCGCGCTGGCCGAGCGCTATGCCGAGGCTTTCGGCGCCGCCTATCGCGAGCGCTTCTCGGCCGCCGATGCGCTCGTCGATATCGAGATGCTCCAGCAGCTCACGCCGGAGCGCGGCCGCGCCGTCAATCTCTACCGGCGCCAGGGCGACGACGCCAAGCGCGCCAATCTCAAGGTCTTCTCCCGCGGCGCGCCGATCTCGCTTTCGGCCCGCGTCCCGGTGCTGGAGAACATGGGCTTCCGCGTCGTCAACGAGCGGACCTACAACGTCATGCCCCAAGGCAATGGCGACGCGGTCCGCATCTGGCTGCATGACATGACGCTGGAGCGCGCCGACGACGGCGAGATCGATATCGAGCATCTCGATCCGACCATCGAGGCGGCGCTGATGGCGCAGTTCCGCGGCCTCGCGGAATCCGACCGCTTCGACCAGCTCGTGCTCGCCGCCGGCCTCGCCTGGCGCGAAGCGGCGCTGCTGCGCGCCTTCGGCCGCTATCTGCGCCAGGCCGGCGCGCCCTATGCCCAGGGCTATATCGCTGACGCCCTGACCCGCCATGCCGGCATCGCAGCCGGGCTCGTCGCCTATTTCGCCGCCAAATTCGATCCGCGCGTTCCGGCGGGCGAGCGCGAGCAGCGCATGGCCCAGAAGCATGCCGAAATCGAGGAAGCGCTCGACGCCGTCACCAGCCTCGACGACGACCGCATCCTGCGTCGCCTCGTCAATCTGGTCGATGCCGCCCTGCGCACCAACTTCTTCCAGATCGGCCCGGACGGCCAGCCGCGCCAGACCATCACCTTCAAGTTCGACTGCGCCAAGGTCGACGGTCTGCCTCTGCCGCGCCCGCTCTACGAGATCTTCGTCTATTCGCCGCGTGTCGAAGGCATCCATATGCGCTTCGGCAAGGTCGCCCGCGGCGGCCTGCGCTGGTCCGACCGGCCGCAGGATTTCCGCACCGAGGTGCTCGGCCTCGTCAAGGCGCAGCAGGTCAAGAACGCCGTGATCGTGCCGGTCGGCGCCAAGGGCGGCTTCTTCCCGAAGCAGCTCCCGCCGGCCTCCGACCGCGCCGCGTGGCTGGCCGAGGGCACCGAGAGCTACCGCATCTTCATCCGCAACCTGCTCGAGCTCACCGACAATCTCGACGGCGAGACCATCGTGCCGCCGCCGGACACGGTGCGTCATGACGGCGACGACCCCTATCTCGTCGTCGCCGCCGACAAGGGCACCGCGACCTTCTCCGACACCGCCAACGCGATCTCGCTGGAGAAGCATCACTGGCTCGGTGACGCCTTCGCCTCCGGCGGCTCTCAGGGGTACGATCACAAGGGCATGGGCATCACGGCCCGTGGCGCCTGGGAAGCGGTGAAGCGCCATTTCCGCGAGGTCGATATCGACATCCAGACCACGCCCTTCACCGTCGCCGGCGTCGGCGACATGTCGGGCGACGTCTTCGGCAACGGCATGCTGCTCTCGCCGGCGATCAAGCTCGTCGCGGCCTTCGACCACCGCGACATTTTCCTCGATCCCGATCCGGACATGGCGAAGTCCCTGGCCGAACGCCAGCGCCTCTTCGCCCTGCCGCGCTCCTCCTGGCAGGATTACGACAAGAGCCTGATCTCGAAGGGCGGCGGCATCTTCTCGCGCCAGACCAAGAGCATCCCGCTGTCTCCGGAAGTCCGCGCGCTGCTCGACCTCGACAAGAAGGAGGTCTCGCCGCCGGAGCTTATGACCGCAATCCTGAAGGCGCGTGTCGACCTGCTCTGGTTCGGCGGTATCGGCACCTATATCCGCGCCTCCGACGAGACCGACGCACAGGTCGGTGACCGCGCCAATGACGCGATCCGCATCACCGGCAACGATCTCCGGGCGCGGGCCATCGGCGAAGGCGCCAATCTCGGCGTCACCCAGCGCGGCCGCATCGAGGCGGCGCGCAAGGGCGTCAAGCTCAACACCGACGCGATCGACAACTCCGCCGGCGTCAACACCTCCGACGTCGAGGTCAACATCAAGATCGCGCTCGCCGGCCCGGTGAAGGACGGCCGCTTGAAGGAAGACAAGCGCAACGAATTGCTGGCGGCGATGACCGACGAGGTCGGCGATCTCGTCCTGCGCAACAACTACCTGCAGACGCTGGCGCTCTCGCTGACCGAGGCGCAAGGCTCGGCCGCGACGCCCGGCCTGCGCTTCCTGATGCAGACGCTGGAGCAGGACGGGAGGCTCGACCGCTCGGTCGAGTACCTGCCGAGCGACGCCCAGCTCGCCGAGCGCGAGAAGCGCAGCGAAGGCCTGACCCGGCCAGAGCTCGCCGTGCTCCTGGCCTATGCCAAGCTCTCGCTGCACGATGCGCTGCTCGAATCCTCGGTGCCGGACGATCCCTATCTCGCCAGCGAACTCGTCCGCTACTTCCCGAGGGCGCTGCGCGAGGCCTATCCGGATGCGATCGCCAGCCACAAGCTGCGCCGCGAGATCGTGGCGACCCAGCTCGCCAACGCCATCGTCAACCGCGGCGGCCCGGCGCTCGTGCCGGTTCTGGCGGCGCTGACCCGCTCGGACGCGCCGGCCATCGCCGCCGCCTACGCGATCGCCCGCGATTCCTTCGATCTCATCGCCCTCAACGGCGAGATCGACGCGCTCGATGCCAAGATCCCCGGCAAGACCCAGCTCGGCCTCTACGGCGCCGCCCAGGAACTCGTCACCAACCGCATGGGCTGGTTCCTGCGGCGCGGCGTCGCCAAGCCCGGCACGATCGAGCAGACCATCGCCCGTTATGCCAAGGGCGTGAAGGAGCTCTCGGCCGAGCTCGGCACGCTGCTGCCCGAGGCTGCGTCCCAGGCGCGGCTCGCGCGCATCGCCGTGCTGACCTCCGAGGGCGTGCCGGAAGCGCTGGCCACGCGCATCGCCAGCCTGCCGGCATTGGCCGAGGCGACCGACATCGTCGACATCGCCGAGCGCAGCAAGCGCAAGATCGGCGAGGTCGCCCGCATCCATTTCGGAATCGACGCCCTGTTCGGCCTGTCGAGCCTGAAAGCGGCGGCAGCGGCCGTGCCGGCGACGGACGATTACGAGCGCCTGGCCCGCGAACGGGCGATCGAGACCCTCGACGACGCCCAGTCCAACCTGACGCAGGAGGTCTCCGCCTCGGCCAAGGGGCAGGGCACGCTGGAAAGCTGGCTCAGCGAGCGCGGCGAGGATGCGGAGCGCACCCGCAGCACCGTCAACGCGATCGCGAGTTCCGGCCTGACCTTGCCGAAGCTGATGGTCGCCGCCGGCATGCTGGCTGACCTGCCACGCAAGCATTAGGTTGTTAAGCGCCCCGGGGGCGCAAGGCGACCTAAGCTCTGACGATCCCGTCGGACTGGAAAGCGGCCTCCGTTTTCCGGCCCGACGCAGTTTTTGAACGGAAAACCCGATGACCGGCGAAGCCGACATGACCACCCGCATCGACCCCAAGCTGCTCGAAATCCTGGTCTGCCCGCTGACCAAGGCGACGCTGGAATACGACGCAGCGAAACAGGAATTGATCAGTCGCCCGGCGAAGCTGGCCTACCCGATCCGCGACGGCATCCCAATCATGCTGCCGGAAGAGGCCCGCTCGCTGGAGGATTGAGACAGGGCGTCTGCTCGGGCGGCGCGTAGCGACGACCCGAGAATCTGATGCCGAAAGAGGCGCGATTTCCTGCGAGAGATGCTCGAGTCAAGCCCGAGCATGACGTGGAACTCCTAGAGCGCCTCGCCCCGGAGCAGTCGCGGCGGCGCGCCGGCGACGCCCGCCGCCTCGCGGATGAAGAAGCGCTTCAGGCCCGGCATCCGATCGACCAGACCAAGGCCAAGATCGCGGGCCAGCCTAAGCGGGGTCGCGTCGTTCGAGAACAAGCGATTCAACCCGTCCGTCACGGCGCCCATCGCCACCGTGTCGAAGCGCCGAGCCTTCTCGTAGTCTTCCAGCACATCGACCGAGCCGGGATCGAGGCCGAGCCGCGCCGCATCGACGATGGCTTCAGCCAGGGCTGCGACGTCCTTGAGGCCGAGATTCAAGCCCTGCCCGGCGATCGGGTGGATCAGATGCGCGGCGTCGCCGAGCAAAGCCAGGCGCTCGCCGACGAAGCGCCGCGCCACCCCGAAGCCGAGCGGATGTGCGCTCACTGCGCTTTCCAACGCGATCTCGCCGAGTTCGAGCCCAAAACGTCGTTCGATCTCGGCCAGCATGTCCTGGGCATCGAGCGAGAGCAGTGGTTCGACATTCTCCGCCCGCTCCGTCCAGACGATCGAGGAGCGGTGCCCGAGCGATCCGCCCTCGGTCAGCGGCAGGATCGCGAAGGGACCCGAGGGCAGGAAATGCTCGACCGCCCGGCCGTCATGCGGCCGTTCATGTCCGATCGTCGCGACAATGCCGGACTGGCCGTAATCCCAGCCGACCCAGCCGATCCCGGCTTGCTCGCGCAGCTTCGAGCGAGCCCCGTCGGCCGCTACCAGCAAGGAGGCCTCGCAGCGCGTTCCGTCGCTGAAAACCAACTCGACCGCTGCATCCTCAGCCACGAAACGTCGTACACCTGTGCTGCGCAGTTCGACGCCGGCACCCTCGCAGGCTGCCTTCAGCGCCGCGACCAGGGCGGCGTTCTCGACCATATGGGCAAAGGGCTCGCCGGGCTCAACCTCGCCGTCGAAGGTCAGGAAGACCGGGCGGACCGCATCCTCGGTGCGGCTGTCGGAGACGATCATCTCCAGCATCGGCTGGGCGGTATGCGCGATTCGCTCCCAGATGCCGAGCGTCTTCAGCATCGCCCGGCCGCCGGCCGCGACCGCATAGGCCCGGTTGTCGGCGCGCGGCGGGGCCGCCAACGCGGGATCGGCCAGGATGACTGCGAAATCCGCGCCCAACCCCTGCTTCAGCGCGAGCGCCAATGCCAGCCCGGCAATGCCGCCGCCGGCGATGACGATCCGCATGGCGGGCCCCTCTTCGATAGCCATCTGGTCCTTCTCTCCGCGTCGACTTGACGCCACGGGATGCCTCGGTGCTGATGCCAGGCGAAACCGGTGTTCCTCTGCGGGGCGCCGGCCGCTCCGTCAACCTGACCGCGATACCGCCGACCATGTCCCAGATCAGCGCCTCCCTGACGGCGATCCTCGACCTCGAGCAGCTCGAGCGCAACCTGTTCCGCGGTCGCAGCCCGAAATCGACCTGGCCGCGCGTCTTCGGCGGACAGGTGATCGCACAATCGCTCTATGCCGCCTGCAAGACGGTCGAGGGCCGGCAGCCGCATTCGCTGCATGCCTATTTCCTGCTGGCCGGCGACCCGGAAGTGCCGATCGTCTACGAGGTCGACCGCCTGCGCGACGGCCGCTCTTTCACCACGCGCCGCGTTCTGGCCATCCAGAAGGGCGAGGCGATCTTCGCCATGTCGGCCTCCTTCCATGTCGATGAACCCGGCTATGAGCACCAGATGCCAATGCCCAAGGTGCCGATGCCCGAGGAGCTGCCGGGGCGCGAGGAGATGGCCAAGACCTTCCTCTCCCATCTGCCTGATCCGCTCCAGACCTTCTATCAGCGCAAGCGGCCGATCGAGATCCGCCCCGTCGAGCTCGAACGCTATCGCGGCGGCGGCAGCTTGGAGCCGAAATTCAACGTCTGGATCCGGGCGATCGAGCCTCTGCCCGATGAGCTGGCCTTCCACCAGAGCGTCCTCGCCTATGCCTCGGACCTGCTCTTGCTCGATTCCAGCCTGATCGCCCATGGCACTTCGGTCTTCAACCAGAAGATCCAGGCCGCCAGCCTGGACCATGCCCTGTGGTTCCATCGCCCGTTCCGGGCGGATGAATGGCTGCTCTATTCCCAGGACAGCCCCTCGACCTCAGGGGCACGCGGCTTTTCACGCGGCCTGATCTTCGACCGGGACGGGCATCTCGTCGCCTCCGTCGCGCAGGAAGGGCTGATTCGGCCGCGCTCCGATCTCAGCTGAACGATTTTCAGGCAGCTGCGTAAAATCCAGCCGTTTGCCTGCTTATTGAGCAGAAATCTCCGCTCTCATCGTTTCTCTCTCGGTGATTCGCCTCCGGATGCGGCTCTGCCGTGCCCGGAGCGCGTTGGCACGTCCCTTGAATTGCATGCTGCGACGCAACTGCGGTCCCGCAGGCGCGAGAGGTTCAACGAGATCGCCGGGGCTGACGACCGGGCGGCGCAGACGGGGAAACCCAGCACATGAAAATCGTGATGGCGATCATCAAGCCGTTCAAGCTGGAGGAGGTGCGCGACGGGCTCACCGCCGTCGGCGTCCACGGCCTGACTGTGACCGAGGTGAAGGGCTACGGCCGACAGAAGGGTCATACGGAAATCTACCGCGGCGCCGAATATGCCGTGAGCTTCCTGCCGAAGATCAAGATCGAGGTCGCGGTCTCCGACGAGCTCGTCGACCGGGTGATCGAGACCATCACCGCCGCGGCCCGCACCGGCCAGATCGGCGACGGCAAGATCTTCGTCTCGTCGATCGAGAAGGCCGTGCGCATCCGTACCGGCGAAACCGACACCGACGCCCTCTGAACCCGACCCTTCAGGAGTTTTCGACGATGAATTTCAGGACTTCCCTGCGGGCCGGGTTGACGGGTCTCGCGCTGGCGACACTCACGGCCGGCGTCGCGCTGGCCCAGGCCCCCGCCACACCGCCCGTCCCCAACAAGGGCGACGTCGCCTTCATGATGAGCTCGACGATCCTCGTCCTGCTCATGACCGTGCCTGGCCTCGCGCTGTTCTATGGCGGCCTGGTCCGCTCCAAGAACATGCTCTCGGTGCTGACCCAGGTCTTCGCCATCGTCAGCGTCGTCTGCATTCTCTGGGTCGCCTATGGCTACTCGCTCGCCTTCACCAATGGCGGCGGCCTGAACGACTTCGTCGGCGGCTTCTCCAAGGCCTTCCTCAAGGGCGTCGACGCCACCACGGTGGCCGGCACCTTCTCGAACGGCGTCTACATCCCCGAATTCGTCTATGTCTGCTTCCAGATGACCTTCGCCTGCATCACGCCGGCGCTGATCGTCGGCGCCTTCGCGGAGCGCATGAAGTTCTCGGCCCTGCTGCTCTTCACCGTGCTCTGGGTCACCTTCATCTATTTCCCGATGGCCCACATGGTCTGGTACTGGGGCGGTCCTGACGCCGTCGGCAATGCCGCCAAGGCGCTCGCCGAGGCCGGCGCGGATGGCAAGGCCGCCGCTCAGGCCGCGCTCGACGCCGTCAATGCCGATGCCGGCATGCTCTTCAAATGGGGCGCGCTCGACTTCGCCGGCGGTACGGTCGTCCATATCAACGCGGGCATCGCCGGCCTCGTCGGCTGTATCCTGATCGGCAAGCGCGTCGGCTTCGGCAAGGAATTGATGGCGCCGCACTCGTTGACGATGACGCTGATCGGCGCGGCACTCCTCTGGGTCGGCTGGTTCGGCTTCAATGCCGGCTCCAACCTCGAGGCCAACGGCACCGCCGGGCTCGCCATGCTCAACACCTTCGTCGCGACCGCGGCGGCGGCGCTGGCCTGGCTCTTCGTCGAATGGGCGGTCAAGGGCAAGCCCTCGATGCTCGGCATGGTCTCGGGCGCCGTCGCCGGCCTCGTCGCCGTCACCCCGGCCGCCGGCTTCGCCGGCCCGATGGGCTCTATCGTGCTCGGCCTCGTTGCCGGCGCCGTCTGCTTCGTCTTCTGCACGACCGTGAAGAACGCGCTCGGCTACGACGATTCGCTTGACGTCTTCGGCATCCACTGCGTCGGCGGCATCATCGGCGCGATCGCGACCGGCATACTCGTCAACACGACGCTGGGCGGCGCCGGCATCCCGGACTATTCCAGCAAGCCCGGCGAACTCGCCGTCGGCGCCTATGAGTTCGGCCCCGCGGTGATGTCACAGGTCAAGGCGGTGCTGTTCACCATCGTGTTCAGCGGTGTCGGCTCGGCGATCCTCTACAAGATCGTCGACCTGATCGTCGGCCTGCGCGTCACCACCGACCAGGAACGCGAAGGCCTCGACATCGCCGAGCACGGCGAGCGCGCCTACCACAGCTAATCCTCCCGCCGCTCCCAGCGGCAACTCGGCCCCGGCGCTCCGCCGGGGCCTTTTTTATGGTCCCGGCCCATCTGGCTCGGGCTGGAAATGGAGAATGACGGAGCGCCGCCCGGCAAGGTTAAGCGGGTCTTAACCTCGGCTTCCTAACCTTCTGCGGATGGCCGGAATGGTGCGGCCCGACAGTCCGGACAAGACCCGAAACCGCATGCGCACGATCCGCCGCTCCCAATCGCTCATGGACCGCCTGCCCGACCCGGTGCGCGAGTTCCTGTCGCGCCGCGCGTCGGAACTCACCGGCCTCGGCGTTCTCGCCCTGATGGTCGCGATCTCGGTCGCGCTCGCGAGCTGGTCGGTCGACGATCCCAGCCTCAACAACGCCACCAGCGGCGCCGTCCGCAACTGGCTCGGCCGGCCCGGCGCGATGGTCGCCGACCTGCTGATGCAGCTGATCGGCATCGGCGTCATCGCCCTGCTGTTCCCGCCGGTGATCTGGGCGCTCAGGCTCGTCCGCTTCCACATTTTCGATCGCGGCGCCCTCAAGCTCGGCCTCTGGGTCGTTGGCGTCGCCGCGACCGCCGCCGTCGCCAGTGCCCTGCCTGCGACCCCGCGCTGGCCCCTGCCCACCGGCATGGGCGGCGTGATCGGCGATGGCCTGCTCTTCGGCACGCGCAATATCGCGGGCATCGCCGGCAGCGCGGTCGGCAGTCTCGTCGGCTTCCTGTATGCCGGCATCGCCATTCTCGCGGTCACCGCCGCCGCCGGCTTCGGCTTCGTCACCGATGAGGACCCCGCCCTCGACAATGACGAGGCCGAGGACAGCTGGTCCGATGGCGACGAGCGCCGCGACGACGAGCCCGGCATCGCGGTCATCCTGATCGGCTGGCTCGCCCATGGCGCAATGGCGCTGCGTGCCGCGATCCTGCGCCGTCTGCCGCAGCCGCCCGAGCCCGCGATCGATACCGGCGTCGTTCCGACCCGCGACAACAGCCGCGTGCGCCGTGAGCCGCAATTCGGCGAGGGTCCCCCCGGCCGCCGCAGCCTGCCCGATTTTGATCCCGAGCCGCTGCCGGGGACCCGCGCCGTTACGGATCCGAATCGAGCTTCAGACGATTATGACGCACCGTTCGATCTCGACGACGAGCCACAGGATCTGCGCGATCTCAACGCACCGCGCGTGACCATGCCGCGCCCGGCGCCCAAGCCCGGCAAGCGCATGCAGCGAGAGGCCCAGCCCTCCCTGCTCGACCGCGACACGTTCGAATTGCCGCCGCTGACCTATCTGGCCGAGCCGAAGAAGGTCGCGGCCAACGCGGTCTCGACCGACGCGCTGGAACAGAACGCCACCCTGCTCGAAGGCGTGCTGGAGGATTTCGGCGTGCGCGGCGAGATCTCGCAGGTGCGCCCCGGCCCGGTCGTAACCCTCTACGAACTGGAGCCGGCTCCGGGCACGAAATCCTCCCGCGTGATCTCATTGGCGGACGACATCGCGCGTTCGATGAGCGCGGTGTCGGCGCGTGTGGCGGTGGTTCAGGGCAAGAACGCGATCGGCATCGAGTTGCCCAACGCGAGGCGCGAGACCGT
>Ga0209675_1000556_pt1 | contig 27016 bp, 27 predicted proteins | sample AraplaCol_mLB_r2_2_FD_184280 | JGI IMG/M metagenome (GOLD analysis project Ga0209675, IMG submission 184280) | Arabidopsis root microbial communities from North Carolina, USA - plate scrape MF_Col_mLB_r2 (SPAdes) (version 3) | ecosystem: Host-associated > Plants > Roots > Endosphere | place...
CGCCGTTCGAGCCCTCGATCAGCGCCGTGGTCAGCGGGATCAGAATGATGTGGTCGAAGACGATGATCAGCACGGCGGGCAGCACGGCGGCATCGCCGAACAGCGTCACCAGGATCGGCAAGCCCATGAAGCCGACATTGCCGAAGGCTGCGCCCATGCCCTGCACCGCGCGCTCGCCCCAGGTGACCGGGAACAGCAGACGGCTCAAGCCCACCGTGAAGGCCCAGGCGATCAGGCCGCCGCCTGTGTAAGCCGCGACGAATTTCGGATCGAAGGCCGTGAAGACCGGTGCCTGCGCCATCTTGATGAACAGCATGGCCGGCAGGGCGAACCAGATCACGAAGGCGTTCAGGCCCAGATAGGCTTGCGCGGTGATGATGCGGGTATAGCCGGCGGCATAGCCGATGAAGATCAGGCCGAAAAAGGGCAGCGAGACATTCAGCAGGGTTCCCATGCCAGCCGCTCCCGCCCTATTTCGCCGGCTGCGGCGTCACCAGCCGCTGGGAGAAGGCCTTGCGCACATGCTCCGGCATCACGATCGACTTGCGCGCCTTGAGGGCGAACAGCACGGCGACGATCTCGGCGCGGGCCAGCGGTTGCCTGGTGTTGCTGTCGAGCAGGAAATGGCAGAAGCGCCAGGTCTTCTCGCGCAGCTCCAGAATTCCGGTGCGGGTGTAATAGGCATCGCCGATGCTGAGCGGCCGCAGATAGTCGATGGTGTAATCCAGCGCCGCCGAACCCAGTCCCTGGCTGCGCATCTCTTCCGCCGTCAGACTGCCGCCGGCCAGCATGTTGCCGGCCGCTTCGGAAAACCGCGCCATGTAGAAGCGCGTCGCCATGCGGCCGGTCTCTTCCGCTTCCCAGCGATCCACCGCACCGCGGCAGGTCTCGTACATGCCCTCCACCGGCGCCGTGGGCACGGGCGGACCGACCTGCGGCTTCGGCGGTTCCGGCGCGCGCAGCTGTGCGGCCAATGCACTGGCCGCCTGTTTCACATCGACCGGCAGGGCCAGCGGCCCGCCACCGTCGAGACGGTCGAGGATCAGCGTGGCTTCGCAGGTGGCCGACAGCGTGTTGGTCTCGGCTTCATAAAGTTCGTGATAGAGCTGCAGGCGGTCAGCTTCCACGGCGCGAATGCCGCTGCGCAGGCGCAGCACGGCACCTTCATGATTCTCGCGCCGGAAGGTGATGCGATGCCGGCTGGGCCGCACCGCCACCTTGTCCTCGCGGCGACGCCTGGGGCCATAACCCAGCGCCAGCAGCAGCTGTTTCTCGGCCTCGGCGAAGCGCGAGAGATAAAACTGCACGTTCAGATGCCCCATGCGGTCGCATTCCCAGGGCTGCACCGGCGAGCGGCCCGTGGGCACGAAGCCGTCTTCGGTGGCCGGGATGGCTACCTGCCCGGCCGGCGCATCGACTGAGACCTGTACGCGCTTGAAGCCCTCTTCCAGATCGGCCGGCAGCGCGACCGACTTGCGCGCCTGCAGGTCGAAGCACAAGGCCAGCACATCGGCCTGCATGCACAGCGCGCCGGTCTCGGCGTTATAGACCCGATGGTGGAACTTGATCTTCTTGCCTTCAGCAAAGGCCACGCCGCTTTCCATGCGGATCAGGTCGCCGGCATGCAGCTCAGCAACAAAGCGCGTCTCGGCATTCACCGCGGCGATGCCCAGCTTGCGTACCTTGAAGGCTTCCTGGCCGAAGCCGGCCGCCAGCATCACGCTGGCCGCGGCATCGGATATCCGCGCGGTATAGAACTGCACGTTCATATGGCCATACTGGTCGCATTCCCAGGCGGCGACGGAACCGCGGTAGGTTTCGCGGAAATTGCTCACGGCAAACTCTCTGGCAGATGGGGAAACTGTAATCCGGCGGGACCCTATGTTCGCGCCTTAAGCGCGGCCACGCAACCGGTCCAATAGCTGCCCGACATGGCGGCGCACCACGGCTTCGCCGGTATCGCCCAGCACCTTCAGTCGCCCGGTGGTCTCCAGCATCAGTGCCCCGCCAACCGCGGCCACCAGCGACACCGTTTCCGCCCGCACCGTTTCTGGGTCCAGCCTGGCCAGCTTCTGCATGGCATCGCCCAGCACGGTATAACCCTGGATCATCCGGCCATTGAGCAGGCGGTCCAGCTCCGGCGTAAGGCTGGTAGGCCGGAAACCCTGGCCCAGATAGAGGCCGAGATAGAGGTCGTCGGGCCGCGCGCGATAGAAGCCATAGAAAGCCAGGGCGCCAGCCATGAGCTGACCTTCCCCTTCGGGCACTTTCGCCACCGCCTCGCGCAGGTGTTTCAGCAGGTCGGCCAGCGAGCCAGCCAGCATGTCGGCATAGAGCGCCTCCTTGCTGGGGTAATGCAGATAGACGGTACCGACCGCGATGCCGGCCTCGGCGGCGATGGCGCGCAAGGTCGCGGCCTCCAGACCGTCGCGGCCGAAGACCAGCTTGGCGGCGCGCAGGATCGCGTCGCGCTTGAAGGCTCGGACGGCGTCCCGTCGTCCGCTTTTCTTTTCGATGACGTCAGCGGGCATTTTTCCACGCCAGCGGATCGCCGCCATCGCGCTCCTTCACGGCGGCCTTGAAACCGATCTGCTCACAGCGCTGCTTGAAGGCGACGCCCTCGGGCGAATGCCGCGTGATGCCGTCGAACAGCGTCGCCAGCGTCTGCGTCGAATTCAGGCCCATATTGTCATAGGCCTGGTTGACCATCATTTTCTGCATCATCAGCTGGTTTTTAGGCACGCTGGCAATCCGCGCCACCAGCGCCTCGACATGGGCGTCGAGCTGGTCATCCGGCACGGTGTCGATCACCAGGCCATACTCTTTCGCGGTGCGACCATCAATGAGATCACCCGTCAGCAGCATGCGCTTGGCCTTCTCGGCGCCAAGGCGATAGACCCACATCGCTGTGGTCGGGCAGCCCCAGATGCGCGCCGGCGGATAGCCGATCTTCGCATCCTCCGCCATCACGACGAGGTCGCAGCACAGCGCGATGTCGCTGCCGCCCGCCACCGCGAAGCCGCGGATCTTGGCGACCACCGGTTTCAGCGAACGCCACAGACTGAAGAAGCAGTCGGTCGAATGCCGCATCCACTGGTAATCGACCAGCGGGTCCCAGGGCATGTCCTGGCTGCCCTTCACCGGGCGCGGCTTCTCGGCATATTCCTTGAGGTCGTAGCCGGCGCAGAAGGCACGCCCGGCGCCGGTCAGCAGGATCACATGCACATCGTCATCCAGGTTGGCGCGCTCGACGGCGGCACGCAGCGCATCCGGCGTGTCTTCGTGGATGGCGTTCAGATGCTCGGGGCGGTTCAGGGTGATACGGGCGACACGGCCGTCGCGCTCATACAGGACAATCGGTTCAGCCATGGTTTCCTCCAGTTTCTGGAGAAAACATTACATCCGTTCATTAAAATGAACAATGTTCATAATTTCAGCTCGCGATAGCGCGCGCCGGGCAGCGGATTATCGTAATAGGCCGGAATGTCTTGGAAATTCAGGGCGTCGTAGATCCGGTTGGCCGCCACCATGGAGGGGAAGGTATCCAGCCGGATGGCGCGGTAGCCCTGCTGGCGCGCCTCGGCGATCACCGCATCGGCCAGGCCTCGCCCCAAATTCCGGCCACGGCCCTCCGGCGCGATATAGAGACGCTTCATTTCCGACATCCCGCCGCCGAGATCACGCAGGCCGACGACACCGACAGCCTCCGCGCCGGCAAAACCCAGCAGCAAGGCCCCTTTTTGCGCCGGCGCGTATTTGCCCGGCAGGGTCGCCAGCTCCTCGTCGAATCCCTGGAAGCAGAGACTGAAATCCAGCGACTGCGCATAGGCGGTGAAAAGCCGGCGCACAGCGGCCAGGTCGTCGGGGCTGGAGGCTGGCCGGATGGCCGTCTGCGAGTCGTTCATCCCCTTATCAGAGAAGAAAAGCCGGCCCCCGGCAACTGGTCGATTTCTTGAGAAAGCCTAGAGAAAACAGCGCCTTCCGCCTTCCTTGTGCAAACTTTCATACTAGTATATCAATTTACACCCCGCTGAGGCGGGCGGTCGATGACGCAGAGCATCGGTCCGGAGGAAACAACCATTGGACGTTGAGCCATGAGCGACAGCCCGGCACCCGTCGCCCGCACCACGCGGGCCTCGCGACAGGCCATGCGTCCCGACGGCACCGACCGGCGCGGCGGCACCGCTGCGGCCGGCATCTATCGGTCCTTACGCGCCGAGATCATCTCGATGCAGCGCAAGCCGGGCGAAGCAATCATCGAAAAGCAGGTCGGCGAGGCGCATGGCGTCAGCCGCACGCCGATCCGCGAGGCGCTGCTGCGCCTGAATGACGAAGGCCTGATCCAGGTACTGCCGCAATCCGGCACCTTCGTGGCACCGATCCCGTTGCGCGCCCTGCCCGAGGCCATCGTGATCCGCCAGGCGCTGGAAGCCGTCACCGTGCGCGCGGCGGCCGTGAATGCCAGCGACCAGCAGGTCGCCGAACTGCAGGCGATCCTGAAAGACCAGCATGAGGCGAGCCTGGCCGACGATGCCGAACGCTTCCATGAGGGCGACGAGGCCTTCCATGCGGCGATTGCCGAGGCCGCCGGCTATCCCGGCATCTGGCCGCTGATCCAGAAGGTGAAGGTGCAGGTCGACCGCTATCGCCGCCTCACCCTGCCGATGCCCGGCCGCATTCCCATGGTGGTGAAGGAGCACAGCGCCGTGCTGCGGGCCATCGAGCGCCGCGATCCCGATGGCGCCGTGGCGCTGATGGGCGACCATCTCGACGGGTTGCAGAAGAGCATCGCCACCGCGCGGGCGAACAACCCGGAATACTTCATCGACGGCCCCTTGCCTGCCGACCCGGCGCTGAGCGCGGCGCGGCGATTCCTGTCGAAACGCGGCTGATCCCATGCGTTATCAATTCGATTTTTCCAGCGTCGTCGACTATTGGCCGAGCTTTCTGCACGGCACGCTGATGACCCTGCAGCTCACCGTGATCGCCACCGTGGTCGGGCTGGCCATCGGCGTCCTCTGCGCCATCGGCCGGCGCAGTCAGGTGCGTCTCGCACAGCTCGTCTGCGGCGCCTATGTCGAGGTTGTGCGCAACACGCCCTTCCTGGTGCAGATCTTTTTCATCTTCTTTGGCCTCTCCAGCGTGGGGCTTCGTTTGCCGATCTTCACTGCCGCCATCCTCGCCATGGTGGTCAACGTGGCCGCCTACAGCGCCGAGATCGTGCGCGCCGGCATGGACTCCATCCATCCCGGCCAGATCGAGGCGGCGGAATCGCTCGGGATGTCGACGCCGCAGATCTACTGGTACGTGATCCTGCGCCCGGCGCTGGAACGCGTCTATCCGGCGCTGACCAGTCAGTTCATCCTGATGATGCTGTCGTCTTCGGTCACCTCGCAGATCGCCGCCGAGGAACTGACGGCGATCGCCAACACCATCCAGTCCGACACCTTCCGGTCGTTCGAGACCTACATCATCGTCGCGCTGCTGTATCTGGCGCTCTCAATCCTGCTGCGTATCGGCTTCTGGGGCTTCGGCCTGGTGATCTTCCCACGCCGGCGCAAGCTCGGCACGCCGCTGTGAGGACCTGACCATGGGCGGCGCCTTCACAGTCAATCACCTGATCTATCTCGCCCAGGGCGTGGTCTGGACGCTGGCGCTGTCGGCCCTGGCCTTCCTGCTCGGCGGCGTCGCCGGCTTCCTGGTCATGCTGCTGCGTATCTCGCGCAAGAAGACGCTGCGCTGGCTCAGCTACGGCTATGTGCAGATCATCCAGGGCACGCCGCTACTGATCATCCTGTTCGTGATCTATTTCGGCCTCGGCGTGGTCGGCATCGAAGTGCCGCCGCTGATCGCCGCCTCCGTCGCGCTGATGGTCTATTGCAGCGCCTTCATGGGCGAAATCTGGCGTGGCTGCGTCGAGGCAGTGCCACGCACCCAGAGCGAGGCGGCCGAATGCCTGGCGCTGACCCGCTGGCAGAGCCTGATCTACGTGATCCTGCCGCAGGCGGTGCGCATCGCCACGCCACCCACCGTCGGCTTCATGGTGCAGCTGGTAAAAAGCACCTCGCTTGCCTCCGTGGTCGGCTTCGTCGAACTCACCCGCGCCGCCCAGATCATCAACAACTCGATCTTCCAGCCCTTCCTGATCTTCGGCATCGCCGGCGCCTTCTATTTCGCCCTTTGCTATCCCCTCTCGGTCTGGAGCCGTTCGCTCGAAAGGAAGCTGAATGTCAGCCGTCGTTAAAGTGGCCGAGATCCACAAGCATTATGGCGAGTTGCACGTACTCAAGGGCGTGTCCTTCGAAGTCGGCAAGGGCGAAGTCGTGGCGCTGATCGGCCGCAGCGGCTCAGGGAAAAGCACGGCGCTGCGCTGCGTGAATGCGCTGGAAACCATCCAGGGTGGAGAGATCGAAGTGTGCGGCCGCCGCGTCGACGATCCCAAGCTAGACCTGCGCGCGCTGCGCCAGGATGTCGGTATCGTCTTTCAAAGTTATAATCTCTTCCCCCACCTCACAGTGGCCGAGAACATCATGCTGGCGCCGCGCCGGGTGAAAAAGCTGTCGCAGAAACAGGCCGAGGAGATCGCGCAGCAGGTGCTGGCGCGCGTGGGGCTCAGCGACAAGGCGGAGTCCTATCCCGAACAGCTGTCCGGCGGCCAACAGCAGCGCGTTGCCATCGCGCGCTCGCTCGCCATGTCGCCCAAGGTGATGCTGTTCGACGAGGTGACCTCGGCGCTTGATCCGCATCTGACCGGCGAAGTGCTCAAGACCATGGAAAGTCTGGCCAAGGGTGGCATGACCATGCTGGTAGTCACGCATGAAATGGCATTCGCCCGCCGCGTCGCCAACCGGATCATCTTCATGCATCAGGGCAAGGTCTGGGAAACCGGAACCGGCGAGATGCTGGCGGCGCCGCAGACGCCGGAACTGCAGGAGTTTCTGTCCAACGGATTGTAAGCGTGCTTACCCATAACGAATCAACTGGAGGAACGACCATGAAGCTCAATCTCGTAAAAACCCTTGCCGTCGCGGCTACGCTGGCCTGCCTCGGCACGGTCGGCGTGGCGCATGCCGATGCGCTGGACGACATCAAGAAGGCCAAGAAGATTCGCGTGGCGTCTGCCATCGGCGTGCCGCTGTTTGCCTTCGTCGACGGCCAGATGAAGCCGACCGGCTCGGATGTCGAGACCGCCAAGCTGATCGCCCAGGACCTCGGCGTCAGCTTCGAGCTGGTCGAGATCACCAATGCCGCCCGCGTTCCCACCATCCAGACCGGCAAGGCCGATATCCTGGTCTCCAACCTGGCGATCACCGCCGAGCGCAGCAAGGTGGTGGATTTCACCGTGCCTTATGCGACGCTCGACATCATCGTCGGCGCGCCGGCCAATGTGGACGTGAAGAGCTATGACGACCTCAAGGGCAAGCGCATCGGCGTCACCCGCGCCACGGTGAACGACAGCCTGGTGACCCAGAATGCCAAGGGTGCCGAGATCGTGCGCTTCGAGGATGACGCCACGCTGATCACCGCGGCGGTATCGGGCCAGCTCGACATCATCTCGACCCAGACCGCCGTGATGGCGGCAATGAACGACAAGCGGCCGAACAATCCGCTGAAGGTGAAGTTCGTGCAGCAGGAGCTCAATCTCGGCATCGCGCTGCCCAAGGGCGAGACCAAGCTGAAAGAAGTCCTCGATAACTGGATCATCACCAACTTCAAGAATGGCAAGCTGAATGCCGTCTTCTCGAAGTTCCATGGCCGTGACCTGCCGGCCGACCTGGTCGACCGCAAGCCGCCGCAGTAAGCAGGCCGGAATGAAAAGGGCGCGGTGCTCAACAGGGGTAGCACCGCGCCCGACCGGCTTGCGCCGGTTTCCAGCGGTTATCGGGGCAACCGCCGAAACGAAACTCTTTCGTCGCTACAGCGTGACGGTTCCTTCCATATACGGGCGGCAGGTGCCCGCCATATGCACGCGGTCACCCTCCAGGCGGCAATACAGCGTGCCGCCGCGTCGCGAGGCCTGATAGGCGACAATGTCCTGCTTGCCCAGCCGCTGCGCCCAGTAGGGCACGATGCTGCAATGCGCCGAGCCGGTGACCGGGTCTTCCGGAATGCCCTTGGCCGGCGCGAAGAAGCGCGACACGCAATCCACGCCCGGCCGGTCGCCCGGTGCGGTGACGATTACGGCAAATCTGTCGAGAGTCATCAGCCCGTTCATGTTGGGCCGCAGGTTCCGCACGATATTGGCGCTGTCGTAAACAAGGACATAGCTGATGCCCGCCAGCACCTCGACCGGCTTGGCGCCGATGGCGTCGATCAGGTCCGCGGGCGGCTGCACCGAGGTCAGCTTCGTCGCCGGGAAATCCAGCACCAGCCGGTCGCTGTTGCTGTCCTTCACCACGGTCAGCGTGCCGCTGCGGGTGAAGAAGCTGATGCGATCGTGCTTGTAGCCCAGCCTGTTGAACAGCACCCAGGCCGAGGCCAGCGTGGCATGGCCGCACAGGTCGACCTCCACTTCCGGCGTGAACCAGCGCAGCCCATAGCCATCTTCGCCCAGGCCGCCTCTCTGCGGCACGAAAAAGGCGGTTTCGGCCAGGTTATTCTCGGCCGCGATCGCCTGCATGGTGGCATCGGGCAGCCATTGCTCCAGCGGCATCACCGCGGCCGGATTGCCCTTGAAGGTCGCCTCGGCGAAGGCGTCGACCTGATAGATCCGCAGTTGCATCTCAGGCGACTCCGTCAAAGGAACAGCAGCAGGGCCGACAGCACGGTCAGCCCCGCCATGACAAGGTTGAAGACCAGGCGGGCACGCTCGTCGGTGAGGAAGCGGCCGATGCCGACACCGAACAGGGCCCAGAGCGAAACGCAGGGCAGGTTGATGATCGTGAAGATCACGGCGATCAGCGCCAGTTCCAGCGCATAGTCGCCGCCCGGCGTGGTGAAGGCGGCGATGGCGCCAACGGCCATCATCCAGGCCTTGGGATTGACATACTGGAACAGCGCCGCCTCGTGGAAGCGCATCGGCCGCGCGCGGCTCATGGATTCGGAACTGCCGGCGCGCGCCAGCTGCCAGGCGAGCCAGACCAGATAGCCGGCGCCGACGATCTTCAGTGCGCCATGCAGCCAGGGCGTGGCGGCGACCAGCGCGCCGACACCGAGGCCGGAAACGATGATGAGCGAGAGGAAGCCGATGCTGATGCCGATCATATGCGGCACGGTACGGCGGAAGCCGAAATTGGCGCCCGACGCGGTCAGCAGGATGTTGTTCGGGCCCGGCGTGATCGAGGTGACGGTGGCGAAGATCGCCAACGGCAGCAGCAGGAAGACGGTTTCGGGCGGAGTGGTCATGGAAGCAATGGAGCCTTCGTTGAACCGGCGTCGCTGCAGGCAGGTACTGTTGCCGCGCGACGCCGGCAGCCGGGGGGCTTAAACGAACCGGGCGTTATCTATCGAAGCCACACCGGTTTGCGGACTTCGGAATGGACATCGGCTTGGCTCAGCCCGACATCCTTGAGAATCTCTGGCGGCAGGCTGGCCAGATGGGTGCGTTCCCGGGCCTGGCGCTGCCAATCGAGCAGCATCAGCACCATGGTCGTCGCGCTCTTGGCGCTGACAGTCACAGTGCGGTCGATAACCCGGCCGATCGTGCTGCCCGCGCGTTCGACCGGGCCAATACCCAGGCTCCGGTCGATTGTATCGATACAATTCGTCATGATACCCCTCCAATATTTGAACAATTCTAGGATTGAACCCGGTCAATCCAGGCAATTGCGATAATTGATTGACTCTTTGAGTGAGTCAATGCGAGTATTGACACCATGACAATGTGGGTCCCCAAACTCGAACTCTTCCCCGGTCCGCGCTACCAGGCGCTGGCGGCCGCGATCGAGGCCGCCGTGCAGACCGGTGAATTGCCGGTCGGCGCCAAGCTGCCGCCGCAGCGCAATCTCGCCTGGAAGCTTGGCGTCACCGTCGGCACCGTCAGCCGCGGCTACATGCTGGCTGAGCAGAAGGGCCTGCTTTCAGGTGAAGTGGGACGCGGGACTTTCGTGAAGCCGCTGGAAAGCGGCGGCTTTGGCGGCCCGATCGGCGGCTTCAGCGAGATTCAGCCCGGCGAGGCCGGCGAGATCGCCAAGCTCGGCACGCCGGGCGTGATCGAGCTCTCGCGCAACGAACCTTCCCTGCCCGACTACGAAGACATCCTGCGCCGCTCGCTGCAGACGCTGGCGGCCAAGAGCGGCCTGCAGAATTTGCTCGGCTACAGCCGCACGCTGGGCGATCCGGCGCATCGCGCGGCGGCCGCGCAGTGGATCGCGCGCATCGGCCTGACGGTCCAGCCCGAACAGATCATCGCCACCGCCGGCGCACAGCAGGCGCTCGCCATCGTGATTACCGCGATGACCATGCCGAACGAGATCATGCTGGTCGAAGCGCTGACCTATGGCGGCGTGCATGAGAATGCCCAGCAGCGTCCCGTCCGCATGGAAGGCGTGGCGATGGACGACGAGGGCATGATCCCGGAGGCGCTGGCCGAAGCCGCGCGCCGCACCGGCAGCCGGCTGGTGCTGATCCAGCCCACGATTCACAATCCGACCACCGTGATGATGACGGCCGAACGCCGCGCCGCCATCGTGGCGGTCGCGCGCAAATACGACCTCACCATCATCGAGGACGATGTCTACGGCTTTCTGGTGCGCGAACGGCCGCTGCCGGTCGCCACTCTGGCACCGGAACGCACCATCTACATCACCAGCGCGTCGAAATGCATGGCGCCAGGATTACGCGTCGGCTGGATCGCCGCGCCGCCGGTGCTGGTCGAGCGCTTTACCGATGCCCTGCATGCGGTGGCGGTGAACAATCCGCGGCTGAACCAGGAAATCGTGCGGCAATGGATCGAGGACGGCACGGCCGCCGCGCTGGTCGAGCGCCTGCGCGAGGAAGCCGCGATCCGCAATGCCATGGCAGCCGAAGCCTTTGAAGGCCTGACCATGCGCAGCCATCCAGCCAGCCTGCACTGTTACCTGGAGCTCCCGTCTCCGTGGAAGCCGAACGAATTCACCAACCAGGCGCTGGGCCAGGGCGTGCGCATCGCCAGCTGCACCAGCTTCCTGCTGGACACACGGCCCAATCCGCCGCCGTGGGTACGCATCTCGCTGGCGCCCTCGCCCGACCGCACCGAAGTGGCGGAAGCCTTGCGCCGGCTGCGTTGCCTGATAGAACGCGGGCCTGAAGCACGCCAATCTATCGTCTAACGCAGAGTCATCGTGACAATTCTCCTGTATCTGGCCCCGATCATCCTGGTGATCGGACTGGTGGCCACTGGCCGCGTCTCGCTGATCAAGGCGAGCCTCGCCGGCCTGATCGCCACCATTCCCGCTGCGGTGGTCGCACTCCACGGGCAGCAGGATTACCTGCCCTTCTTCGCCATCGAGAGCCTGAAAGGCGCCTGGCTGGCCTGGCATGCCATCGCCGTCACCTTCGCCGGCCTCACCGTGCATCACGTCATCCAGGCCACCGCGCCGGAAGCCGAGACGGACGTCTCGCCGCGCGTGGAGGTCTCCCGGCACCGCCAGGCCTATTTCCTCTGCTTCATCGCCAGCGGCATGATCGAGACCGCGATCGGTTTCGGCGTCGGCTTCGCGCTGGCCATCCACGGCCTGATCCGCATGGGCATCTCGCCGCTCCCCGCCATCGCCATGGGTCTGCTCAGCCAGCTGCTGGTCCCCTGGGGTGGCTTAGGGATCGGCACGCAGATCGGCGCGGCGCTCGGTCATCTGCCGCTGCCACTGTTCGGGCTGTACAGCGCCAGCTTCATGCCGGTGTTTCTGGTCATCCTGCTCGGCTGGTTCTGGTGGTGGTCGCGCAAGCTGCAACTCGGCATCACGCCGCTGGACATGCTGCAGGATCTCGCCTGGACCGCGGCGCTGCTCGGCCTGCTCTGGCTTGGCAACCGCTATGCCTCGGTGGATACCGCCGGACTGATCGCCACCGCGCCTTTGCTGGCGCTGGCGCAGGCGCTTAATCCGAACCGCCCGGCCATGAAGCGCATGCTGCGCATCGCGGCGCCTTACGCGTTGCTGCTGCTGGTGCTGCTCAGCACGCGGCTGACGCCGCTGGGGCAACTGCTGCAAAGCTTTGGCGTCAGCCAGCCCTTCGCCGACATGCCGGCCTTCCCCTGGCTCTACCAGGCCGGCAGCATGCTGCTGCTCACCGCCATCGTGTATGGCGCGGTGATGCTGAAACCACAGCGCTGGCCGCAGATCATGGCGCAAAGCTGGCAGGCCGGCCGCATCGCCATGGGCACGACGCTGATCTTCCTGATCATGGCGCGGCTGATGGCGGCATCGGGCATTCCGGCAGAGCTGGCGACCGCCTGGCAGAGCGTCGCCGGCGAGCATGCCCTGCTGGCAACACCGCTGTTTGCCGCCATCGCCGGCGGGCTTACGGGGAGCAACACAGCATCCAACAGCCTGATGCTGCCTCTGCAGGCGGCGCTCGCCAGTTCGGCGGGATCAGATGTGATCTGGGTAAGCGCGCTGCAGAACGTGACCGGCAGCCTGTTCACGCCCTTCTTCCCGGGCAAAGTGGCGATGGCCTGCGCTTTCGCCGGCATCGCCGGCGCGGAACGGCAGGCCTATCGCTATGTGATCGGGCTGGCGCCGCTGCTGCTCATCACAGCAGTGTTGCTCACCCTCGCGCTTTGACGGTATGGGCGTGGTTGAGCGGACCGTGGCCGTGGCCGAAGCCCGGCGCGGTCTGGATCGCCATGCGCACATAGGCACGCGCCTGTTCCACCGCGTCTTTCAGCGACAGGCCAAACGCCAGGCCCGTCGCAATCGCCGAAGCCAGCGTGCAGCCGGTGCCATGCGTCGATGAGGTATCGAGCCGCGTATCGGTGAAACGCGTCTCGCCCGCCGCATCCCGCAGCACGTCGACCAGTTTCGATCCCGGCAGATGACCGCCTTTCAGCAGTACGGCTTTCGGGCCGAGACCGAGCAAGGCTTCGGCCGCACCGGCCATGTCGGCTTCTTCCTCGACCTTACGGCCGGACAGTACGGCGGCCTCGGGCAGGTTCGGCGTGATCAGCGTGGCGCGCGGGATCAGTGTCGTGCGCAGGGCATCGGCGGCCGAAGGCTGCAGCAGCGAGGCGCCGCCCTTGGCCACCATCACCGGATCGACAATGAGCGGCACATCAGGGGCATATTTATCCAGCGCCTCGGCGACGGCTTCGATGATATCGGCGCGGTGCAGCATGCCGGTCTTCACGGCATCGGCGCCGATGTCTTCCAGCACCACGCGCAGCTGTAATGCAATAAACGAGGCTGGCACCTCGTGGATATCATGCACCGTGCGGGTGTCCTGCGCGGTCAATGCCGTGATCGCCGTCATGGCGTAACCGCCGAGTGCCGTCACGGTCTTGATATCGGCCTGGATGCCGGCACCGCCGCCGGAATCCGATCCGGCGATGATGAGGACGCGGCCCTTCTTCTGCCCGTCCGCAGGGCTCACGCCGCCTGCTCCAGCGCGGTGACGATATCCTGCACTACGGCCTGCACCAGGCGCTCGTCCTCGCCCTCGGCCATCACGCGGATCAGCGGTTCAGTGCCCGAAGGCCGGATCACGATACGGCCGGCCTTGCCGAGCTTCTTTTCCGCCGCGTCGATGGCGGATTTCACCTTGGGCAGTTCCAGCGGCGCGCCACCGGCATGGCGCACGTTGCGCAGAAGCTGCGGATAGGGCGTGAAGCGGCGGCAGAATTCGCTCGCCTTCTTGCCGGACTCGCACAAGGCCGCCAGCACCTGCAGGGCCGCGACGACGCCGTCGCCGGTAGTGGCGAAATCCGACAGGATGATATGGCCCGACTGCTCGCCGCCGAGGTTATAGCCCTCGCCGCGCATCGCCTCCAGCACGTAGCGGTCGCCCACCTTGGTGCGGATCAGCTCTATCCCCAATCCTTGTACGAAGCGTTCCAGACCGAGATTGGACATCACGGTGGCGACCAGGCCCTTTTTCGCCAGGCGACCCTGCTGCAGCCAGCTTTCGGCGATCACCGCCATCAGCTGGTCGCCGTCGATCACCTGGCCACGCTCGTCCACCATCACCAGACGGTCGGCATCGCCGTCCAACGCGACACCGACATGGGCGCCATGGGCGACGACGGCTTCCTGCAGGGCGCGCGGATGGGTCGAGCCGCAATCGCGGTTGATGTTGAAGCCGTCAGGTTTCACGCCGATCGGAATGACCTCGGCTTCCAGTTCCCACAGCACGGCGGGCGCGACCTTGTAGGCGGCGCCGTTGGCGCAGTCGATCACGACCTTCAGGCCGCGCAGGTTCTTGCCCTTGGGCAGCGTCGCCTTGGCGAATTCGACATAGCGGCCATCGGCATCGTCCAGCCGCTTGGCGCGGCCGAGTTTGGAGGCATCGGCCAGCATCGGCTGGTCCGCGCCCAGGATCATCGCCTCGATCTCGGCTTCGGCGGCATCCGACAGCTTGTAGCCATCGGGGCCGAACAGCTTGATGCCGTTATCATGGAAGGGATTGTGCGAGGCCGAGATCATCACGCCGAGATCGCAGCGCAGCGCGCGCGTCAGCATCGCCACGGCCGGCGTCGGCATCGGACCGACCAGGAAGACGTCCATGCCGACCGCCGTGAAGCCCGCCACGAGAGCCGGTTCGAGCATATAGCCAGAGAGCCGCGTATCCTTGCCGATCAGCACGCGATGGCGATGGTCGCCGCGCGTGAAGTACGCGCCGGCAGCCATGCCGACGCGCAGCGCGGTGGCGGCCGTCATCGGCTCGGTATTGGCGAGGCCGCGGATGCCATCGGTGCCAAAGAATGTGCGGGTCATGCGACTCGGGTCCCGTCTGAAAATCGTGGCGCGGACTATGCCACAGAAAGTTCAAAACCGGCAGCGTTTACGCGGCAAAATGCGAGTCGCGCTGTTACGACTTGTTACAAATCCGGTGGATAAAATCGTTAAAGAGCCCGCGGTTTAGCAATGGCCTGCCAGGCTTTCACTGCCTGCGCCGTTTCGGCCACGTCATGCACGCGCAGGATGGCGGCCTGGCCCTGCGCCACCGCCCAGAGGCCAGCGGCGATCGAGGCCGGCGCGCGGCGCGCCGCATCCTGTTCGCCGGTCACCGCGCCGAGGAAGCGCTTGCGCGACACGCCGATCAGCAGCGGACAGTTCAGGTTCGTAAAGCGATCCAGATGGCGCAGCAGGCTGAGGTTATGCTCCACCGTCTTGCCGAAGCCGATGCCGGGATCGAGGATGATCCTCGCCTGCGGAAGGCCGGCGGCAATACAGGCTTCAACGCGGGCGGCCAGATAGGCATGCACCTCGGCCACTACGTCGTGGTATTTCGGCGCGGCCTGCATGCTGCCGGGCTCGCCCTGCATATGCATCAGCACGACGGGCAAGCCGGTCTCGGCCGCGGCCTCGAGACTGCCCGGACCTTCGAGGGCTGAAATGTCGTTGATGATATTGGCGCCAGCGGAGGCCACCGCGCGCATGGTAGCGGCGTTGCGCGTATCCACCGAGATCGGCACCCGCCGGCCGTCTTTGGTCTGCAGGTCGTTCAGCCCGGCCAGCACCGGCAGGAGACGGTCGATCTCCTGCGCCGGCGTCACCGGCGCGGCACCCGGCCGCGTCGATTCCGCGCCCAGATCGATCAGGTCGGCGCCGGCCGCGACCTGCGCCCGTGCCAGGGCAATGGCAGCGGCGGCATCGCCCCTCAGTCCGTCGCCCGAGAAGCTGTCATCGGTGACATTGACGATGCCCATCACGTAAGGCCGCGACCAGTCGAGGCCGCAGATCGGGGCATGGAGGGGAGCGGACGCAGTCATGGCTCCCTGATAATCCTCCGGCCGGGCTGCCGCCAGCCCTGCCACCCGTGAATTTCACCGTTCGCAGCGCGTTCCGGTGCAAAAAGCGGGCTTCTGGACCGGCCATCGGTCGTGGCATAACGGAACCAAACAAATATCCGGGAGACCCGTCCAGTGAGCATCGATTTCCTGCTGATCGCCTTTGTCATCGTCGCCACGCCGGGCACCGGCATGATCTACACGGTGGCGGCCGGACTGACGCGCGGCAGCCGCGCCAGCGTGGTCGCGGCCTTTGGCTGCACGCTCGGCATCGTGCCGCATATGCTGGCGGCGATCACCGGCCTGGCCGCGCTGCTGCACACATCAGCGCTGCTGTTTGATCTCGTGAAATATGCCGGCGTGGCCTACCTGCTGTGGATGGCCTGGATGACCTGGAAGGATCGCGGCGCGCTGAGCCTGACGGGTGCTGGTCCGAATAAGCAGACTGCATTGGCAGTGACGCTGCAGGCCATCGTGATCAACCTGCTCAATCCGAAACTTTCGATCTTCTTCTTCGCCTTCCTGCCGCAATTCGTGAGCACCGACGAACCGGCGGCGATCCCGCGCATGCTGGAACTGAGCGGCGTGTTCATGGCGATGACCTTCGTGGTCTTCGCGCTCTACGGCCTGTTCGCCGCCGCCGTCCGCGACCATGTAATCAGCCGGCCGCAAGTGCTGCTGTGGATGCGCCGCAGCTTCGCGGCGGCCTTCGTGGGGCTCAGCGCGAAACTGGCGCTGACGGAGCGGTGAGCCGCGCACCGATGAAACTCGGCATCATCGAATGCGGGCCGGTGCCCGAGGCTTTGCGTGGCCAGTACATCAGCTATCCGGCGATGTTCGCGGCACAGCTCGGCACCTTGCTTCCCAACGCCAGCTTCGAGACGGTTTCCATGGTCAGCGGCCAGACGCTGCCCGATCCCACCGCGCTGGATGCCTGGCTGCTGACCGGCTCGCGCCATGGCGTCTACGATCCGCTGCCCTGGATCGCGCCGCTCAAAAGTTTTATCCGCGAGGCGGCTGCAAAGAAGCGCCGGATGGTGGGTGTCTGCTTCGGCCATCAGATCATCGCCGAGGCGCTGGGTGGCAAAGTGGAGAAAGCCGCGATCGGCTTTCGCATCGGCATGGAACGCTATGAGACCAATCTCAGTGGCACTGCGCAGACCATCGCGATGCCGGCCTTCCATCAGGATCAGGTCATCGTGCAGCCGCCGGACACGGATGTGGTGGCGAGCAGCCCGGCCTGCGCCTATGCCGCCCTGCGCTACACGGCCGCGCCGGTTCTGTCCGTGCAGTTCCATCCGGAATTCAGCCAGGCCTATCTCGCCGACCTGATCGACGTGATGGCGCGACAGGATGCGCAGCCGGGACTTCCCACTGCGCCAACGGCAACGAACGATGCCGGCATGCGCTGGATCGCGGACTTCCTGTCGGGCCGCCAATAGGGCAGCCGTCAGGCCAGCAGCAGCTCCATCCCCGGATCGCCCTTCGTCATCGCGCGGCGGTAGGCATCGCGCGCCCCAATGCGTTTCAGATAGGCGCGGATGTTCGGGTACGGCGCCAGATCGACCGGCTGGTAATAGCGCATGGTAGTGAGGCACCAGACCGTCATGATATCGGCGGCGGTGAAGTCATCGCCGGCCAGCCAGGTCGCCTTGGCCAGACGCTGGTCGAGCAGCGAGAAGCAGAGTTCCAGTCGCTGTTTGCCGATGGCAATCGCGGGATGGTCGCCGTCAGGTTTGATGCGGTTCGAGATCAGCACGCGCATTAATGCTGGCTGCACCGTGCCATTGGCGAAATGCAGCCAGTAGAGATACTGCGCGAAATCGGGATGATCCTTGGTCAGTACCAGACGGCCATCGCCATATTTGGCAAGGATGTAATCCACTACCGCGCCGGATTCCGCCAGGGTGACATCGCCATCGTTGATCACCGGCGCATTGCCCATCGGATGCAGCGCCTTGTAGTCCGGCGGCGCCATGACCGGCGCGCGCTGGTAGAGCTTCAGGTCATACGGAACGCCGAGCTCCTCGCAGAGCCAGACGATGCGTTCGGACTGCGACTTGCCGAGGTGATGAACGGTGAGCATGGGTCCCCCAGAGATGGCGGCGGGACCCTAGCATGAAACGCCGGGCGGTGTCGGTCGTTGATCCCGTATGACAGACGCTTTCGCGGCTTTCGAGAGTCACATCTTCGATACCGGTACCGTGCAGATCCACTACCGGCGCGGCGGCAGCGGGCCGCCGGTGCTGCTGCTGCATGGTTTCCCCGAGACGCATCTGATGTGGCATCGGATCGCGCCACTGCTGGCGCGCGATTTCACCCTGATATGCCCCGACCTGCGCGGCTATGGCGACAGCGGCTGCCCGGATTCCGCACCAGATCATGGCCCCTACAGCAAACGTGCGCTGGCCGGCGACATGCTGGCACTGATGCAGAGCCTGGACTTCACGCTCTTCGCCATCGCCGGCCATGACCGCGGCGGCCGTGTCGCTTATCGCCTGGCTCTGGATCATCCCGGCCGGGTCAGCCATATCGCCGTGCTCGACATCCTGCCGACGCTGACCGTATGGGACCGCGCCGATGCACGGCTGGCGCGGGCTTTCTGGCCCTGGACCCTGCTGGCGCAAGAGCCGCCGCTGCCGGAAACCGTGCTGACTGCCTGCGCCGGTGCCGTGGTGGATGCGGCACTCGCCGGCTGGGGCTCGGTGCCATCGGTGTTTCCGCCGGAGCTGCGCGCGGCCTATATCGCGCAGCTCAAGCACCCGGCGCATGCGCATGCCATCTGCGAGGAGTATCGCGCCGCCGCCACGCTGGATGTCGCGCATGACGAGAATGACCGCCGGGCCGGCAAGCAGATCGGCTGCCCGCTGCTTTGCCTCTGGGCCAAGGACGGCCCGCTGGATGCGTGGTATGCCGCGGCGGGCGGGCCGCTGGCGCTGTGGCGGGACTGGGCAAAAGACGTGCGCGGCATGGCCGTGCCCGGCGGGCATTTCTTCCCTGAAGCCCTGCCGGAGGAAACCGCGCGGCAGTTGCGCGACTTCCTGCTACCGGCCTGAAGCGAAAAACGCCCGCTGTTTCCAGCGGGCGTTTCCGTTTTCAGATCAGGCGGTATCAGGCGCCCGGCTGCGGCTCCGGCTCGAAGCCGCCGGGCTTGCCGGTATTGCGCGACGACGTCGGCACGGCCGAGCGCGGGCCGCTGTCGCTGGCGGTCGGCGGGCGATCATCCGTGCGCACGATCTTCTCGCCACGCAGCAGCGCCTTCACTTCCTCACCCGACAGCGTCTCGTATTCCAGCAGCGCCAGCGACACGGTGTCGAGATCGGCGCGATGCTCGGTCAGGATGCGGCGGGCGTCGCCTTCCGCCGTATCGATGATGGTGCGGATTTCCTCGTCGATCAGGCGCGCGGTGGCATCCGACACGTTCTTGCGCTGGGTGACCGAATGGCCGAGGAAGACCTCTTCCTCGTTATCGGAGTAGCGCAGGCGGCCGAGCTTGTCGCTCATGCCCCATTCGGTGACCATGCGGCGAGCCAGACCAGTGGCCTGCTGGATGTCGTTCGACGCGCCGGTGGTGATGTTCTCCTTGCCGAAGACCAGTTCCTCGGCCATGCGGCCGCCGAACATCATCGCCAGCTTGGAGGTCAGCTCCATGGTCGACATCGAGAGGCGATCCTTCTCGGGCAGCGACATGGTGACGCCCAGCGCGCGACCGCGCGGAATAATGGTCACCTTGTGCAGCGGATCGGATTTCGGCATGAACATGCCGACCAGCGCATGGCCCGCCTCGTGATAGGCAGTGAGGCGCTTTTCCTCTTCGCCCATCACCATCGAGCGGCGCTCGGCGCCCATCATCACCTTGTCCTTCGAGGCCTCGAAATCGGCCATGGTGACGACGCGCTTGTTGCGGCGCGCGGCCAGCAGGGCGGCCTCGTTCACCAGGTTGGCGAGATCGGCGCCGGAGAAACCGGGCGTGCCGCGGGCAATGATCTTGGGGTCGACGTCCGGCGCCAGCGGCACCTTGCGCATATGGACGCGCAGGATGTGCTCGCGGCCGATGATGTCGGGGTTCGGCACCACGATCTGGCGGTCGAAGCGACCCGGACGCAGCAGGGCGGGATCAAGCACGTCGGGGCGGTTGGTGGCGGCGATCAGGATCACGCCCTCGGTCGCCTCGAAGCCGTCCATCTCGACCAGCAGCTGGTTCAGGGTCTGCTCGCGTTCGTCGTTGCCGCCGCCCAGGCCGGCGCCGCGATGGCGGCCGACCGCGTCGATTTCGTCAATGAAGATGATGCAGGGCGCGTTCTTCTTGGCCTGCTCGAACATGTCGCGCACGCGGCTGGCGCCGACGCCGACGAACATCTCGACGAAGTCCGAACCCGAAATGGTGAAGAAGGGCACGTTGGCTTCACCCGCAATGGCGCGGGCCAGCAAGGTCTTACCGGTACCCGGCGGGCCAACCAGAAGACAGCCCTTCGGGATCTTGCCGCCGAGGCGCTGGAATTTCTGCGGGTCGCGCAGGAAGTCGACGATCTCTTCCAGCTCGCTCTTGGCTTCCTCGATGCCGGCGACGTCTTCGAACGTCACGCGGCCATGGCGCTCGGTCAGCAGGCGGGCCTTGGACTTGCCGAAGCCCATCGCCTTGCCGCCGCCCGACTGCATCTGGCGCATGAAGAATATCCACACGCCGATCAGCAGCAGCATGGGGAACCAGCTGATCAGGATCTGCACCAGCGTGTTGCCCTCTTCCGGCGGGGCGGCCGTGACGCGCACGCCGCGCTCGGTGAGCTTGCTCACCAGCGTCGGGTCGTTGGGCGTATAGGTCGAGAAGCTGCGGCCGTCGCGGAAATGGCCGGTGACGGTGTTGCCGCCCTGGATGGTCACGTCGGTGACCTGGCCATTGGAGACGTCGTTGAGGAAATCGGAATAGGCGAGCGACTGGCTGCCGCCGCGCACGCTGGGCCCCTGGAACAGGTTGAACAGCGCAACCACCAGAAGACCGATGATCACCCACAGAGCCAGGTTACGACCGAACATGTTCACGGAAGCCAATTCCTCTCTAAAGAACCGGTGGATTGCCCGCCCCAATTGGGTTCCCACCAGCCCAAAAACTTTACCCGATTTTTCCCGGGTCTAACCATAGATATGACCGGAGCAGGGCTAAACAAGCGGTTACGTCACGGATTTTCCGCGCTATTCGTCCAGTGGCGGCCGGAATGTGACGCTCAGGCCGGCGGGATGTTTTCCCCAGCCCAGGGCCGGGACGCCGAGCAGTTTTCCCTTCTTCCACACAGCTGGCAAAGCCGGCCAGGCGACTTTCGGCAGCCTTTGCTGCAGGGCGGAATCCACATCTTGCGGCTTTTCCGCGCCAAGCGGGGCCAGAACTAGTCCGGCTGGCAGCGTTTTCGCGGCGCGGAGGCGGAAACGGCCGTCCCAGAGCAAATCCATCCCGGCCGTCAGCGGCTGTGCGGCGGGCAGGTGGCGCGCCTCGCGGCAGACCAGCAGCGCGCCGGCCTCCCCTGTTTTCGCGGACCGGATCTGGCAGCGATGCAGGCTCTGGGCGGCGAAAGCGCCCTGCCCCAGCTGTGCCAGCAGCCGCTCCAGCCGGTCGAGCCGCGGCGGCAGCGGGTCGCCACCGATGGCGCTGAGCAGACGGCTCAAGGCCCGCAGCGCGATCTCGTCGGGGGCTGCGGCAAGCGCCCCGCGGTCGAGCCAGGCGATACCGGCGGGATCGAGACGCACGCTGCCATGCAGCAGGTCATAGGCCTGCGCCTCCAGCAGCTGACGCGTGCGGGCGGCATTGCGCGCGGTCTGCGCCAGATGCGCCACCAGTTCGGCGCGGGCGGCCGGATCGTTGTTGCTGAGCAGATCGAGCGCCCGGCGCACGCGGACGCGCTGGAAGGCCGGATTGGCATTGGACGGGTCTTCGATCCAGTCCTGCCGGCGCTTGCGCAGCGTCGCGACCAGCCGCGCCTTCGGCACCTCCAGTAGCGGCCGCAGTAGCAGCAGGTCAGGGGTCAGCGCGCGGGCCGGACTCATCGCCGCGAGGCCATCGACGCCGGAGCCTCTGAGGGCGCGCAGCAGCACCGTCTCGGCCTGGTCGTCGCGATGCTGCGCCACCAGCAGGTGGTGGATACTCGCCTTGGCACAGGCGGCGGCCAGCAGGTCGTAGCGGGCTTCACGGGCGGCGGCCTGGCGGTTGGCGGAAGGCTTGTCGCCATGCCAGCGCAGGATTTTGACGGGAATGCCGGCGGCCTTCAGCCAGGCGGCGACCTGCCTCGCTTCCCTGGCCGATTCAGGCCGCAGGCCGTGATCGACGATGAAGGCGGTCAGCGCGACGCTCCTGGTCTTGGCCCAGTCACGGGTGAGCAGCGCCAGCGCCATGCTGTCGGCCCCGCCGGAGACGGCGAGGCCGAGATGGCCTGCATCCTTCGGAAGCAGCGGCCGCAGCAGCCGGCCGTAGTCAGCGGCTGTCAGCGGCGCGCCCATTGATCAATTGGCCGTCATGGATTTAGCGGCAGTTGATCTTCTGGCGCTCGCGCACCGCCGCATCCTTCACATGCGGCAGAGCGTCGGGGAAATCCTTGCCGAGCTGGCCGAGTGCGGCACAGGCCTCCGGCGTCTTCTTCATCGCGGCGAGCGACATGCCGAGTTTCAGCAGGCTGTCGGGCGCCTTGCCCTTGGAATTGCCCTTGTAGCCCTGGTAGCCCTGCAGGAAGGCCTGGCTGGCGGGTTCATACTGGCCGCGCACGTAATAGGTCTCGCCCAGCCAATACTGCGCGTTGCCGGCCAGCGCGTCCTTGGGATGCGCACCGAGGAATTCGCGGAAGGCCTGTTCGGCATCGGCGTAATCGCTCTGCACCAGCAGCTTGTAGGCGTAGTTGTAGCGCTCCTGCGGCGTGCCGTTGGGCAGCTTGCCCTTGCCGCTGGCAGGATTGCCGGCCGGCGCTGCCGGCGCGGCCGCCTGCTGCTGGCCGCCGCCGCCCTGGATCGGCCGACCCTGCGCATCGGCCGGCATCGCCCCGAGGATGCCTTCCTTGGTCGGAGCCTGACCGGGCGTCGACGAGGTCGAACCGCGCGCGACCGGAGTCCCCGGGGCGGGCACGCCCTGCTGGGCGGGCGTCGGCTTGACCTGCTCGACGCTGCCGGTTTGCTGGCCCGACGCGCCGCCGCGCTCCAGCTGGTTGAGACGGAAGTCGACATCCTCGGTCAGCTTGTCCATGCGGCGGTTGGCCTGGCTGGCGGTGAACTCCACCTCCTCGAAGCGGCCGGTGAGCTGGCGGACCTGGTTCTCCAGCTCGTCGATGCGGGCATTGAGGCGATTGGCCGCCGAGGAACCGTCGCCACCGCCATCTGTCAGGCCGCCGCCACCGCCCGACGAGGCCGGCGGCGTAGCGCCGCGATAGACCTGGCGCTGCAGGGTCTGCAGGTCGCTTTCCAGACGGTTGAGGCGATTGAGCGTCTGCTGGTCCTGGGCGGCGGCCGGAAGGGCGACCACGCCAAGCAGGAGCGCGAGGGTCAAAGGACGAAGCAGCGACATGGCAAACCCCACGAATCGGGCAGAAAACCGGATTTATCGATTGTAGCGGGGTTTACGTCAAAAGCATGGCGCAGAGCAATGCCGGCGGTGATTTCGCACCGCCGGGTTGCGTCATTTCCGGGTCTGAAGGCTGGCTTACTGGGCCAGCACGGTCACCGCGCGTCGGTTCTGCGCCCAGGCCGCCTCGTTGGCGGTGGTCGCCACCGGGCGCTCCTTGCCGTAGGAGAGCACTTCCATGCGGGCCGCCGCGATGCCCTGGTTGATCAGGTAGCTGCGCACCGTGGTGGCGCGGCGCTCGGCCAGGGCCAGATTGTATTCGCGCGTGCCGCGTTCATCCGAATGGCCCTCGATGACGATGCGGTACTGGATGTTGCGCTTGAGGAAGGCGGCCTGGCGCTCGAGGATCGCCGGACCATCGGATTTGAGGGCGTAAGAATCGTAGTCGAACAGCACGCGGTCGCCGACATCAGCGGTGAGCTGGCGCTGCGCTTCGGCCAGGCTGCCGGCCGCGCCGCCCAAGCTGGTGGCGCTGACATCGCGGCCACCCACCCCGCTCATCGACGGGTCGCCGGCGCGACCGCCGCTGCCGCCGACCGAGGCATTCGGATCGTATTTCGGCGCGCTTTCGCAGGCCGCCAGTCCCAGTACCAATACGGCCGCCAGAGCCGACCGCATCATCCACGTCTGCATTTGGAATCACTCCCCTTGTCTGCACTGCCTGATGGCAAGCAAGCCCGCGCTTCATGGCGGAAACAGGCACGATTTGCGGCGGAACTGCGGCAATTGAGACGCTGCGTTCCGACTCGCGAGCCAGCCAGCATGCCACGGGGAAGACGACGCCGGTGTGACCGCTATGAGTCCCTTTCTGGGGAGATGCTCCGGACAAAAGAAAACACCCGCCTGCTTGCGCAGGCGGGTGCTTCTTGAACGCTCAGTCGGGCGCCGAAACGCCCGGCTAAATTAGTTCGACAGGACCGTCACACCGCGACGGTTCTGGGCCCAGGCGGCCTCGTTCGAACCGAGAGCCACCGGACGCTCCTTACCGTAGGAGATGATGGTGACGCGGTTCGCCGGGATGCCCTGGTTGACCAGGTAGGTCTTCACGGCGTTGGCGCGGCGGTCGCCGAGCGCCAAGTTGTACTCGCGGGTGCCGCGTTCGTCAGCATGGCCTTCGATCACGACCTTCCACTGACCATAGCGCTTCAGCCAGGCAGCCTGCTTGTCGAGAGTGGCCTTGCCGGCCGGCTTCACTTCGAACTTGTCATAGTCGAAGAAGACGCGGTCGCCGACGTTGACCTGGAAGTCCTGCACGGTGCCCGGCGCGATGCTGGTGGCCGGAGCGGTGGCGGTGGCGCCGCCAGTGCCGCTGGTCGAAGCAGCCGGAGTCGGGGCGCTTTCGCAAGCGGCGAGAAGCAGGCCAACGGCAGCCACGGCCAGGAACTTGGAGCCGAAGGTGTTGAGGCGCATTTTTATTATCCCTCCAAGGGTTTCGATGAGTGAGTCAGAACCTGAGAACTACAGACAAAACTTGAGACCAAAACTTGCGTTCCATCCCGTGGGTCGAGTTTTTTTCGCTCTCAGGACGAACCGTCTGACAAACCTCGGGTCTCGGTGGGCGTTTGGAGGCGGCGCACAATCCTAGGGACTGGACCCACAGCAAACGTTGCCGGAACCATCGGTTCAAGCCATTACGTCACGGTGGACTATATCCACCGGTTTTTGCTGAATCAATAGGGGTAAGGGCTTGTATTTACTAAACCGCCCCCTGAGGCATTTCTGCAACAGGGCCGGGATAACTCAGGGTTATCCACAGGGCGGGCGGGTTTTGACCGCCCTGTGGATATCGTATTCAGCGGACCAGGGGCGACAACGGCGACCAGGCCGGGTCGGAAGCATCGATCGGAGTGGGGATTTCCCGCTCGTTATAACCGGTGAGATCGATCGAGAAGAGGCGCACGCGCTGGCCCCGGCCCTGCGAATTCCAGGCCTGCTCGCGATAGAACATCAGCACGCGGCCGTTCGGCGCCCAGGTCGGTGCTTCCTGTACTGAGTTGTTGGCCGACAGGATGCGCTCGCCCGAACCGTCAGGACGCATCACACCGATCGAGAACTGGCCCTGATATTCCTTGGTGAAGGCGATCAGATCGCCGCGCGGCGACCAGACCGGCGTGGAATAGCGGCCCTGGTTGAAGCTGATGCGCTTCTGGTCGGAACCGTCGGCGTTCATCGTGTAGAGCTGCTTGGTGCCGCCACGATCCGAGTTGAACACGATGCGGCGACCGTCCGGCGCGAAGCTGGGCGAGGTATCGATCGCGGGATCATTGGTCAGGCGCGAACGCTGACGCGTGCGCAGATCCATCATGTAGACGTCGGAATTGCCGTCCACGGCGAGCGACATGATCACGCGATTGCCATCGGGCGAGAAACGCGGCGCAAAGGTCATGCCGGGGAAATCGCCGACCAGTTCCTGCTGCCCGGTATCGATGTTGAATAGATACACGCGCGGCTTGTCGTTGAAGTAGCTGAGATACGTGATCTCCTGCTGGCCCGGGCTGAAGCGCGGGGTCAGCACGAGATAACGGCCATCGGTGAGGAAGCGATGGTTCTCCCCATCCTGGTCCATGATCGCCAGGCGCTTCACGCGCTTGTCCGGCGTGCCCTGCTCGGCGACGTAGACGATGCGAGTGTCGAAATAACCATCCTCGCCAGTGACGCGCTTGTAGATCGCATCAGCGATCAGATGCGCCAGGCGACGCCAGTTGTCCGGCGTGGTGAACAGCGCCAGGCCAGTCATCTGGCTTTCGGCGGCGACATCCCAGAGGCGGAATTCGCCGCGCAGACGGCCATCGGGCTGCACTTCGATGCGGCCGCTGACCAGCGCATCGACATTGATGACGCGCCAGTCCTGGAAGCGCGGCTGCACGCGCAGCTGGGCCGGCGACTGGATATGGGCGCGCGGATCGGCCGGCTTGAACAGGCCGGAGCGTTCCAGATCGGCGCGGATGACGCGGGCGACATCGGTGCCCACTTTAAGGGCCTGCGGATTGTCGCCATCGAAATCGGAAATCGCGATCGGCACCGGCTTGAAGTTGCCCTTGGTGATATCGATCTCGACGGCTGCCTGTGCGGTCGTCGCGACAGCCAGCGCCATCATCAGCGCCAGTATGCCGGCAAACGGTATCGCCATCCGCTTCATCACTGTCTCCTTGTGCATTTACCCGCCCAGCATCATGCGCGGGTCGAAATTCAGAATGATATCCTGTGACCACTTATCCTTGTCGCCCGGCGGCAGCTGGAAGGGCACGGCCTTCAGCACGGCGCGGCGCGCGGATTCAGCAGCCGAGCGATAGGACTCGTTGCCCGGCAGGTACATGCGGGCGGCGTCCACGATCTCGGGCTGGGTGCGCAGCGTGCCATCGGGATTGAGGCTGAACTTGATGCGCACGACCAGGTTGTTGGCGTCGCGCGCACCGATATCGAACTGCCACTTGTCCTCGACCTGCTTGCGGATGAAATCCTTCTCGCTCATCGAGACCGGCTGGTTCGGATTGCTCGGCCCTTCCATGCGCGGCGCGGCGGCCGGCGGCGGCGAGCGCGTCGCGGTCTGCGGCGCCGGA
>Ga0209675_1000568_pt1 | contig 26595 bp, 40 predicted proteins | sample AraplaCol_mLB_r2_2_FD_184280 | JGI IMG/M metagenome (GOLD analysis project Ga0209675, IMG submission 184280) | Arabidopsis root microbial communities from North Carolina, USA - plate scrape MF_Col_mLB_r2 (SPAdes) (version 3) | ecosystem: Host-associated > Plants > Roots > Endosphere | place...
CCTCCAAGCGCTGCGCCATCTTGTTGAAGTGCATCGCGAGGCGCTGGAGTTCAGCAGGCGCCGCTTCGAGCACCGGTGCCCGGGCCGAGAAGCGTCCCGTCGCCACCGACTCTGCGGCCGCGACCACATGCGAGACCGGTCGAACGATGCGGCGCGCCAGAATCAGGCCGAACGCCACCACAAAGGGAACGATGGCCAGGCTCAACAGCGCCTGCACGATCAGATCCTCGGTATCGGACGGCGGCGCGAAAAGCTCACCGTACATGGCATAGATTTCCTGCAACCGCTTTGCGTTCTTTTCCGGCTCGATCTCAAGACGCCGCATCTCTGCGGCCACACCGGGTGGCAGTTTGGACTCAGCCTTTGCTTCCAGGTAGTTGTAGCGCCCCCACATCCCGGCTTGCACCGCTGCGGTCGCAGCAATGGCCAAGACGACCATCCGCCAAGTGAGCCACGCCCAAAGTGATCGACGCGAGCGCATCGCTACGAACCGCCCAGGCGATAGCCGACGCCTCGCACAGCGAGGGGGATGCCCGTGACACCGCGCTCCTCCAGCTTGCGCCGCAGGTTGTGCATGTGCGTGTCAACCACCCGTTCGAGCGCATCGCTTTCAGGCAGACAGGCTTGCAGCAGCTCGAACCGAGTGAAGGCCTTGCGCGGATGCCGCATCATGGTCGACAGCAGCTTGAATTCGGTGATCGTCAATTCAAGCGGATTGGCATCACCGTCGACATGCACCGTCACGGCATCGAGATCGAGCTCGAGCGCTCCATGAGAAAGCCGGGACTTCGCAGCGAACGACGCAGCACGCGAACGCCGAAGGACGACCTGCACGCGTGCGACGACCTCCTTCGGATTGAAGGGTTTGACCACATAGTCGTCCGCACCGTAGCGCAGCGCGCCGAGCTTTTCGGCCTCGTCATTGATGGCCGTCACCATGATGACCGGGACATCGCTCGCGCGGCGCATGGCGGCCAGGACCTCACTGCCACTCAGTCGCGGCAACATGTAGTCCAGCAGCACCAGCGCCGGCTGCCACTGCCCGAACATCCGCAGCGCCTCCTCACCATCACGGCTGTGCGCCGTTTGGAACCCTTCACGCTGCAGGTAGGCAGAAAGCACCTCGGCAATCTGCGGGTCGTCTTCAACAATCAGGATACGTTCGTCGGCCATAGAGCAGTCAATGTGCGCCGCCGGCGGAGTGACGTCTTCTTCTGCAGGGCAGGAGACGCTCGCGGCGGGGTGCGCATTATCTGGCGCCGACGAGAGATTTCGATCTCATAAACACCGCCTTCATGTCATGGAATTCGCATCGCGCTGCGGTCATCTTCACATTGCAGCAGCCTTGATCAAATCTTGGCAATTCGTGGCGCAATCCTCCATGTTGGAACACCAGAATGCTGGAGCACATGCCGAGATTCGCAATATCGTGCGCCCGCAGTCCAAGCTCGAGCCAGCCGAGTTCGCGTTCATCGACCCGCGAAGTAGTCAAAGCTGGTGAAGGAGCGTGGCATCAGGATCGAGCAGTAGCTCTCCGGAGTCGTGGCTGCACCGATGGCTCGGCCATACAGTTCGGTCAGCGCAGCCATCCGTGCTTTCCCTCGGATTACGTATCAAAACGTTGCATATATTGGGCGCGCTTTAAAACAAAAGGAGAAGCCGACCATGTATCAACAGGTACTCACACGCTGGCTCGCAGGCATGGCGATCGCCACGGGGGCAATGGGCAACGCGTCGGCCCTGGAGGTTCTGGTCGCGCAGGTGGCGCCGATGCGCGGCCTCGAGGCCAAGCAGGGGCAGGGCTATGCGGCCGGCATGCGCCTGGCTTTCGATGCTGCGAACCGCAAGGGCGGCGTGAACGGCCACACCTTCGCGCTCGCGACGGAGGACGACGGCAGCCGGCCCGAATCCACCGTCGAGCAGACCCGCAAGCTGCTCACCGAGAAGCGGCCGATGGTGCTGGCCGGCTACTTCGGCAGCCAGAATCTGCGCGAGCTGCTGGCCACGCGGCTGCTGGAGCAGCAGCGCATCGCGCTGGTGGGCTACCGCACCACCGACATCGCACCCGCGCATGCGCAGCTCTTCAACGTGCGCGCCGACATCCCGAGCGAGCTTGCCAAGCTCACCACCCAGCTGTCGACGGTGGGCATCACCAAGCTGGGGCTGCTCTACGAAGCCGGCCCCGGAAGCGACGCCATCGTCGCGGCGGCCGACCAGGCGGCAGCGCAGGCCAAGGTCCGCTTCGTGACGCGCGCTCCCTACACGGGCAGCAACCGGGGCGCTAACACATCCATCTCCGAAGCGGTGCAGGTGTTCACCAAGGCCGCGCCGCAGGCCATCATCCTGGTCGCCAATGGCGCACCGACCGCAGCCTTCATCGAGGCCTACCGGATCAGCGGCGGCGCGGCGCAGCTCTTCGCGTATTCGGGCGCGGACATCGAGCAGTTGTCGCAGCGCCTGGGCGAGGACCACTTGAGGGGCGTGGTCATCTCCCAGGTCACGCCGAACCCCTACAAGAGCACCAGCCGGCTCGAGCGCGAGTTCACGGAGGCGTTCAACCAGCAGAAGCTCAAGGAGCCGAAGAGCTACCTGATGATGGAGGGCTACATCGCCGGCCGCGTGATCGTGGAGGCCGTGCAGCGCCAGGGCCGCACGCCCACGCGCGAGGGCACTATCGCCGCGCTGAACGGGATGACCGACTACGACCTCGGCGACTACGTCATCGGCTTCGGCGGCGGCGGGCGCAACGGCTCGAAGTTCGTAGAGCTTTCGATCGTGAACGGCAGCGGCAAGGTTCAGCAGTGACCGGAACCCGGCGCTTCTCCTGCTGAACGGAGCGGCGCCTTTTTAGCTATTCACGGGTCTTTCCGACAAGCGCCACGACCTCCGTGAGATCGGCAATCTGCCCCTGGTGCAGAAGCGCGAGCTTTTCCAGCTTCCTGCGCCCGGCTGCCAGCAGATGAACCTCGACCTGGCGCCGATCCGTGGTGCCGGGCTTGCGCTTGACCAAGCCCGCCTCCTCGCCGCGCGAGACGAGCGCCACCACTCCGTGAAGCTGGGCCTGCAGCCGTTCAGCGATCTCGCTCACCGTTGCCCACTCGCGACCCGGGGAGATCTGTGCGCGGAGCATCAACTGGTACTGAAGCACTGTCGTGTCGCGCCCGATTCGGCGGGCCTGCTGCTCGCCGCGCTCACCCTGCTGCTGATCGTGCTGCTGCCGTCCATACGCTCCAAGCGCGAGGAGGCTTTCGTCGAGGAGGGCGGGTAACACCGGCGGCGTCCCTTCGGACATCCACTCGCAGGGATTCGCACGCTCCCCGGGGGTATGGGATCATCTGCGCGATCAAACGCATCCTCGGTTGGGGAAACACGGATTGCGCAGATGAACACTGCATACTCTGCTGCCTTCAGCACGGACAACCGATCTCGACAAGATGAAGGTGAATGCAATGGGAGCATCAACCCACTTCGCAGGCGTGCAACGGAAGTGGCGGAATTTCTGGCTGATGAGCGTGGCCATCCTTTCGGCTTCCGCGGGATCGACACTCTGCGCATCCACACATGATGAGGAAGATGCCTATCAGCGTGTGCTGGCTTCGCGCTCGTGGCGGACGTTCTCCCAGCAGGTCTCGAAGAACTATGTCAGGCCGATCAAGGCGGGGGAGCTTGAGGCGAAGTGCAAGGCTTCCATCTCTGGTCTATCCAGTCAGGACCACACAAGCCTGATTGAGCGTTGCATCCGTGCAGCTCTCAAAGGCCTGGATTCAACCTCTGCTTACCTCAACGCGGCTGAATGGCGAGCGCAGCGAGGAGATGCACCGGGCAAATCGGCGGGCATCGGCCTCGAGATGCGGGCACATTCCGGCGACGATGGCCTTATCGAGATCGTCTCACCCATCAAGGGAGCGCCTGGAGAAAAGGCCGGACTGAGGGCAGGGGACTTGATCGTATCGATCGACGGCATGTCGACCAGTTCTCTTTCCCTGGCCCAGTCGGTCAATGCATTGCGAGGCGAGGTGGGCACGCGAACGACACTGCAGGTGCGCAGGTCGGGAACGAACGAGCCGCTCCAGTTCACGGTGACCCGCGAGCCGATCAAGGCAGCTACCGTCAAATCGGCAAAACTGCTATCTGCGGGCGTCGGATATTTTCGGCTGCTTCAATTTCAGGATCGCACACGCAACGAAGTGCTTGCCGACGTTGCGAGACTGGAGGCAGACAACGCTGGCCCCTTGCAAAGCCTTGTGCTTGACCTGCGCGATTCTCCTGGCGGACTCCTGAGTGCCACGGTGGGCCTTACCGCGCTGTTCGTCCAGCCTGGCTCCGTGATCGTTCGGGTGTCCGGGCAGCATGTTGGCGCGAGCCGGGTCTATCGAGCCGTAGCCGGCGACTATGCAAGCGGTACTTCGGTGCAGGCTGATGAGCCAACGCGCCCATCGCTGCTGTCACTGCGACTGGTTGTCCTTGTCAACGCCAAGACGGGTGCCGGTGCCGAGGCGTTGGCCAAGGCATTGCAGGAATTGCGCAAGGCCACGGTGCTAGGACAACCGAGCGCAGGTCTGGCTTCGATTGAAACGATTCTGCCCCTCGACTTCGGTACGGCGCTGAAACTCACCACAGGAGCCATGTCTTCGCCCAAGGGGACGTCATGGCAGGGGCGCGGCGTCGAGCCGGATGTGCTGGTGAATGCCGGTGCGCGTGAAGAGGGAGAGTTTGGAAGCATCCCTGCAGACGCAAATCTCATGGCCGCCATTGCTCGGCTGAGGAGCCCTTGAGCATGGCCCGCTGGCTGTAGCACGCCTCGGCCTCTGGTAAGGGCAGCGGCCATGCTGCCCCTTAAGCCGCCGCCCTGACCACGCCAACTGGATCATGCGCCTTCTCTTGGCATTTCGGAGAAGTAGAAATTTTCTTCGGAATTGCTCATCTTCATGGAAAGTTTCGGTATTTCAGAAAATATTTGCATTCGCGGCATGCGACCTCCAAAATTTCGGATTTTCAGAAACTCCTTATTGAAGTGCAGCAAGCGCCCGCGGGAAATGGCGCGGGACGGCGCCCGGACAGGAATGGTTCGCTACGACTCTCGCGGAGATCGGCGAGATCCCTTCAGTTCGTCGGACCCTGGCAGGGGCCGCAGGGCCCGAGAACGGACAAGATGCCGCGTGGATTCCGCCAGAACCCCTGGGCTCATGTCGCCAACCGGGTGACGATGCGGGCCTGCCACGTACGCCTGACGACTGCTGCCTCAGGTAAGGAAACTCTTACCTTGTACCCCTGCCTCTTGGCTTATCTTCGGTGATCATCCCAGGAGGCCAGACATGCAACAGATCGCCGTGGTGGATGATGACCCTCTCGTCATCGAACTGCTCACCCGCTGGCTCAAAGAAACCGTTCACGATTGCCAGATTTCATCGTTCTCCGAACTCGAACCGGCTTTGCGTGCCATCGACGATACGGATTTCGATTTGGTGGTCTCTGACGTGGATCTTGGCACGGGCTCGGACAAGTTCGGGGGGGTAAAAATTGCCAAGGCCCTGGATACGCGACGCACTCCACTGTTGGTGATCACGGGGTTCACCGTGGAGGAAGGGGTCTTCAAGGCGCTCGACGCATGGGACTATCTCCAGAAACCGGTGGATGAATCTGATTTCAAGTCGGAGGTCAGGCGCGCGCTCACGTTCAGGCGCGCACTGACCGACACGGATTCGGCGCACGATTCGGATGGCGATTTCCCGAAAGTCCCGGATCTCAAGATCAATCGTCGCGGTCGGAACAACATTCAATGGAAGGGGCATCCCCTTCGCATGTCGATGTCGAAAATCGACATCGTTGAAGCTTTGGCCCGAAATGCGGGCACGGCTGTCAATCACAAACAGCTTTACGAATTCATAGTCAGTGGCAAAAATCTCAGGAATCTGCGTGTCAAGGTTTCTGAAATTCGGGACGAATTCCGTTCCGTCGATCCTGAGTTTGATCAAATCCAAGCTGTCGTCATGAATGGCTATTTGTGGCAGTTGGACTGATTGCCGCAGCAAGAGCGCGGGTCGCCGCGGTCGAAGCATTCATCCTGGGTTTCGGCAACCGCGTCGGCGTCTGGTATCGCCGCAGAGCCCTGTGGCTGCGAACGGTTCTGTTCCTCACGGTCCTGTTGGTCGTGACGGCATCCGCTTCGATACATCTGTATTTCCTTTCGTCCGACCGCGCCAAGGAAATTCGGCGGGAGCTCTTCCAGCGCGATCTTCGTGACCTCGTGGGGCGATTCGACGCCGACGAAAGGTTCGTTCTTGAAAACAATACCTCGGAGCTGATCGGGGAAAGGCGGGCGCTGAGGCCGTTGCTGCTGCCCAGGGCCTACTACACCGGTTTGCCGACAACTGCCGCAACGGTTCTTCCTCGCCAGCCGCCTCGCAATTGCTTTGTCTACCTCGAGCCGATTGGCGAAGGGCAACCCTCGGACGATGATCGCTTCTGTTCGTATTTCGGGGAGTCCAAAGCCGCCGGGCGCTACCTGTATGTCGCGGGCACGTTCGCGGAGGACGATGTGGTTCCACTCAAGCCCGGCGACCTCAAGATGGTCGCCGACACCATCAAGATCGACATCGAGGCGAGCGGCCAAAAAGTCACATGGTGGCTGGCGTTTCAGCCCCCGCCGTTCTTTGCCCGCCGCGATCGCTATGAACTGACCGCGTTCCGTCAGGTAGGAGACAACCAGCGGGACCGGGATCGAAAAATCGAGGGGTGGGCCTATCTGCAAAGGCAGGCCCGGAGCTCTCGACTGCATTTCATCGCACGGCTGGACTTTCGGGAATTCATCGAGCCCAAATCCGACGAGGAGTGGCCTCCCAACGGATGGCATGGAACCACCTTCTCTGTTGAGCGAAGGGATGCGTCGGCGAACACGTCAATCATCAGAACGATCAAGTACCGCGGCGACGGCAGGGCCGAACTGTCCCTCTCAAGCCTCGGCACGCAGATCTTCAATGCCTACGGCAGTATCCAGTTGCGCAAGATCGGGGAGACACCCGAACAGGCCTGGTCGATCGATCCGCCGGAAAATCTCCGAGCGAAGTTTGCGCCCGGGTTTCTGGGGGCAAAGCTTGAAAAGGGCGACTTGTTGCTGCCGGCGACTCCCACGAGCCAGTCGGAGTCGATTCCCGACACGAATCTTTCCGTGACAGTGGCGCACCCTTGGAGACTGATCGAGAAGGGGTTCTGGCAGATATTCATCTACCTCCTCGTTCTGCTGACGGGAAGTGGTCTGGTCTTCTGGTACTTCGTGCGAGCCTTGCTCGGGCCGATCGGTGAATGGGCAAAGTACTCGGAACAGTTGGCGGTCACGCGGCGAGACCTGAATGTCAGCCTGCCTTACGGCGACCAGAGGAATGAGATTGGAATGCTCGCCACAGCCATCAACGGGCTGATCAAAAGCCTCAGAGATCAGATGGCGCAGGCGCATGACGAGCGAGAAAAAAGAGCGGCCGAGAGCCGTCGCCAGCGTGACCAGGAAGTCGAGAACAGGATGCAGAACCTCAAGGTCATGGGCCATGAGATCCGATCTCCGCTACAGGCTTTGATGGCAATTCACTCCGGACCCAACGATCCAGGCAGGCGTTATGTAGATCGCATGTTCGCGGCTCTTCCCCACCTGATGGGTGGCGCCTCAGCCGTGGACGCAATCGGCTCCCGAGAAATGGACATCGTTGAGTTTGATCTCGCGCACTTTCTTTCGGAAGTGGCTCGCAATGCCGAGCACGCGGACATCTCGCAGGTCGAGTATGGAGGACCGCCGCAAGGCGTCAGGTGTCTGGCAGACTTGTTCTCGTTTGAAGACGCGTTGACTCACGTGCTGAACAATGCGGACCGCCACCGGGCGCCCGATACGCCGATCCGGCTCGTGCTTGTTGCGCAAGATGAGGCTGCGGGCGTCGAGGTGTGGAATGACGGTCGGAATATCCCCCACGACAATCTCGAGAAAATCTTTGAGTTCGGATTCTCGACCGCAACCACGGCTGAAGGCTACGGTCAGGGAGTAGGTCTCTACGTGGCGCGCGACTATCTTCGACGCATGAGGGGAACGATCACCGCGCGCAACTACGCGAGTGGCGTTGTTTTCACACTGATGCTCCCCATCGCGCCAAGCCTGTTCGCGTAAGAAAAATCTTATATGCGCTAATGCTCGCGCAAGAACTTCGCCATAACCGGTGCCTGTCGAACTTACGCAAAGCTCGACAAACTGGATGCTCTTCACAAAGTGCGGCCTTCGCCGACACAGAAGAACAGCAACATGGCACAAAAACACAACATCATCTTCTACCCCGTAGGCAACGGCGACACGACGCAGATCATCACTGCGAACGGACGCCGCATCCTGTTCGACTTCAATCACTGCAAGGCGGCCGAGGACGCGGCCGACCCGCGCATCGATCTGCACAATCAGCTCAAGCGCGAGCTGAGCGAGGCCAAGCGCGACTACTTCGACATGGTTGCTTTCACCCATGCCGATCTCGACCACATCTGCGGCAGCACCAACTTCTTCGAGCTGCGCCACTCGGGCACTTACCAGGGGGAGGGGCGCACCAAAATCAACGAACTCTGGGTTCCAGCGGCCATGCTCATCGAAGAAGTGCGTCGCGACCAGCTTTCGGACGAATTCGCGCTCTGGCGCAAGGAAGCGCGCCACCGCTTGCTGGAAGGCAAGGGTATCAAGGTGTTCTCCCACCCCGAAGAGGTCGACAAGTGGCTGCACCCGGCCCTCAAGGAGCGCGGAGAGTCGACGGATGCTCGTGACCACCTGTTCGTGGACGCCGGAACGGTGGTGAGCACCTTCAGCCTTGCTGCTGACGGGATCGAATTCTTCACCCATTCTCCGTTCATCGAGCACTGCGAAGACGGCGACTTCGTTCGCAACGACGCGTCGCTCGTCTTCAACGTGCGGTTGGCGGCGGACGGTGCGCACTACGACTTCCTGCAGATCGGCGACAGCAGCTGGGAAGTGCTTGAGGACATCGTTCGCATCACCAAGTACCACGGCAATGAAGATCGTCTGCGCTACGACCTCTTCAACATTCCCCACCACTGCAGCTATCTGTGTCTGAGCGATACGAAGGGGGAGAAGGAGACGATCCCGAAGCCGGGCGTCAAGGAGCTGCTGCTGTCGGGCAAGAAGAACGCGTACATCGTGAGCTCGAGCTACCCGATCCCGAACTCGAAGGACATGTACGAAGAGATCCAGCCTCCGCACATCCAGGCGCGCAACGCGTATGAGTCCCACCTGACGCAAGTCGGTGGCCGGACGTTCATCGTCACCATGGAGGAACCGAACGCAGCAAAGCCGTCGCCCTTGGCGTTCGAGGTGAGCGCGGGCGGCGTTGCATGGATCAAGGCGATCGCTGGCGCTCCGGCCCTCCTGACGTCCTCGCCGCCGCGCGCGGGGCTCTCCGCAAGCACGGTGCGGGTGGGCTGACATGGATGAAGATTGGGGAACCCTGCCGCAGGGTGAGCTGCTGCAGGGACCACAGGACCTTCAGGAACCACGCAGCATCGCGATCGCGACGGCGGTGCAGCGCCATTCCGACTTCGAGTTGGTACGCTGCATGCAACTCGAGCGAGGAGGGCGCCTGGAACTTCTCGTCGTGGACGCAAAGTGCCACGCCGTGCCGCCCAACAATCCTTTCGGGATCGAGTTCATCGAGCGGATCGCGATGATCGTGGGCTCGGACGCGAAGCAACTCGTGGAGGTGCTCGCGGTGCGCCGCGGCTTCCCGCGCCTCATGCACCAGAATGCGCGTCCGCCCGGATGCCCGCCCAGCCTTTGCCTCTATTTCGAGCCGCCGCGATCCGTGACGCGAAGCTGGACGCCTGAGAGCTTTCTCGGGCGTATCAAGTTCTGGCTGGAAAAAACGGCCCGTGGAGAGCTGCATCCCGCGGATCAGCCTGTCGAGCAGATCTTTTTCACCACCTCCAACGAACTGGTCCTGCCGTGGAACGTCGACACCCTTCTGACGGGGAATCCGAAACAGAAATTCGACCTTTTCGAGGGAGTCAAACGCACCGAGCACAGCTCGACCTTCTTGCTCCAGCCGCGCCTGGAGGGCGTCAAGCGCAGCCCGAGCCTTTCGTTGGTGAGTCTTCGGTTGCCTCCCGTCGTACACGGGCGCATCGAGGAAGATCCCCCGACTCTCGGCCTGTTGGCGGATATGCTGAGCTCGCGCAGGGTTGATCTGGTTGCGGCGCTCGAACTTGCAATCAGCGCAGCCGTGGGGAGCGACGGCGCCGCGGCCGCAACGGACAGCACCGGGACCGTCATTCTGCTCGACATGCCGATCACGCGCGCGCCGGACGCCCAGGCGGAGCGTCGTGCAAGGCGCGCGTATCTGGTCAACCACGGCGCGCTCAAGCTCGGCGAGATGATGGGCGAGCTCCATCGGGTCGGCGACAAGTACTGGCGAGTGAAGCTGCTGGAGCCGGCGGCCAAGTCGACGGCGTGGAAGTCGGTTGAGATCGAGGCGATCGAGGTGCTGCAATGCGCCGATCAAGCGGCCGCGCGGCGCCAGGCCGGCACCGTCGGGCCTGGGCTCATGGCAACACTGGTTGGCGCGGGTGCGCTCGGCGCGACGATGCTCGATCTGTGGGTGCGTTCGGGTTGGGGTGAGTGGACAGTCGTCGATAAGGACCACGTCAAGCCACACAACCTGGTGCGTCACCCCGCGGATCTTCGACATCTGGGCCACTACAAGGAACAGGTTGCTGCCGCTCGCGCCGAAGAGATCCGCGATGGTGCCGCACCCGTGACGCCCGTACACGCGGATGCGTGTGATCTGGTCGACGGCGGTCTCCTGCCAGCCCTGCGCAGCGGGAGGCTGGTGGTGGATGCCTCCACGACGTTGGAGTATCCCAGGCTTGCAAGTGCACATGATGACGCCGGGCGTCACACCTCCGTGTTCCTGACACCCTCCGGGTCGGGGTGTGCCCTGTTGTTGGAGGATGCGGCGCGCACGATACGCCTCAGATCGCTGGAGGCACAGTACTACCGCGCCGTCATCACGCAAGATTGGGGTGAACACCACCTTGAAGGAAGCGCTGGCACGTTCTGGAGCGGTGCGAGTTGCCGGGATATTTCGGTGGTGATGCCGTATTCGGCGGTGCAGGTCCACGCCGCGCTACTGGCAGAGCAAGTTCAGAAGCTGACTTCGTCCGACGAGGCCAGTGTCCGCGTCTGGTCACGCGACGCGGGCACTGGCGCGGTCGCGCTTCATGAACTCGCCGTGCACCAGGAGCACAAGATTGCCTTCGATGACATGGATTTGTTCACCGATGCGGGTGTCACCGCAAAGATGCGCGCGCTGCGCGAACACCATCTCCCCAACGAGACGGGAGGAATTCTGCTGGGCTATCACGACTTGAACATCAATGCCGTCGTTGTCGTGGACGCACTCGAAGCGCCTTCCGACAGTCGCTCATCGCCTGGGCATTTCGAGCGGGGAGTGGAGGGCGTCGCGAGTGCGGCGCGGGAAGCTTCCAGGCGGACCGCCGGGATCGTCGGCTACGTGGGGGAGTGGCACAGTCATCCCAAAGGCCATGGCGCCGATCCGAGCGCTGATGACTTCTATCAGCTGGTGTACCTGGCGTTGGGGATGGCGCAGGACGGGCTGCCTGCCGTGTCGCTGATCGTCGGCGACAAGGGTGACCTGCGAGCCATTAAAGCTGCGGTGGGCTCATGAAAGGGGCCGAGCCGATCCAGTCTCTGCGCCATGAGAGCGTGCCGCCGTTCGTCGAGGAAGTTGAACAATGTATGCAAAAGCGGGGGGGGCGATGATTGACCTGTTGAAGGATCCTTACGAGCGCAAAGCGCGCCTTTTCCCGGGTTTGATGGTGGCGCTGCCACTGCTTGTGCCATTGGTTTGCGTCTACGGCCCTCGCCACCCCGTCCTGACGGCGGTCGTCGCCGTGCTCGGTGGGTGCGGCGCGCTCTACACGTTGGCGAGCGTGACGCGCGGCCGCGGCAAGCAACTCCAAAAGAGCCTGCTTGCCGAATGGGGCGGTCTGCCGACCACGATTGCCCTTCGACACTGCGAAACCTCCGCATTGGATGGCGTCAGCAAGCAGCGCTATCACGCGATGATCGGCACGAAGCTGCAGATTGCCATGCCGACTGCTCAAGAGGAACGCGCGGATCCGGCCAGGGCGGACGATGTCTACAACGGGGTCGCGAAACGTCTTCGTGAATTGACTCGGAACAACAAGGGCCTGCTTTTCAAAGAGAACATCGCTTACGGTTTTCACCGAAACATGTTGGCGATGAAGCCCGTGGGCATCGTGACGAGCTTGATGGGCCTGGCCTACGGATTGATCATCGCCAAAGCTCTGCAACTTTCGCCGCTGCAGTTCGCCCCGATCCATCTCGCAGATCCAGGGTTGGCTGCAACGCTGACGCTATTGGTCTCAGTGGCTCTTCTGGCCGCCTGGCTGCTCTACTTCAACAGGAAAGCCGTGCTTCATATCGGATTCTCATATGCGGAGCAGCTGTTTGAGTGCTTGACTGCTCTTCCGGATGTTTCCGTGCGCAAGCGCGCCGCAAAAGCCGTGTCAGTTCACCCACAGGCCGCAGAGCTGGACAAGTAGTTGCATGGCGTGAACGCGTCCTTCAACTCTGCTCCTGTGTTGGGCGGGAACTCGGGGTTGCGATGCGCTCCTGGTCTCTTCAGGGCTGCTTCATTTCTGCTCCCAGCCCACAACTACACCGTTCTCGAGCGTCACACGAAGCAGGTAGCGATTCTTTCCAGCCGGGTGGTACTTCCAGATCTGGCGATGCCTGGTCTTCATGACCCGCGACTCGATGTCCGATGGCTGGCCCAGCGAATCCCCGAGCTGTTCTTCGGTCTGCCCCTGCCAGAAGCTGCAGGACATGATCCCTTCGACGATGTCAGGATCGCCATACTTGGCCAAGAGCGCGGCGCACCGCCGCTTGCGCGCTTCGCTCTTGAGCCAAGCGCGGGCTGCGGCAACGAGTACGACGACGACTATCAGGGCAATCAACACATCCATGCTTCAGCATCCGTTGTAGTTTTTGCGCCCGCTCGCGGTGATCGTGTAAGTACCGCCTCGAGGCCCGACGTAGCAGGTGCGGCCGCCGACCGCGTAGTTGCGACCCGCCGAGAGGGCCGCGCGCGGCTTGGATGGGGGAGTAGAGCGATTGCGGCGCGGCACCGGCGGAGGAGGAACTCGTGTCGAAGGTGCCGCGGGATAGGTCGTTCGCCACGCGCAGGCATTCCAATCGTTTGCGCGCGGGCTCCATGGCATTGCATGCCTCCAGCAGGATCGCTGGCGTCGCGGCGCAAGACGGGCCCAGCGCGGTCAGGGCGCTCAGTGCAAGCAGCGCGTTGAAGACGGCAGGGGCCTTCATGTCAGTTCTCCTCGAGCTTTGCAGGTTTCAGCCTGTCTTATGTCCGTATCAATTTCCGTATCAATCATGCAGTGGACCTTCCGAAGGGAGTTCCAAGAATCCCGTATTCATGGGAGGTGAAGCCAAGCGGTACACCGCCGATTCGAAGCGAAACCGATCGCCTCATCCCATGAATAAGGGATTGGCGTGCGGATTTCTTTCGCTGAACCTACCCGGAAGGGTGAATCTCCGCTTGGAAACCAACTCCAGGCGCAGACTTGCCTTTTCCCACAGGAATGAATGACTGTCACGAGGAGGCCTCATGAAGAAAGCACTCGCGTTCGGGATCTTGTCCATCGCTGTATTCGTCTCGCCCTTGGCTGTCGCCAAAGGAAGCTCAGGCGGCCGAGTCGCGTATGGAGGAGGGCATCACACGGCCAGCCACGGCGGGTCCTACTCCGGCGGGCAGGGCAGTTCGCATCGCGGTGGCACCTACCGCAACACCAGGACCAGCGACCGGTACGGCACGCACAAGTAGTCATGGCAAAGAACGACCCCACAGGCGACAACGCCCGCCGCGGTGCGGTGAAAGACCGTTCGCAGGTGCTCAATCCCAAAACGGGCAACTGGACCAAGCGCAACTCGGACGACGGGCGCTTCATGGATCAGAAGCAGGATGGAACGCCTTTCAAGGGCGTGCGGCGCGAGAAAGGGAAGTGAAGAGGAAGTCGCCAGGCTGTTGAGACCGACCACTGGCGATGACCATCGAGATTTGCCCGATTCTCAGGCCTGATGCTTGAGATCCAGCAGCCCGACTTCGCGCCCGAGCAAATGCCCGGCGAACCGGTCGCGAGCTTGCAGCGCGAGGTCCAGCGCAAGCTGGGGCGTTGCCTGCTTCGCCTGCAGCAATACGAGCGCCTGGTCAAGGCGTTGGCGGTCGACTTCGAGATCGCCGGTCCTTCCGACGAACTCGAGGACATCCGATGCAGGCGTGGCGAAGCCGTCGCAAAGCTCACGCTGGGGCAACTGATCAAACAACTCACCGGCATCTATCTGCAACCGCAAACCGCTTCAGACGCGGCAGGAGGCCGACTGGGAGCCGGTCGACTCGAGCCGCACTGGTTTCGGATGCACACGCGCATGACGCTGGATTAGGCGGACTACGATCGAACGGTCGATGACCTGAAGGAGTTGGTTGCGCTTCGCAATGACGATGTTCAACTCGAACAGTGCACGGCCGTATTGCGTCGTGCCGCGGCCGAAGTCGGTCGAGTCGCGCGCTGAACGGAAGATGGCGGCCTTGTCGCTGTAGAACGCCACGGGCTTGCCATGTTCCTCGAGGTACGACCGCGTGGTTTCGAAGTACGCGAAGGCCGACTCGGTCGGCACGAAGTGCAGCTGCATCAATCGGCTGGTCGCGTCGTCGACGAACACCAGCAGCGTACAGGCCGGCGCGCGGTCTTCGAACCAGGCGTGGTCGCTGCCATCGATCTGGATCAGTTCACCCAGGCAGGACCGGCAGTTGCGCGGCTGGTGGATCTTGGGGGCGCGCTGCTGCGGGGCGTCCATAGGCCTGTCGCCACCATCAGAGCCCGAACGGTTTCCTTGCTGAATACGACGCCATGACATTCCTTCAGCTTCTCGGCGGCCAGTGTCGGGCCGAAGTCGGCGTAGCGCTCGCGAATGAGCTCGACGGCGCGCTCGGCAATCCCTGCGGCCAGCTGGTTATTGCTGGGACGCCCGCACTTGCGTGAGACCAGGCCGGAGGGCCCATCGTCCAGGTAGCGGCTCACCAGCCGCTCGATCTGCCTTCGGCTCATGCCAAGCCGCTGCGCGGCCTGGGCGACCCGCAGCATCCGGTCGACCACCGCCTGAATCGTCTTGAGCCGATCGACCTCGCGCATCGTCATAGTGATCGTCGCAGCAGGTGTCGCCGTGGCTATGCCTCGGAGCTCGGGGCAGCGAGCTTTGCGACATTTGAACTTTGCTGGAATGCGACATTACAACTTTGCTCCCACACGTGAGTTTTATCCAATTTATGTTATGTTAAATCGTGCACGGAGAGCTCAACGGGCTGTTGTTCGCGGTGTCCGCCGGCTCTGGCAATCGCTTGTTCACGGGATGCCCGAACCGCTCCCGGCGAACCAAAGTGTTCAGCCGGAGAAGGATCAGAGAGACAACAGCCGTGCAACAGCTATTCCGTGCGCCGCGCTCGCTGCCGGCGCTTGACGCCCTCATCGCGGCCAATCCCTACAACCCGAAGCAGCTGGCCCGCTACCTGGGGGTGACTCCGCGCACGTTGGCGCGCTGGCGGGCCCGCGGCGCGGCTCCGCGCCCCGTCGAATTGGCTCTCTACTGGGAGAGCATCTACGGAATCCAGCACATCGAAACGGACGCCTTCAACGCGGCCGTACAGAGCGCGGCCGAGGCCGCCGCGTGGAAACGGGAGTGCGAGCGCCTGGCTGGCGTGGTTGCCAGACTCGAGAAGGAGTACGACTGGGGCTCAGCCAACTCCCCGGTTTTCAGTATCCGCTAGGAGGAAGCCAGGACTGCTGATCCGCAGGCACCCAAGCCCGCGGCCCGCCAACGTCTCTACACCTGGCGTACACGGTTCGGCTCACTATCGTTCCAGCGGTGAAAGAGTTGCCGCCCGCGTAGAAGAACGGGGTGGCCGACCCGCCCTGATTCACCACGTCATAGCCGGCGCTGCCGCACAGCTCGCCGGCTTTTTCGTAGCAGGCCTCGATGGTCTGCACCGAGCCATCACACGAGATTTTGTGCACCGGCTTGCCGTCCTGGCCGATGATCGTGCGCGAGGTGGCGCAGCCGCCCAGGGCGACAGCGAAGGCAAGCAGATAGGCGGTTTTCATGGCCGCCGATTATGCGTGCGGCGTGCCCGTCTCGCCTTCGCAGTTGCATCCCCCGAATGCGGTATTGGCTTGGATGAAATTCCGCACCGCCGGCAGGCGCGACAGGATCAGCGCGGCCAGCAGCGCACCGGCCATGATGATGACCGTCTCGCGGCCTATTTCGGTCCACGTTGGAATCATGCCCTTCATTTGGCAGCTCCCCGCGCCCAGGGCAGCGCATCGATGCGCCCGTGCGCGCGCCGCACCTCATCGCGGATCGCGCGCAGCTCGTGCCGCACCACGCCCCACACCGCGAGCGCGCTGCCGAGCATCGAGGCGCCGCACACGGCAAGCAGCTCCGGCGAATTCACTTCTTCTCCGAGAGCAGGATCGCGGCGATGCCGCCCGCGCCCACCACCACCTGGCCGGCGGCCGTGATGAGGTCGGGATTGATGCCGAAGGCCACGCCGAGCGCGGCCAGCCCGGCCCAGGTCGAGGGCTCGCGGATGCGTTTGAGGATGAGGTCTTTCATGGGTCAGAGCACGTAGTTGGGAAAGAAGCCGCTCCACTTCGTGGGCGCGGAATAGGTGCCGGCGTCGATGGCGTTGTCGAGCCGGCGCACGTCGGCCTGCTCGGCCTGCCGCACGACGGTGGAGCCGAAGGCGCCGCCGCGGTAGTTGCCCTGCGCGTCGAACAGGTCGGAGCTACCGCCGCCGAGATACCAAGGGACGTTGTAGGCGGTGCCCGGCGTCGGGTTCGGGATGGCGCCGAAGGGCACGTATCCGCCCGTCACCGGGTCGATCTGCCCCTGGGTGCCGAGGAATCGCGCCGTGCCGTGGCCGACGTCGGCAATCGCGCTGCCGGCGCCGCTCAGCGCGTCACCGATGCCGTTCCAGGCGGCCGAGAAAGGCGCGGTGAAACTGTCGATCGCGCCGTCCACCGCCTGGCTGACGCGGCGTTGCATCCAGTAGACGGCCACGCCGCCGATGATGACCAGCGCCACCACCATGCGAATGTCTTCGCGGGTGCCTTTTTTCATGCCGTGGTGCCTCCCGCCTCCTGATACCACGCCGACACCTGGGCCATGGTGCGCATGCCCTGCCCTGCGTAGTTGGCGCCTGGCAGGCTCGCCCAGGTGCGGCGCGCGGCCGACACCGCGCCGGCCAGATTGCCGGCGGCGAGCTGGCGGTACGCGCCACAGTCGCGCAGCAGCTGCACGGCCGCGGCGTCCTGCGAGGCCGGCGAGAAGTCGGGCAGGCTCAGCTGCCGCTTCTTCGAAAGCCACGTGGGCTTGATCAGCTGATACGCGCCTGCAGCGGTGCTCACGCAACCGGGGCCGAAGCCTGCGCCCGCGCATTGCTGATCCGAGAGGGGCACGCCGCCCCACTCGCCCGTGACGGCCGGGTGATCGGCCATGTTCTGGATGGTGTGGCTGTAGCCGAAGCAGACGCGGTACGGGTCGCCCTGGCCGGCGGTGCCCTCACAGCGCTTGAGCACTTCGAGGAAGGCTCCGACGTTGGCATCCACGCTGATGCCGCTTTGAGTGTTGCTGCCGCTCATGACTTCCGTCTCCCGGATGAGGTCCGACCATTCGGCCCCGAGTTCGCCCAGGCTCGATGACGCGCCGTCGAGCCAATCGAAGGCACCGCCGCCGGCTTCCGGCGCAGCGCCCTCCCCTTGCGCCTGGCGCGCGTACGCGGTGTACGCGTAGGCTGCGAGGCCCACCAGCGCAACACCGACGATGACGCGCGCAGCGCTCACAGCGTCTCTTCGAAGAATTGAACGCAGCCCGACAGGCCGATTGCGAGCCCGGCCAGCTCGGCCGCGACGTTCAGGCCGTAACCGGGCATAAGAACCACCGGCCGGCGGAACTGCGCCTCAAACATCCCGTTGGCCGCTACAAAGGCAGTCCCCAGGATGTTGCCGAGCAGGAATCCGTTTGACTCCTGCACCTTCGGCTGAGCCTGCGGCACGGCAACAGACCCGCCCAGGATGTTGCTCACGGCATTGCCCGATGGCGTGCTCAACGCGGCGTTGGCGATGCCCCACGTCAACGGCGTCGCGCTGGTGCTGGTGAGCAGCATCCCATCGACCACGACGCGCACGCCAGACCCCGGCGGGTTCCACAGCTGCGCATGCGGCCTGTTCGCCGCAACCGTGGTAGTTGACGAGCACCGCCAGCTGAAGCCGGCCCCCGCGAGACTTCGCGCCTTGTTCCCGTCAACGACCTGTACCGTCGAGGAAATGCGCCGCGTTCCTGCATCGCCCGATCCGACGAAGATGCGGATGCTCTGCGCCTGCGCGCTGGTGATCTGCACCGCCTGAAAGCCTTCTTTCGGCCGCGAGAAGAACGAGGCTTCCGACCCTCGCATGATGGACAGCTGCGCGCCGGACTTGTCCATCAGCATCACGTCGCAGGGGTACTGGGCTTCCAGAATCTCCAGGTACTCCCCGTTGATCATGAAAGTTTTCGTCTCGTTCGCGGCCCACGTGCCGCTGATGATTTCGATCATTTCTTGTCCTTCGAGAGCAGCACGGCCGCGGCAACCGCAGCGGCGGCGAGCATGGCGTACTTGCCGATATCAGCGTTGGCGTTGTCGGTGGGCTGGAATTTGTCGATCGCTTTGTTCGCGAGGCCATAGCCCGCGGCCATCGAGTCGATGGCCTTGTCGATCACGGCCGCGCCGGCCTGCAGCGTGGCATCCCAGGCTTTCGAGTTCGCCGCGATGCTGTCGCGGTTGAGGTCGATCACCGAGCCGCCCGCGTCCTTGATGATGGTCGCGCCGGCCTGGCCGAGTGCCACCATGGCGTCGGGAATGTTCGTCGCCAGGGTGCGCATCACCTCGGCGTCGGCCTGCGTGGTGTTGAAATTGACCGTGCTCTGCGCGTTGGCGCCGACCTGCACGGCGTCCTGCAGGACCGCGCGGCTGTCGCTGTTGATCGTCGTCGTCGCAAGGCTCGCGCTGGTGCTCGTGCCCCCGCCCCCCTTGCACGGCATGTAGCCGAGCGCGCGCTGTTTCTCTCGCAGCAAATTCACGGTTGCACCGCCTTTTTCATGATGTAGCCGGCCACTACGTAGCCCGCCTGTTGAGCCTTCCGCACGAGGCCGCGCCGGTTCGTCTCGAATGCAATCTCGGTGCATCCCGCCTGGCGTGCGACGTGATCGAACAGCGCCAGCCCGTCTTCCGTGAGCCCCGTGCCGCGCACACGCGCCGCGGCCCCATCGACCCACATCACGCCGGCTTGCTTGCGCAGCACGAAGACGCCGACGCCCGTTCCCGTGCGCAGCTGGAAGCACTGGCCGAAGGCAGCAATGTCTTCCGGCGTGTCGCACGGCAGGGGCGCGCGCAGGCCGGCCGCGCGCATGGTCGCCGCGGCGTCGGCCGGCGTTACTTCTTTGACTTCGACAGTCGCCATGCGACGGCCCCGAAGAACAGCAGCCAAATCCACGGAGGCACGCCGCCCAGGCCCAGGGAGCCCATGCCGAGCGGATCGCTTCCGGTGTCGAGGTACGGCGAGTACGCCGGCCGTGCGCCCGTCGCCGAGGGGTTCGCCGAGGCAATCGGCCCCTCGCTGCGGATGGTCTTGTCCTGGCGGTTGTCGAGGCTCAGATTCGCGCCGGCCCCGAAGTTGACCTGCCAGCCCGAGCCGTCGAGGCCCGAGCCGAAGACAGCCGCTTGCGTGGCCGATGGAGTGGCCGCAGCGCCACCGCCGGCAGCACCTCCACCCGCCACGCTGGGGCCTCCGAGCAAGCCGCCCGCGATCCCGCCGATAGCAGCACCCCAAGGCCCCGCTGCCGCGCCGGCCGCTGCGCCCGCTGCCGCCCCTTGCGTACTGAACGCCATCGGCTACTTTCCGCCGGCCAGCAGGATCAGCGCGCCGCCGATCAGCAGCAGCGGCAGCATGTTGCCGCCGATGCCCATCACCTGGCGGCCGTTGGTGAACGTCAGGCCGTTCTGTCCGGCGTAGGTCGCGGCCTGCGCGCCCTTGACCGTGGCGTACGAGCGCGCGAGGCTATCGATGGCGCGCGTCACGCCCACCGTCGCCGCGCTGTCCCACCACGGCGAGCCGTTGGTGTTGCCGTAAAACGGCGCGAGGCGGTTGGCCTCCTGCGCGTCGTTCTGCCAGTTGACGATGCCGCCGCGCACGCCGCCGTAGTCGTACGAGCCGTTGGCTACGTCCGCCTGTTCGGCCAGCGAGACACCATTGCCACCGTACCCATCGTAGTAGCCAGTTGCGAGGCTCATGGACCCTCCCACATCGAAAACATTGCCGGAGAGTCCATCCCCGGTGAAGGTTTGCCCAAGCATGTCAGCTCCTTTTCAGTCGCTGACGATCAGGGACGGTCGTTCAGCGTGATCGATTCGGTGTAGCAGTCGAACGTGCCGGCGGCGTTGGTCTTCAGCCGGATATCGAGGTTCTGGATCGGCGCGGGCTTGCCGTCGCCGCCGATGATCTGCGCGGTGTTGAGCAGGTGCCCCATGAGGTTGTGTTCGGTGAAGTCGACGACCCACAGACCGGCCTGCGGCACCTTGCCGTAGGTCTTCTGGAAAAACTCGTTCTGCAGCTGCGACAGGGCCTCGTATTCGTCGGCGCCCTCGCGGCGGATGCGGATCGAGTCGATGCTCGCCAGCGTGCCGAACACGTACAGGCGCTTCAGCTGCTCACCGTTCATGCCGAACGGGATGATCAGCTGTTCTTCGACCGCGCCGGCCAGCGTCTTTTGGAAGTAGCGGTTGCGCACGATCAGGCGATTCTTCGACGGCACGTCGATTTCCGCGATGGCCTTGATCACGCTGGCCGCGCTGTTGGTGTAGTTGGCGATATCGAACTCGATGGTCATGTCCTGCACGCCGGCCTCGGCCGTGGCCGCGTAGGTGCCCAGGGTCATCGAGGCCTCGTCCTTGCCGTTCTTCTCCAGAAAGTCGAACTCGAGAAAGTTGGCATCCGAGGCGCCGAGGTTGTAGCTGTTGCGGGCCTGCATGTGCGCTTGCGTCTTCCAGCGCAGACGCTCGCTGCCGTTGACCTTGAGCACGATGTTCGACAGCAGCGCGGCGGTGATGTTTCCGGCGGTCTGGATCGTGATCTTGTTGTACGTGACGCCGAGAGGCAGGCGCACCGTGGCTCGCTGATTCGGGCCAACGTTCTGGATTTGGTTGAGCTGGACTTTACGAGTCACGGTTCTGTTCCTTGAGAGGTTGCGAAGTGGTCAGCGATCAGCCGGCCAGCGCCTTTTGCACCAGCCCACGCGTGACGCTGATCTGGTTCAGCACGTAGATGGTTGCGAGGACGGCAGCGGTCGAGATGAGCGCGTCTTTGATCTTGGATTGCATGGTTGCTCCGAGTGGGTTGAAGGTTCGCCGAGAGGCCCCGGTATTCCAACCCCGCAGGGCCGTACGTGCATAGGCCCAGGGCCTGTACGTAGGGCCTACGTAGCCTCATCGCTTCCCGCTCATTCGTCGGCGCCCTGGCGTGGTTTTTCCGGTACGGAAATCCTTCTCGATCCACGTGAGCACGGTTGCCCCGCTGGGCTCCTCGATGGTTTCCAGCGCGTCGATATCGGACAGCGGCAGCTTCATCGCGCCGGCCATGGCCTTCGCGTCCGCCGGGAATCGCTGGGTGAAGCAACGGATGTACGTGCAGCCGCCGAGAAAATGCTTGTCGATATCGGCCGGCCGCTGCGTGGCCGCGATGATCTGCAGGCCCGCGTGCCGGCCCTTCTTCGTACACTGGCGCCACGCGAGCGGCGCATAGCTCGGGCTGGTCACATCGGCCAGTTCCTCGATGAACAGCACGAGGTTGCCCGCGGCGAAGGCGATGCGGCAGAACAGCTCAAACTTCTCTTTGTAGGTCGAGGTGTCAGGGCCTGGGCAGTAGGCCACGACGAAGGCCGGACCCTGCGCGATGCGCGCCACGTCGCCAATCTTCCCGGTGCGGTGCGTGGCGAACTTGCCGTACTCCCCGAGCGGATCCCAGATGAGCGCACGCCGCGGCTTCAGCTGCTGCCAGTACTCGCGAATGCTGACGCCCTTGCCGCTGCCCGTGGCGCCGCAGTACAGCCGCAGGTTCGGCTTATTGCTGTTGTCCATCGGCCGGCGCGCTCGCGGTCTGAGGTGCCTGCTTCGGCGGCGTCAGAATCTTCTTCGTCATCATCAGCGGCGGGGCGACAGCGGCCACGAGCATGATGTACGGGCCGAACTGCCCCATCACCTGGCCCATGGTGATCCCGTGCCGCTCCAGCACGGCCGCGCCGGCCTTCGCGGTCTGATCTAGCACCGCATCGTTCCAGACCTGGCCGAGCGCCTGCATGCGCTGCTGATCGATGACCATCGACAACAGCGGAAACGTCATCGCGCGGATGGCCTGCAGCGTGCCAAACAGCTCCACTTCATTCGACTGCGCCACTTCGGCGGCCTGGGCGGCCTGCACCGCTTGAGCCTGCGCCTCGGGCGCCGCGTCGAGCATGTCTGCGGCGCGCGCGAGGTCCGCCAGCGATTCGGGCGCAGCGGCGCCGGCCGCCGGCTCTGCTGCCGGCTCGGTTTGGGTCTTTGTCACCATTTCATGAGTCCAAAGCCGCGCGAGCGCGCGGCAACAGGGGCAGGCGGGGCCACAGGGGGCGCAACCGGCACGGTTGAGGGGGGAGGTGCGGGCTCGGGCTCCGGCGCGTTGGCGGGCCGCGTGATGCAGTCCCGTAGCAACTCATCCGATCGGCCCGAGCGCGCGAACAGCTGGCAGTTGCAGCTGTTGCACGTCATCACCGCAAGACTGTTCTTCGACAGCGACACGCGCATCGCCCCCTTGCACAGGGGGCAAATGCCGTCGCCGAGCTTCTCGGCGGCCATGCTCAGTCCGGAGTGCGGAAGTACTCGGCGAGGCTGGCGGCGAGGCGCGCGGTGTTGACGCTGGGTTCGCGGCTCGCGATTTCTTCCAGCTGCAGCACGAGCGTTTTCAACGCGGGGTTGATCGCGTCGAGCTGTTCGTCAGTAAGGGGGGCCTTCGTGGTCGTTTCGGCGGTTGCCATGGTGCATTTCCTTGGTGGTTGACCCCTCCCCCACCCCTCGAAACCTACGCAGCCGCGGCCGATACTCGCGAACTGGTGCCCACTCGGACACCCGGCTCAGGTCGCGGTGCGTACAGTTATTGACATGAATCCGAGTGCTCGCGGCTTCGCCGCTGCGCTCGAATACCGCGCGCGCCGCGCGCTCTGCCTCGCTGCGCTCGCCGTGCGTGACGACCCAGGCGCAGCGCTCCGACTCCACCGATGCGAAGAGCTTCCGCTCGAATGCCGGTGTATGCGGGTTCATCACGTGAATGTGGTTGCGGAACAGCTGCACGCCGTCCGCATCGACGCCGAGCGGGCGCGCCGGCATGGCCTCGCCGTACCGCCCTACCCTGCCGGCGTCGGCCGCGCTGCGCTCGCCCTTGAGCAGCCGCATGCGCAGGCTCGCGCGCTTGCACCCGATGCCGCCTTGCGCCGCGTGGTAGCGCTTCCAGGCGATGGCCTGTACGCCCGGTTCGCCCTTTGCGTTGACGGCCGACACGGCCACGCGCAGCGCCTCCGGCGCGTGCTCGCTGACGTTGTCCGGGTTGATCCGGCGCAGCTCGCGCCACACGCCGACCGGCGCGCCGCCGATCTGCTGGAATTGCCGGATGCGCCACGTCGAGGCCCAGGCTTCGACGCGCTGCGAACTGGTGATTGCGTCATTGCCGAACAGGTCGAGGCCCACTCCGTGGCCGTCGATGTTCTTCGACACGTATTTGATGACGTAGCCGACCGCCGAGCCCTTCGCCCAGTCGATCCACTCGAAATCTACGCGGTGCTTTTGGGCGCCGGGTTCGTCGGGACAGTCGTTATCCAAGAAGTAGCGCCGCACGAGCGGCACAACGTCCCCACGTACAGCCTCATCCGCACCGGCCGATGGTCCGGCGAAGAACAGCAAGCAGTGCCAATGCGGGGTCCCATCGTGCTGCGGCTCGGCAATGCGAAAGCCGTACCAATCGAGGCCGGCGCGCTGCGCTGCCGCTCGGCATCGAGCCCAGCAGGCAGAGAGGTATTCCTGTGCGTCACGAGGTGTACTCCCATCGTATCGGGGGTTGGGAACCACACGGCCATCGGCTCGCGTGGTCATTTTGTGGAATCTGCTCGGGCATGTCATCGTGACCATGCAGCCGCGATGCCCGAGGTCTTTGGCGATCAGCTCGAATCCGGCGATGCGGGTCAGCAGCTCCACGCGGCGAATCGCCTTGTTCGCGGTGCCCTTCGCGGCCAGCTCGGCGAGGGTCTGCGCCTGCATCAGGTCGTTCACCGCCGTAACGGACTGCAGCGCCGCCGCGTTGCGCGCGTTCTGCCCTGCCCTGCGCCGCACGGCCTCATCACTGGCGTACAGGCCAGCGTGTCGGCCCACGAGGCCGATGCCGATGGCGCAGGCTTCAACGGTGCGCGCGTGCAGTTTGCGCAGCGTGCGCCGCCACCAGCGCGCGCAGGCCATGCGCGCCACCGCGCCCGCCCGCGTGACGGTAGGGCCGGCCGGCCACAGGTCGAGCATGCCGCGAGCATCCATCAGCGCCCGCGCCTGGTGCGAGAGCCACAGGCCGACCCAACCGGCGCCGTAGCGCGCACGCATGGCGGCGTGGCTTGCCGCGTGCTCAGCAATGGCGCGCAGATGCCGCAGCCGGCGCGCGAAGTCGTTGGCCGTCAGCTCGGCCGCGGCGCAGATATCCGCGTCCGTGGCGTCGGGGCGCAGGCCAGCGCGCTCGGCGTCGGTCAGCTGAAGGATGCGGTCCTTCCACCGGTAGTAGTTGACGTCGTTCAAGCGGCCGAGCGCATCGACAAGCCGCGACTGCCACGAGACGGGGAAACGATCGATGACCCAGCGCAGCCGGGTTTTGTCGTAGCGGGAGAGATAGCTTTCGAGGCTCACGCGAGCGCCCCGAAGACTTCCACCCCGATCACTTCGCAGCGCTCCAGCTGCTGGCGCGCCCGCGCGTATCCCGCGAGGGTGAATGTCGAGCAGAACCACCCGTCAGCGCAGATGCCGACGACGCGGACCCCGACAACTGGACGCCGCTTCACAGCCGCCACACCTCGGGCGCGCGGCGCACCTGTTCGGATGCACGCGCGAACGCCTCGGCGCGCAGCACCGCCAGGCGCGCGAGGATGGATTGAGGGGGCCGCGGCGGTTGCGCGGCGGGGTTGTCCGTGGCGGGGGCCAGCGAGGACCACACGCCCAGGTGCGGGGCGACGATGGCCTGTTTCACAGCTCGATGGCGTCGGCGTTGCGCTGCGCGACTTCCGCAGCCTGCTCGATGGCGAACAGGATCGCGCCGGCCTGATCGAGGGTCAGCGCCTGGCGGCGCACCGGCACATGGCCGACCGTGATCGAGAGGGCGATTCTTGTGCCCTCGGGCTCGATGGCGAGGGCCGTGAAGGCGTCGAGCTTGACGGTGGTTTTCATGCTTCCACCGCCACCAAGTTGCCGAAGTCATCGACCACGGCGAACGACGCGCCGCCTTGTCCGAACGGGGTGTTCCACGAGGCGAGCCACGTCGCCCCCCAACCGCCCCGGTAGAACCAAGTCGCCCGCTCCACGGTGACGTCCACCTTTACCGAACTTTGCATAGAGCCCACCTCTATCCCTGCCCGCCCCTAAAACGAAGGCCGACGCGAGGCGAGGTGGGAGGGAGGGAGGATGAAAACCCCGCGTCGGCGGGCGAACGATACAGCAATGGGGTTGAAGTAAGCAACCCCCATGATGATTGCTGCACCAAGGGTTTTGCCGTACGTTACGGGAATCGCGGGGCTTCCCCCGTACGAGGTGTATGCGATGCAAACGACGAAACAGCTGCTCGACCGGGCCAAAAAGGCCCAGGGCATCGAGAGCGATTACAGGCTTTCCCAGGCACTGGGAGTCGTTCAATCCGCCGTGACGAATTGGCGGTCCGGCCGCTCCAGCCCGGATGACGTGATCGCGGCCAAGCTGGCCGAGATGGCCGGCCAAGACCCATTGAGCGTGATCGCCGAACTGCACGCCGCCCGGGCGAAGACGCCGGACGCGAAACAGCTCTGGATGCGCATGGCGATGCAGCTCCGGCACGCTGTCGCCGCTGTCATGATAGTGTGCGGCGTTGCTATGCTTGTGATAGCAGGCTCCCCTTCTACCGCCGAGGCTTCCACGGGCTCAGCTCACAACAGCGGCTCCACCCTGTGCGTTATGTTAAATAATATTGCTAATTAGCCCGCTGGAGAGCGGGACTCGCGGTGGTTCAGTTCTACTTCGGCGCGGACACTCCGGGTAGCCAAAATCCCTCATGAGATGCATCTCTGGTCCATCCGGTAATCGGTGTTCCGTCAGGGCAACAGCTCCTCGG
>Ga0209675_1000579_pt1 | contig 26422 bp, 32 predicted proteins | sample AraplaCol_mLB_r2_2_FD_184280 | JGI IMG/M metagenome (GOLD analysis project Ga0209675, IMG submission 184280) | Arabidopsis root microbial communities from North Carolina, USA - plate scrape MF_Col_mLB_r2 (SPAdes) (version 3) | ecosystem: Host-associated > Plants > Roots > Endosphere | place...
CACATCAGCGTGGATATCCCGGTGGCGCAGTGCAGCAACTTGCCGGATTTTTCCACGAAAACGTCGAAGCCCACGACAGTCAGGGTACGGCCATGCCGCGTCACCTGGCCGCGCGCCAGCAAACGCTCGCCATCGGCGGGAGCCATCATGTTGAGCTTGTATTCCACCGTCAGCACCGTGGCATCGGCCGGGAACAGGCTGAAGGCGGCATAGCCGGCCGCACTGTCGGCGATCATGCCGACAATGCCGCCATGCACGAAGCCATGCTGCTGGGTGATCTCGGCCCGGCGCGGCAGCGCGATCTCGCAGAAGCCCGGCTTCACCGTGGTGATGGTGGCGCCGATCAGATGCATCGCCGGCTGGCGGTTGAAACTGTCGCGCACGCGGGCCTCGAAATCCTCGACCTGCGGCTTGAACTGGGGAATCGAATGCTGGGTCACGCGGCGGCTTCCTTGGGGGCTGCAGGCTGGATTCCGAATGTGGCGGCAATGCGGTCGGTGAATTCGCGTGGAAAGGCCCGTGACTTGCGCTGCACGGTGTCGATGCAGACGCCGATGACGCGCGCGGCCATCACCTGCTTTTCATCGCCGATGCGGATCAGGCGGTGATGGAAGACGATCTTGCGCTCGCCGATGCTTTCCACCGTGGTTTCCAGCCGCACCATGTCGCCGCCATGCAGCTCGGCCTGGTAATCGACCTCCGCGCGCACGGCCGCGGCCCCCAGATTCTCGGCCGCCGCCTGGGCGCGGTTCAGGCCATACATCGACAGCAGGGCAAAGGCGGCATCGCCCAGCCAGCCCATATAGAAGCCGACATTGACATGGCCCATATGGTCGCACTGCCAGGCATGGGTAATCAGACGCAGGGTTTCGACATATTTCTCGGCCATGATGGGCCCTCTTCTCGGCGGTTTTCTCTGGCTCCCCTGATAGCCCGACCGCCGGAATAGAGAAAATCGATTGTATTTATGATCCAGATAGTTTTTCTCTATCTAGCATGAACCTGACCCTGATCCGCTATTTCATGGCCGTGGCCGAAACCGGCAGTTTCACCCGGGGCGCCGAACGGGCGAATGTCACCCAGCCGACACTGTCGGCCGGGATCAAGCGGCTGGAAGAATCGCTCGACGCCATCCTGTTCGACCGGGGCCGCGCCGCCCAGCTCACCCCGGCCGGGGCCCGCTTCCTGCCCCGCGCGCGTCTTCTGTTACAGGAATGGACCGCGGCCCGGCGTGAGTTGCGGCAGGACAGCCGGCCGGTGCGTCTGCGCCTGCGGCTCGGCTATATCCCCGGGCTTCCCCTGCAAAGACTGACCGCCCTGCTCGGCAGCTTCACGGCCGCGCATCCCGATATCGCAATGGAGGTGCTGGAGGCACCAGCCGCCACGCTCGCTAAGCGGCTCGACATGGGGCGCATCGATGGCGCGGTGCTGCCGTTGGACGACGGCGACGATCATGCCCTGCCGCTATTCCGCCAGCGCTACCTGCTGGCCGTGCCGCAGAGCCATGCACTGGCGCACCGATCAAGCGCAAGAATCAGCGATCTGCAGGACCAGCCTTTCGCGATCCGGCCGCAGGCCGAGATCATGCCGGCGGCCGAGAAGCTGTTCGATACCCTGAATGTGCGGCCGCGCATCATCGGCCGCGCCGAAAGCGATGCCGGTTTGCTGGCTCTGGTCGAGGCCGGCATCGGGATCGCCATCCTGCCGCACTGGCTGCCGGGCGATACGGTGGCGACGCTCACCCTGCCCGAACTGCGCGACACGCACCGCATCGGGCTGGTTCGAGGCCGCGAGGACAATGCGGCGCTACAACAGTTCCGCGATTTCGCCGCCGGCCATGACTGGGACGCCGCGGCGCGGCGTACCGTCATCGGCCATTAGGGGAAGAGATCAGCCGCGCGCGGCGGCGTCGGCGTGATCCTGCGCGTCGACCACGGCGACGGCGCTCATGTTGACCAGGCCGCGCACGGTGACATTGCGCGACACGATATGCGCCGACTTGGCGGCGCCCATCAGGATCGGACCGACATAGAAGCCCTGCTCCATCTGGCGGACCAGGTTGGACGAGATATTGGCGGCGTCCAGGTTCGGCATCACCAGCAGGTTGGCGCTGCCCTTCAGGCTGTTGTCAGGCATCAGCTTCTCGCGGATCGCCTCCGAGACGGCGGCATCGGCCTTCATCTCGCCCTCGATCTCCACGTCAGGCATCAGCTGATGCAGGCGCTTGGTCGCCTCGCGCATCTTCAGCGCCGTGGGCGACGACGAGGTGCCGAAGTTGGAATGCGACAGCAGCGCGATCTTGGGCACCACGCCGAAACGACGCACTTCATCGGCAGCCAGCTGGGTAATCGCCACAACCTCGTCGGCGGAGGGATCGAGGCTGACATTGGTATCGGTGATGAACAGCATGCCGTGCGGCAGCACAAGCAACTGCATGGCGGCCGGCGTCTGCACACCCGGACGCAGGCCGATCACGTCGGTGATATGCGGCAGATGCTGGTCATACTGGCCCACCGCGCCGCAGATCATCGCATCGGCCTCGCCGCGCTGCACGGCCATGGCCGCGATCACGGTGGTGTTGGTGCGGATCACGGTGCGGGCATCGTCGGGCGCCACGCCCTTGCGCTTCATCAGCGACAGATAGCCGGTCCAGTATTCGTGATAGCGGTCGTCGCGCTCGGGATCGATCAACTCGATATTCTCGCCGATCTTGAGGCGCAGGCCGAGCTTCTCGATGCGACGCTCGACCACGGCGCGGCGGCCGATCAGGGTCGGCACCGCCACCTTGTCGTCCAGCACGATCTGGGCGGCGCGCAGCACGCGCTCGTCCTCGCCCTCGGCATAGATCAGACGCATCGGCTTGCGCTTGGCGCGCTCGAAGGTCGGCCGCATGACGAAGCCGGTGCGGTAGACGAAGCGCTCCAGGCTTTCGCGATAGGCCTTCATGTCGGTGATCGGCCGGGTGGCGACACCGCTGTCCATCGCGGCCTGCGCCACGGCCGGCGCGATCTGCAGGATCAGGCGCGGATCGAAGGGCTTGGGGATGAAATACTCCGGGCCGAAGCTCAGGTCCTCGTCATTGCCATAGGCGCGGGCGACGACGTCTGAAATTTCGGCCAGGGCCAGATCGGCGATGGCGCGCACGGCGGCCAGCTCCATCTCCGTGTTGATCGTGGTGGCGCCGACATCCAGCGCACCGCGGAACAGGAAGGGGAAGCAGAGCACGTTGTTGACCTGGTTCGGGTAATCAGACCGGCCGGTGGCGAGGATCGCGTCGGGACGCACCTTCTTGGCCACTTCAGGCAGGATTTCCGGGGTCGGATTGGCAAGAGCGAGAATGAGCGGCTTCGGCCCCATCTTCTCGACCATCTCGGGCTTCAGCACATTGGCGGCCGAAAGACCGAGGAAGACATCCGCGCCGGCGATCGCGTCGCCCAGCGTGCGGTGGTTGGTGGGCCGCGCATAGCGCGCCTTGAACTCGTCCATCTGCTCGGTGCGGCCCTCATAGACCACGCCGGCGATATCGCTGACGACGATGTTTTCCTTCTTCACGCCCAGCGCGACCAGCAGGTCGAGGCAGGCCAGCGCGGCGGCGCCGGCGCCCGAGGCGACCAGACGCACATCCTCGATCTTCTTGCCGACCACGCGCAGGCCGTTCAGCACGGCCGCCGCGACCGTGATGGCCGTGCCATGCTGGTCGTCATGGAAGACCGGAATCTTCATCTTCTGGCGCAGGGCGCGCTCGACCACGAAGCATTCCGGCGACTTGATGTCTTCCAGGTTGATGCCGCCGAAGGTGGGCTCCAGGGCCGCGATGATCTGGATCAGCTTGTCGGGATCGGTCTCGTTGATCTCGATGTCGAAGACGTCGATGCCGGCGAATTTCTTGAACAGCACCGCCTTGCCTTCCATGACGGGCTTGGAGGCTAGTGGGCCGATATTGCCCAGGCCGAGGACAGCCGTGCCATTGGAGATCACGCCGATCAGGTTGCCGCGCGCGGTCAGCTCGGCGGCCTGGCCGGGATTTTCGACGATGGCGGTGCAGGCGGCGGCGACGCCGGGGCTGTAGGCGAGCGCGAGGTCGCGCTGGGTGCCGAGCGGCTTGGTGGGGGTAACTTCCAGCTTACCGGGCTTGGGCAGCCGATGGTATTCCAGCGCCGCACGGTCAAGATCGGATTTCATCTAAAACTCTCGTCGGATCAACGATTAGGGCGACTAGTGAAGCAAGCTGCCGCCGGGGCAATCAGGCTTACAACAGCCGTGTATCCGAGGAAAGAGAGATGGGCCTGGAGGCCGGGGGAAATGCCGCAGGGCGGGCATGTTCCGGTGTCATATCGAATGGTGCGGTCGAAAAGACTCGAACTTTCACGGCCTTTCGGCCACAGCCACCTCAAGGCTGCGCGTCTACCAATTCCGCCACGACCGCATTTTCGGGCGACGCGGGGAATAGCAAATCCCGCCGGGGTATTCAAGGCCGCCCAAGGACTTAAAAAACAGAGCCTTAGTCGTCCGACATCGTGTCGGTGATCGAGACGGCGACCTTCTCGCCCGAAATGACGATCTCGCCCCGGGCGATCAGCTTGTTGTTGGCGAAGATCCAGGCATGGTCGTCGACGCTGGCATCCAGCTCGATGACGGCGCCACGGCCGACCTTCAGCACCTGGTGAATGGGCATGGTCGCCTTGCCGAGAACCACGGAGATCTCGACGGAAACGTCATTGACGGCCGTATTGCTGACCATGCGACACCTTCCTTCCGGCCACTGCGTGGCTTAAGTAACTCGTCCAAGGTTAGCACAGAGTTAAGCCCGATGTCCGTCCTGCCCCCGCCCTTATCCCTGATCGACACCCCCGCCGGCCCGGTGGAATGGGCGATCAGCGACGGTCCGGTGCCCTACGAGGCGGCCCTGGCGGCCATGGAGGAGCGGGTTGCCGCAATCCGGGCCGGTACCGCGCCGGAGCTGGTCTGGCTGCTGGAGCATCCGCCACTCTACACCGCCGGCACTTCGGCCAAATCCGCCGACCTGCTCGATCCCCGTTTCCCGGTCCATGCCACCGGCCGGGGCGGACAATATACCTATCATGGCCCCGGCCAGCGGGTGGTCTACCTGATGCTGGACCTGACCCGGCGCGGCCGTGACGTGCGCGCCTTCGTCTGCCGCATGGAGGACTGGGTGATCGCCACGCTTGCCCGTTTCAACGTCAAAGGCGTGATCCGCGATGGCCGGGTCGGCGTCTGGGTCGAGCGCCCCGACCAGGGGCCGGGCCGCGAGGACAAGATCGCCGCCATCGGCGTCCGGGTCCGCCACTGGGTCACTTTCCACGGGCTGAGCTTCAACCTCGACCCCGAGCTGAGCCACTACCAGGGCATCGTCGCCTGCGGCATCCAGAACACCGCGGCCGAGCCCTTCGGCGTCACCTCGCTGACCGATCTCGGCCTGACCGCCAGCCTGCCTGATCTGGACGTAGCGCTGCGGGAAACCCTGGAAACTGCCCTGCTCGACCGTCTCGGCCAGAGCTGCAGTGCCTGATCAGATACTTTTAACAACTATCTGAAAATTCAAATCTTGTTCTTGCGCTCATGAGCCCGGCGCTGCTGCCGGGTCATGCGTCCGGTGGAGACCGGCGCCGGCTCGGCTGACGCATCGCGCGACTTCACATAGAGGACGTAAACCGCCGTGAAGATGACCACGATGCCGAAGCCGATCCACTGGTTGTTCGTCACCCACCAGGCCAGACCGCCGAAACCGAGCGAGCCGGTATAGCAGATCGCCCAATCCTTCAGACTCATCACAAGTTTATGCTTCTTGGACATAGACTTAATTCACTTTCATAAATCAATTTCTTATCCAGAGACTGCTCCGGTGGCAGATCCCGCCGCCGGCAGCATAGTCAAACCAACCGCCCCTGTCGTGGCAGCCGCCGGCCCGCTGGTCATTCCACCTCTCGATTTCATGCCAGTCTCGAATACCGCTTTGGCATGGCCGGTCTTCAGGCCGGCGCCCGTAGGATCATCCGGCTTTGCGCCGGCTTTTCCCCGGGCATTCGCCTGGCTTCGTTTGCGTTCGTTTCTGGTTGAACGGAGATCGCCCGTCAGGGCCCGCAACCTTAAGAACATATTTGGTACGAAGCGTCGTCTTTCAAGAGCCTGTTGACGAAGCTCCTATCGGTGATTACGTTATTCGTCGAATAACGAATAGGATCGCCATGCCGACCAAAACCCGCCCGGCCTCCGCCGATGCCACCTGCTGCACCGACGGCTCCGCCGATCCGGTCGCCCTGGCTGAGCCGCTGCGCGCCGAGGATGAGGAACTGGCCGCGCTGGCCAAGGCCCTCGGCCATCCGGTCCGCATCCTGATCCTGCGCAATCTGCTGCGCATCGGCGCCTGCTACTTCGGCAAGCTGGCCGACCTGTTGCCGGTCGCCGCCTCCACCGCCTCGCAGCACCTAACCATCCTGAAGGATGCCGGCCTGGTGAAGGGCGAGATCGAGGGCGAGCGCCCCTGCTACTGCGTCGACCTGCAGAAGCTGCGCCGGGTGCAGAGCCTGATCGGCGATCTGTAAAAAATTTGCCCAATTTATTCGTATTTCGACGAATACCGAAGGAGAGCCATATGAACGCAATATCGAGGATCGACAGCACCCTGCCGGTCGCAATCATCGGCGCCGGTCCCGTCGGCCTCGCAGCGGCCGCGCATCTGATCACGCGCGGCCTGCCGGTGACGGTGCTTGAAGCCGGCGACAGCGTCGCTGCCAATGTGCGCCGTTGGGGTCATGTCCAGCTCTTCTCGCCCTGGTCCTACAACATCGACAAGGCCGCCCGCGCCCTGCTGGAGAAAACCGGCTGGCAGGCACCGAAGCGCAGTGTCCATCCGACCGGCGCGGAACTGTACGAGCAGTATCTGAAGCCGCTGGCCGAAACACCCGAGATGGCCGCCGTGATCCGCTATGGCGCACGCGTCACCGGCGTGAGCCGGCTGGGTTTCGACAAGATGAAATCCGCCGGTCGCGACAACGCTGCCTTCTCCGTCATGGTCCGCAGCACAGACAGCCGCGAGGACGCGCTGCTGGCCGCCGCCGTGATCGATACGTCCGGCACCTGGACCCAGCCCAACCCGCTGGGCGCCAATGGCCTGCCGGTGCCGGGTGAGACGGCGGCTGCCAAGTCCGATCCCCGGGCCATCGCCTATGGCGTAGCGGATGTCGCCGGTGCGGAGGCGATGCACTATGCCGGCGAGCGCGTGCTGGTGGTGGGCGCCGGCCATTCGGCGGCGAATATGCTGCTCGATCTCGCCAAGCTGAAAGACCGCGCGCCGGACACCCGTATCCTCTGGGCGGTGCGCGATGCCAGCCTCGCCCGCCTGTTCGGCGGCGGCGCGAATGACAAGCTGGCGGCGCGCGGTGCGCTGGGCCAGGCGCTGGAGCGGCTGGTGCAGTCCGGCGGCGTCGACCTGCACATGCAGAGCACGGTCCGCCGCATCGACCACGGCAGCGACGGCCTCACCGTCACGCTGGCGCGGCCGGATGGCGCCGTTTCGATTTTGACGGTCGATCGCATCGTCGCCTCGACCGGCCAGCGGCCCGACCTGCAGATGCTGCGCGAGATCCGCCTCGACCTCGACCCGGCCACTGAAAGCCCACGCGTGCTGGCGCCACTGATCGATCCCAATGTGCATTCCTGCGGCACGGTGCGGCCGCATGGCCATCACGAACTGGCCCAGCCCGATGCCGGCTTCTACATCGCCGGCATCAAGAGCTATGGCCGCGCGCCGACCTTCCTGATGGCGACCGGCTACGAACAGGTGCGCTCCATCGTCGCCGCCATCGCCGGTGATGTGGCAGCCGCCGACGACGTGCAGCTCGACCTGCCCGAGACCGGCGTGTGCAGCAGCAACCTGGTGACGGTGGATGTCCCGGCAGCAACAGGCTGCGCTCCCTCCTCTTGCTCCACGCCGGCCGTGAAACCGAAGATCGCCGTGACGGCGGCGAAAAGCTGCTGCTGAGGTCGCATGCCGATTTCCAGCGACCGCCGCACCGTCATCGTCCTTGCGCTCGGCACGGCGCAGACGCTGGCCTGGGGCTCGACCTATTACCTGCCGGCCATTCTCGCCGCGCCGATGGCGGACAGTTTCGGTGTCTCGACCGAGATCATCTATGGCATCTTCTCGGCTGCGATGCTGATGACGGCCTTTCTCGGACCCGCGGTGGGGCATCGCATCGACCGTTTCGGCGGTCGCGACGTGCTCAGCATATCGAGTTTCGTTTTCGCGACTGGCCTTGTGCTGCTGGGCGCAGCGACCACCCTGACCGTCTTCACCATCGGCTGGCTGATCATCGGCCTGGGCATGGCGATGGGCCTCTATGAGGCCGCCTTCTCGTCCCTCACCGCGATCTATGGCCGGGAGGCGCGCAATGCCATCACCGGCATCACGCTGCTGGCGGGGTTTGCCAGTACGGTCTGCTGGCCGATCTCTGCCCTGGTCGATGCCGAATGGGGCTGGCGCGTCACCTGCTACGTCTGGGCTGGCGCACATCTGCTGCTCGCCCTGCCGATCTACCGCTTCCTCATTCCAGCCGTTGCATCGAAAGCTGCCGAGCCGCCGAAGACCGGCGACGCGCAGATCGATGGCACCGCCGATACCGTGATCTTCAGCCGGCCGATGATCCTGCTGGCCTTCGCCTTCGCCGCCACCTGGATCACCAGCACGGCGATGGCCGCCCATCTGCCGCGCATCCTGGAGGCGGCCGGCGCCAGCAAGACCGTCGCCATCGCCGCCGCATCGCTGGTCGGCCCGGCACAGGTGGCCGCCCGCATCCTGGAATACAGCCTGCTGCGGCGCTTCCACCCGCTGCTCTCGGCGCGCCTGGCGACGATCACGCATCCGGTCGGCGTACTGGCCCTGATCCTGTTCGGCCCGGCGGCGGCCTATCTCTTCACCCTCCTGCATGGCGCAGGCAACGGCGTGATGACGATTGCCAAGGGCACCTTGCCGCTGGTGATCTTCGGTCCGGCCGGCTATGGCCGGCGACAGGGTTATCTGGTGGCGCCCGCCCGCTTCGGGCAGGCGGCAGCACCGCTGGTCTTCGCCATCCTGCTCGAACGCTTCGGCGTCCATGTGCTGCTGTTCTCCAGCGGGCTGTGCCTGCTGAGTTGCGTTGCCATGTTGATGCTGCGCTCGACCGAATCTTCCGAAACCACCGCCAAAGCTTAGAGACGCCCTGATGACCACCGACAGACCTTATAACGTCCTTTTCCTCTGCACCGGCAATTCGGCGCGCAGCATCCTGGCCGAGGCAATCATGAACGAGATCGGCATGGGCCGGTTCAGGGGCTACAGCGCCGGCAGCTTCCCGAAAGGCGACGTCCATCCGATGGCGCTCGACCTGCTGCAGAAGAGCGGTCATAACATCGGCGGCCTGCGCTCGAAATCCTGGGACGAGTTCTCTACGCCGGACGCGCCGGAAATGGATTTCGTCTTCACCGTCTGCGACAACGCCGCCAACGAGGTCTGCCCGATCTGGCCCGGCAAGCCGATGACGGCGCATTGGGGCCTGCCCGATCCGGCCGCCGTGGTGGAGAACGACGTCGAGCAGCGGCTCGCCTTCGCCGATACCTATCGCATGCTCACCAACCGCATCCGCGCCTTCGCCAGCCTGCCGATCAGGGCGCTGGATGAATTGACCCTGCAGAGCCGCCTGCGCGAGATCGGCAAGGACAGGTCGGCGGCTTCGTGATGAGCGACGCCGCGCTGTCCGCCGCCAAGCCCGCCATCGGAGCCTTCGAGCGTCACCTGACACTTTGGGTGATCCTGTGCATCCTGGCCGGCATCGCCGCCGGCCACTGGATGCCCGGCATGGTCCAGGCCATCGCCGCCATGGAGGTAGAAAAAGTCAACCTGCCGGTCGCCGGGCTGATCTGGCTGATGATCATTCCGATGCTGCTGAAGATCGACTTCGCGGCTTTGGGCGGCGTGGCGCAGCACTGGCGCGGCATCGGCGTGACGCTGTTCATAAACTGGGCGGTGAAGCCCTTCTCGATGGCCTTGCTGGGCTGGCTGTTCGTCGGCTGGCTGTTCCGCGACTGGCTGCCGGCGGCGCAGATCGAGTCCTACATTGCCGGCCTGATCCTGCTGGCCGCCGCGCCCTGCACAGCCATGGTGTTCGTGTGGAGCAACCTGGTCGAGGGCGAGCCGCATTTCACGCTGAGCCAGGTGGCGCTGAACGACGCCATCATGGTGGTGGCCTTCGCGCCCCTCGTCGGCCTGCTGCTCGGCATCTCGGCCATCACCGTCCCGTGGAACACGCTGCTGCTGTCTGTCGGGCTTTACATCGTGCTCCCGGTGATGATCGCACAGCTCTGGCGGCGCGCGCTGGTCGCCGCCGGCGATCATGCTTTCGCACGTGCGCAGACAATCCTCGGCCCGGTCTCGCTGGTGGCGCTGCTGGCGACGCTGGTGCTGCTGTTCGCCTTCCAGGGTGGGCAGATCGTGGCCAATCCGCTGGTCATCGCCCTGCTCGCCGTGCCGATCCTGATCCAGGTCTATTTCAATGCCGGGCTGGCCTACTGGCTGAACCGGCAGTGCGCCGTGGCGCATTGCGTTGCCGGGCCGTCCGCCCTGATCGGCGCCAGCAATTTCTTCGAACTGGCGGTGGCCGCCGCGATCAGCATTTTCGGCCTACAATCCGGCGCGGCACTGGCCACCGTGGTCGGCGTGCTGATCGAGGTGCCGGTGATGCTGTCAGTGGTGCGGATCGTCAATGCCAGCCGCGGCTGGTACGAGCAAAGCCGCAGCTGAATTTGTGACGCCCGCCCTGTCCCGCCAGCCCGGCCTCGGTCAGGATGGACACATCATCCACGGGCGGCGGGACCTCCATGAATATCTTGATCTTCGGGGCCACCGGCATGGTCGGCCAGGGCGTGCTGCGCGAATGCCTGCTCGATCCTGGCGTCACGAAAGTCGTCGCCATCGGCCGCAGCCCGGCGCGCGACACCCCGATGGGTCGCCTCCCCCAGGCCGCCAAGCTGGAAGACCTGATCCACGGCGACCTGTTCGACTACGCCGCCGTGGCCGACCGGCTGACCGGTTTCGATGCCTGCTTCTTCTGTCTGGGCGTCAGTTCGGCGGGGATGAGCGAGCCGGACTACACCCGCCTGACCCATGACCTGACGCTCGCCGCCGCCGGCCCGTTGGCCCGGCTGAACCCACAAATGGTGTTCACCTACGTGTCGGGCCGCAGCACCGACAGCACGGAGGCCGGCCCCAGCATGTGGGCCCGGGTGAAGGGCCGCACCGAGAATGCCCTGCTGCGCCTGCCCTTCAAGGCGGCCTACATGTTCCGCCCCGGCGCGATCGAGCCGCTGCATGGCATCAAGCCGAAAAGCCGGGTCTACCGCGCGGCCTATATCCTGCTGATGCCGTTCATGCCGCTGGTGAAAAAGCTCTGGCCGGAAAGCCTGACGACGACCGAACAGGTGGGCAAGGCGATGATCGCGGCGGTGCGGAAACTGCCGGAGAAGCGCGTGCTGGAAGTGGCGGATATCAACGCGCTGTAGCTACAGCGTCTTCGCCTTACAGCGTCTTCGTCTGCGCAAAGGCCGTCGCGCCGGCCGCCAGCTCCGCCTCTTCCGGCGTCACCGGCGCCTCGGCCACGCCCTCGACCTTGGCCGCTTCCGGCCCCTGGTGCAGATCGTGTCCCAGCGTGTCGAGATCGCTCTTCTCGCCATAGGCCAGCACTTCCACGCTGCCGTCGCGCCGGTTGCGCACCCAGCCGACCAAGCCGAGAGACTTGGCCCGGCCCGAGGTCCAGTAGCGGAAGCCCACGCCCTGGACCCGGCCGGTGACGAAATAGCGGCGGGCAAGTTTGCTCATCCCTGAATCTTAGCCTGCGGGTGCCGGGCGGGCCAAGGGGCCGGATTTCCCCTATCCGGCGGCCCATCCGGCCCGGAAAACCGTGGCATACGGAGCGATGCGCCGTAAGATGGCCGGGTAAATCCCAAGCGGACCGCCTTTGAGTCCGCATCTGCAACACGAGGATCCCATGCGCTTCACCCGGCTGATTGCCGCTTCCGCCTTGCTGCTGACCGCCGCCCTGCCCGCATTCGGCCAGGCCTATCCGACCAAGCCCGTGAAAGTGGTCGTGCCCTTCCCGGCCGGCGGCACCACCGACATCCTGGCGCGCCATGTCGCTGCCAAGCTCTCCGAGCGGCTGGGCCAGCAGTTCATCGTCGACAACAAGGCCGGTGCCGGCGGCAATATCGGCACCGAATTCACCGCGAAAGCCGATGCCGACGGCTACACGATCATGATGGGCACCATCGGCACCCATGCGATCAATATCAGCCTGTACAACAAGCTGGGCTATGACCCGGTGAAGGATTTCGCGCCGCTGTCGCTGGTCGCCATGGTGGCCAACGTGCTGGTGGTGCATCCGAGCGTGCCAGCGAAGAACGTGCAGGAGTTCATCGCGCTGGCCAAGGCACAGCCGGGCAAGCTGAATTTCGGCACGCCGGGTAACGGTACATCCGGCCATCTCTCGGCCGAGCTGTTCAAGACCATGACCGGCACGGATCTGATCCATGTGCCCTATCGCGGCTCGGGCCCGATGCTGACCGACCTGCTGGGCGGCAACGTGCAGTTCACCTTCGACAACCTGCCATCCGCCCTACCGCATATCCGTTCTGGCGCGCTGCGGGCACTGGGCGTCACCACGCCGAAGCGCTGGCCGTCGACGCCGGATATCCCGACCATCGCTGAACAGGGCTTGCCGGATTACTCGGCCACCGCCTGGTTCGCCATGTATGCCCCGGTGAAAACCCCGGCGCCGATCCTGGCCAAGCTGAACAGCGAGATCGACGCGATCCTGAAGACGCCGGAGATGAAGGCGCAGTTCGACCAGCAGGGCGCCGAGCCCGTCGGCGGCAAGCCCGAGGTTCTGGCCGACCTGATGAAGACCGAGATCGAGAAATGGGCCAAGGCCGTGAAGGCCTCGGGCGCCAAGATCGACTGAGACAGAAGACCACAGACGGCGGACAGGGCGACGGCAACGTCGCCCTTTTCGTTTCTACAGTTCCATTCCCGCCGGCAGATGCCTGAACGGCAGCACCGAGAGGTCAAGCGCGGCCGGGCCGGGCGTATCCACATCGACGATGAGCGCGGCGCGATCCACGAAAGCGGCGCGGAAATGGTTCTTTGCCTTGGCGGCAATCAGGCGCGTCTTATCAAGATCGATGCCATGCAGCCTGAAATAGGCCGGATCGATGCCGGCCTGACAGCTTGAGGTGACGATAATCTTCACCCGGCCGGCCCGCAGTACAGCGGTATCGCCCAGATCGACCACCATGCCGGTCTCGAACGGACCTTCGTTGACGAACTGTCCGTCGGTGAGCAGCGCGACTTCAACAGATGTTTCAACCGCCGCACCGAAATGCGGCGCGATGCGGCCGCCGAGTTTCACCTCAAGCCGCGCGCCTGGGCCGGCCGCCTTGGCACGCCGCACCAGATCGGGATCGTAGAGGAAGGCGAAGACCGCATCGCCGTCGCCGCGCGTCCCCAGTAATTCGCGCAACAGGCCGGTGGTGTCGCCGATGCCGCCCGAGAGCGGATTGTCACTCGGCTCGACCACACAGACGAGGCCGGGCGTCCCCAGTGCGGTCGCCAGTCCCTGCTCGGGCGTCGGCAGGCTGGTGCGGAACTGCGCACGGCGTGCGTGGAGCGCCGCGCCGATCGTCTCGGCTGCCGTCTCGGCCTGCGCTTTCGTCTCGGCAAATGACAGGATGCTCGCACCAGCATCCGGGCTGTCGCCCCAGACGAAACCGCCGAACACCGTGATGTCCTTCACGCCGTTCACACAGGCGGCCTTGCCCTCGTTGACCGTATCGGCCATCGGGCCGGCACTCGTTCTCATGTTGAAGCTGTGCAGCAGCACCGGCAGCTTCTTCACCGCGCCATGCAGTCTTGCCCCGCCATGGCTGAGGCGTTCGAGTTCCGTGAGCACGCGCGCCGCCGTCTCGTTCATATCGATATGCGGATGCGTCTTGTAGCCTGAGGCGAAATCGACCAGCGACACCAGCTCGGGAGAGATATTGGCATGCAGGTCGAAACTGACGCCGAGCGGCGTACGGCCTATGGCGCTGCGGATACGGCGGATCAGTTTCAGATCGGCCTGCGGCTCGCTGACGGTGACCAGCGCCCCATGCAGCGACAGGTAGACGGCATCCCAGCCACCGCCCTCGAGGCCGCGCAGCATGTCGGCGACGATGCGCTCATAGAGCGCGTCTTCGACGGGCCCGCCCGGCGGCGCCGAGGCACAGCGCAAGACGGTGACGTCCCAGTCAGGATGGCCGTCGATGAAGGCGGCAACTGCGCCAAGTTCGGTGCCGGTGCCGCGATAGCGCACGAGGTTCCGCACACCCGAAAACCATTCGCGGCGCTCGAAATCGGCAAGCACAGTGGGCAACGGGGTGAAGCTGTTGCCCTCATGCCAGAGGCGGGCGACGGCGAGACGTTTTTTGGGGGTCATATCCCAGCTTAGCGGAATTCCACCGGGAATGACAGGAACCCGCGAAAGCGTGCACGGCCGCCGCGGATGGCATTCCCTGTCTTGCGGAAAGTCGACACACGGGCCAGCAGGCGAGAAATCGCGATCTGTCCCTCGATCCGCGCCAGCGACATGCCGGCGCAGGCGTGAATCCCGGCACCGAAGGCAAGATGACGGTTGGGATTGCGCGCGATATCCAGCCGGTCGGGATCAGCGAACTGCGCCGGGTCGCGGTTGGCGGCGCCAATGCCGAGCGTGACCAGATCGCCGGGCTGGAAGGTCTGACCGCCGATCTGAACCTCGGCCACGACCCGGCGATTGCCGAGCTGGTTGGAGGATTCAAAACGCAGGAATTCCTCAACCGCCGTGCGCATCAGGCCCGGGTCGGCACGCAGGCGGGCGAGTTCATCGGGCCAGTCAAGCAAGGCGGCGATGCCGTTGCCGATCAGGTTAGCGGTAGTTTCATGCCCGGCATTGAGCAGGAAGATGCAGTTCTGCACCAGTTCGGCGGCGGTCAGCCGTTCGCCACCATCCTCGCCCCTGATCAGGGCATCCAGCACATCGCCGAAACCCTCGTCGCCGAGTTTCTGCCAGCTGGCGATATGGCGATCCAGATAGGCTTCGAATTCGGTGACGGCACGGTTTCCATTTTCGGCCCGGTCCGGCGTCAGGACCGGCTCCAGCGCGCCAAGGATGGCGAGCGACCAGTCGCGCAGCAGATGACGGTCTTCATTGGGCACCGCGAGCATGTCGCCGATGATTTCCACTGGCAGGACTGCTGCGAACTCCGTCACCACATCCATGCCGCCATTCTTCTCCGCGCGGTCCAGCATGCGATCAACCACGGCGATGAAGCGCGTCTCCAGCAGCTTGAGCGCGCGCGGCGTAAACGCCGGCGCCAGCAGGCGGCGCACACGGCTGTGCAGCGGCGGATCGTTGAAGACCAGGCTGGTGGTGTGATGGCGGTAAAGCGGCGTGCCCTCGCCATATTTCGGCGCGAACTCGATCTTCTTGTCGGAGGAGAAACTCTTGCTGTCACGATAGACAGCCTGCAGGTCGTCGTAGCGGGTCAGGAACCAGCTGCCGTCCGGCATGCGACGCACCGGGTCATGCTGCCGCAGCAGATGATAGACCGGATAGGGATTGTCGAGGAATCCCCGGTCCAGCTTGCGCAGGTCGAAATGCGTGACGGCGTCAGGGCGTGAAGTTGCCGTCGCCGTTACTGGACTTGACATCGTTTCCTCCGGCGGCCGTCTTTGTCTGCGCGGCCATTATGCTGCTCTGCGACGTCGGATGCGGCACGATCACACCGCAGGAGATGATCAGCTTCATCGCCTCGTCCACCGTCATGGACAAAATCTGGATGTCGCGGCGACGGAAATAGGTCATGTAGCCGCCGGTCGGATTCGGCGTGGTCGGCACGTAGCAGGTAACGATCTGGTCGCCGATCAGGCCGTTCACCTCACCGCCCTGCACGTAGTTCGTGACGAAGGCGATGGTCCATGAGCCCTGCGCCGGCCAGGGCACCAAAGCCACCTGGCGGAAGGAATTGCCCGACTGGCTGAACATGGTCTCGAAAACCTGTTTCAGCGCCGAGTAGACGCCGCGCACCACCGGCATGCGGTTGACCAGCGCCTCGCCCACGCGCAACAGGGTGCGACCCAGCAAGTTGGTGGCCAGGAAACCGATCACGGTGAGGATCACCACCGCCGCGATCAGGCCAAGCCCCGGAATGCCGAAAGGCAGGTTGTAGGATGGAATGAACCGTTCCGGTTCAAAGCCCTGCGGCACCAGACTGCGGACGTTGCGGTCGATGGCTTCAATCGTGATGAAGACCAGATAGATGGTCAGGCCAATCGGCGCGGTGACAATGATGCCGGCGAGGAAATAGTTACGCAGCCGCGTAAACAGGCTGATGCGCGGCGGCGGCGGAACGGCGTCACCGGTCGGAATGATCGGCGGCAGGCTATCAGGAGAAGGTGTGGTCATTTCATCTCACGAGGTGAAAAACTTGTGCAGCGCCGCGTAGGTTTCCTCCGGCGCTTCCTCGGGCAGGAAATGCCCGCTGTTGACCGCATGGCCGCTGAGCGGCCCGCTGACCCGGTCACGCCAGGCCTCCAGCACGTCATAGGCCTTGCCCATGAGGCCCTTGTTGCCCCAGAGAACCAGCGTCGGACAGGTGATGCGTTTGCCGGCCGCGGCATCGGCGCGATCATGCACCAGATCGATGCTGGCGGCGGCGCGGTAATCCTCGCAGGAGGCATGGATCGTGTCCGGGTTGGCGAAGCAGCGCAGGTATTCCGCCATCGCTTCCTCATCGAACTTGAAACCTGCGTTGGACCAATGTCCGGTTTTCTTCCGCAGATAGAATTCCGGATCAGAGCCGATCATCTTCTCGGGGAACGGTGCCGGCTGGATCAGCCAGAACCAGTGGTAATAGCCGGTGGCGATCTGCTGGGTGATGTTCTCGTACAGATACACCGTCGGCACGATATCCAGCGTGGCGACTTTCTTCACGCGTGGCTGGTGATCCAGCGTCAGGCGATGCGACACGCGGCCGCCGCGGTCATGGCCGGCGAGGAAGAATTCCTCATGCCCCAGCTTGCGCATCACTTCGGCCATATCGGCGGCCATGGCGCGGAAGGAATAGCTGCTGTGATCGGGTTCGGTGGCCGGCTTGGAACTGTCGCCATAGCCGCGCAGGTCCGGGCAGACCACGGTGAAATCCTTGGCCAGCCTGGGCGCGACCAGATGCCACATCGCATGGGTCTGCGGATAGCCATGCAGCAGCAGCAGGGCCGGCCCCTTGCCGCCGACCCGCAGGTTGATCTCGGCGCCCTGGCCCGCCACGCGCTTCTGCTCGAATCCCGGAAACAGCACTGCCGATCTCCCTGAAAGCCCATATGGTCGGGCCAGTCTAGCAAACAGATCAGGCGCTTGCATGCCCCGGCGGGGTGGCTAGAGTGAAGGGAGAACGGTTTTTCCCCATAATGGATTCTCCCGGGAGGAGTGGTTTATGCGTCTGTCTGGCAAGGTAGCGATCGTGACCGGTGGCGGCTCGGGCTTTGGCGAGGGCATCGCCAAGCGGTTCGCCCTGGAAGGCGCCTCGGTGGTGATCGGCGACCTCAATCTCGCGGCAGCCGAGAAAGTCGCTGCCGAGATCAACAAGGCCGGGCACAAGGCCCTGCCGGTGGCGGCCGATGTCAGCCAGAACGGGCAGATGAAGGAGCTGGTGAAGAAGGCGGTCGACGCCTTCGGCGGCCTCGACATCATGGTCAACAATGCCGGCATGCCGCAGCGCAACGCTTCGTTGCTGGCCACCGACGAGGCCACCTTCGACAAGATCTTCGCCGTCAACGTGAAGAGCATCTATCTCGCGGCCATGCATGCGGTGCCCGAGATGCGCAAGCGCAAGGGCGGGGCCTTCATCAACATCGCCTCCACCGCCGGCGTGCGTCCCCGCCCCGGCCTGGTCTGGTATAACGGTTCCAAGGGCGCGGTGATCACGCTGACCAAAGCGATGGCGGTGGAGCTGGCGCCGGAGCAGATCCGCGTCAACGCGCTGAACCCGGTGGCCGGACTCACCCCCATGCTGAAGGAATTCATGGGCGGAGAGGAGACCGAGGAGATGAAGGCCAAGTTCGTCAGCACGATCCCGATCGGCCGTTTCTCGACGCCGACCGACATCGCCAATGCCGCGCTTTACTTCGCCTCGGATGAAGCCAATTTCATCACCGGTGTCTGCATGGAGGTTGATGGCGGGCGATGCATCTGATCAGGGCTACTCTCCTTCTCGGCATGCTGTTGCTGGCCGGCCCCGTCCTGGCCCAGCAGCAGCCGCAAACCACGCCGCAGACTCCGCAGGTAACGGATCCGCGCGCCACCGCCGAGCCGGAGAACCAGCCGATCAAGCCGCCGGCCAATGGTCAGCAGCCGGCCAAGCCGAAAGGCACGGCGGCACCGCGCAACCAGACCATGTCCTTCACCCTGCCCGACCTGGTGCCGATCTCGGAAATTCCGCGCGGCAAGGCGGTAATGCTGCAGGGCGTGGTGCTGTCGCCGCAGGCCACCACCTTCGTGCTGAATGACGGCAAGGCCAGCCAGGTGATCAACCTGGGCCCGAGCTGGCGCGACCTGACCAAGGTGAAGGCCGGCGACCGCGTGCGCGTGATCGGCCAGCTCGACCCCTATGGTGCGGCCGTCTTCCGCGCCGGCAGCGTGCTGCTGGAAAACAACCGCGTCATCGTGGTGCCGCCCGGCTGACCCCGGGCATAACCCCAGGTTAAGGCCGCCGGCCAAAAAGGCAGGCGACAGGCCCGCGCCGGCCTCCGAGGATAGGATCAGCGATCCCTTTCCCTGCGGAGCCGGCCCATGAGCGACATCCTGATCCTGCGCGGCAGCCACCTGCTGACCGATCCGCGCCTGAAGGCCAAGGGCCTGGTGAAGGATGGCGCGATCGCCATCCAGGACGGCCTGGTGTTGGAAACCGGGCCATTCGCCGCCCTCTCCGCCAGGCACCCTGGCGCGCGCGTGCTGGGCAACGGCAAACAGCTGCTGCTGCCCGGCCTGATCGATGCGCACAGCCATGGCCGCGGCCTGTCGCCGATCCAGAAGGGCGTGCAGAACGACTTCCTGGAAAACGCGCTGTTCGACTGGGCCTATATGCCGGTGCTGCCGCCCGAGCTGACCTCGGGGCTGTGCGCCTGGCGGCATCTGCGCAGCGGCTGCACGACGCTGCATCACAACGGCTTCGACGACGACGGCCCGGAGGGCGCGCGCCGCGCCCGCATCGCCATCAGGACCTATCTCGACAGCGGCATCCGGCTGGCCTTCAGCCCCGGCTTCCGCGACGAGAGCAAGCTGGCAATGGGTGGCGAGCAGTTCCTGGAAACGCTCCCCGCGCCGCTGCGCGACAAGGCGAAAGCGCTGACCGCTTTTGACCGCGATGCGCTGATGGACAGCTATTTCGGCCTGTTCGACGAGCTGTACGCCAGCCATAACGGCGACGACACGCAGATCCTGCTGGCGCCCTGCTGGGCGCACGGCGCGAGTGAAGACTTTCTCACCCGCGTACGCGAGGCCAGCGACAGCCATGGTGGAGCCATGATCCACATGCACCTGCTGCAGAGCCCGGTGCAGAAGGAATGGGGCCTGCGCCGCAACAACAAGCCGACCGTGCAATGGCTGCACGACCTGGGGCTGATGAGCAGGCGCACGGCTTTCGGCCATGCCATCTGGGTAACCGAGGACGATATCGCGCTGATGGGAAAGCAGAGCGCGACTGTCACCACACACCCGAGCTGCAACTTCCATATGCGCAATGGCATCACCCCGGTGATGGCGATGCGGGCGGCTGGCGTGAACATCGCCATGGGCATGGACGACAAGACCATCAACGATGACGAGGACGCGGTGATGGAGCTGCGCATGATGCACAAGGTGCATCGCCTCTCGACCTTCTCCCTGCATGAACGCCCGATGGATGCCTATGAGGCGCTGGAAACCGCGACGGTCAACGCCGCGCAGGCCTGCGGCTTCGAGGGCCGCGTCGGCGCGCTGTTACCCGGCTGGAAGGCCGATGCGATCCTGGTCGACATGGAGCGCGTGAACAACGATCCCTGGATCGATCCGGCCTTCGACCCCATCGAGGCTTTCGTCGAACGAGCGCTGGGCATGGATGTGAATACGGTGGTGGTGGGTGGCAAGGTCTGCGTCGAGGATCACACGGTAAAATCCATCGATGTCGCGGCGCTGCATGCCGAGGTGCGCGCCTTCTGCGACAAGGGCCTGACGCCCGAACATCGCGCCCGCGCCGACCTGCTGGCGCAGATCAAACCCTATGTGCAGGACTGGTACGAGGGCTGGGAAACCGGCGTGATCGGCAAGCCCTTCTACGCGGTGAACAGCCGGTAGTCTTTACTGCGCCACGCCCGGACGGTTCGGCGGGCCGCAGCGTTTGTAGACGGTTTTCACCTGGCCCAGCTCGGTGCTGCGCACATGCCGCATGAAGGTCGGCCAGTCCGTAAAGGTCTCGACCAGGTCGCCCAGCGCCACGCATTCCTCATTGGCGAAATCGGCCAGCTGACGCGAGGCGACGGTGGCGTTGTTGGCGCGTTGTTCGGCGTAAGGATCGTCGGGCCAGAGGCGTTTATAGGTCGCCGCGCGCAACTGCACCGCAGCCCGGAACCGGTCGGCATTCGCCTCGTCGAACTTGCCCCAGAGCGGCAGGATCGTGCCGTCGAGGCCGCGCCGCGCGCAGGCGCGGGCATGATCGCGGATCACCATGCCGGCGCGCACGACGGCTTCGGCTTCCAGCTCGGGATCGGTCATGCAGATATTGGGCTGCTTGGGCCGGCGGCCGGGGCCGAGCCCGTCCTGCGCCTGCGCAACAGCTGGCAGCAACAGGGCAGCCAGCAGCGCGGCGACGACAGACCTAGCGCTTGTGATTGCCAATGGCGGCGACGAAGGTGGCAGCGGCATCGGCGGCCATGTCCGCCTGCGAGGCAGCGACATTCGGGGTCTGCTCCAGCGCCTGGCGCACGGCTTGAGCCTCCTGCGGCGGCAGCCGCTTGAGAATCTCGTTGGTCCGCTCGGTTCCCGCCACGCGCAGGAAAGCCACCAGCTTGTCCCGGCTCATGCCTTGTTACTCCACACCTGCCACACCACCCCAGGGTGGCAGGCATATTACCCGATTTTCCGGGGATACCAAACCGCGGTTAAAACCGCGTTACGGGCGGCCAATGCGCCCAGGTCAGCGGGGCTTGGGGGCCGATTTCATCATCGCCAGGTAGATCGGCATGACGATGTTGGTGAACTTGTTCTGGCCGTATTGCAACTCGTCCATCGCCGCCTTCACCATCTCCACCGTGGGGTAGTAAGGCACGATCACATAGCCATGCTTCTTCAGCGCATTGATCACCGCATTGGCCTGCTTGGTGTAGTTCTCGAAGAAATAGGAGTTGTCGGACTCCTTGATCGCCTCCGAGATCACCTCGACCGCGGCGATCGGCTTGATCGCCTGCGGCCGCCAGTTATAGCCCTCGGGCGGCCCGTTCGGGTTGTTGCGGTCATCGGCCATGACATAAACCCTGCACGAACGGTCAGCGGCCCGGCATCCGGGTGCCGGTCGGCCACTGGCGTGCGGTTTCCTTCAGCTCGGCGGGCTTTTTCTGCGGCTGCGGCGTGCCGGGGCGCGTCACACTGATCGCGCTGGGCTGCACCAGGCTCTTGTCGAGTTCGCGCACCGCATGGGCGACGCGATGTTCCATCGCCGCCTCGTTGGGCTGGCGCAGGCGCATCTTCACATAAGCCTCGCGGAAGGCTTCCGCCACGCGACGTTCCAGCATGCTGCCCGGGCCGGTGATGCGGCCGCGGATGATGATGCCCAGCGCGTCGATATTCAGGCCGATGATGGCATGCAGGCGCGGCGTCGGATTGGTCAGGCCGCCGCAGAGATTCTTCAAGGAGTCGGCATAGAGCGTGACCAGCGGATAGCTGAACAGGCTGCCCTGCCCCTTCAGCTCCAGCGCGAGGTCATGAATCCATTCGTAATAGCGGGCGCGACCGATGGAATTGAAGGCCGCCGATCCCCAGGCCTCCTTCATGGTCAGCAGGGTGTCGCGCGCGGCGGTCTCGAATTCGGCCTGGGTTTGCACAATGACCTTCTCGATCTGGCCGCGCAGCTCAGGGCTGAGCCGCACGTCATGCCCGCGCTTGTAGTTGACCGCCTTGCGTTTCAGATCGCCCCGGTTGGCGATCAGCCGTCCGGCGGCGTATGGATCGAACATCGCTGCCCTCGCTTGTGCCGGCCGGCCGCGCACCCGGAAAGCGCGCGAATCGGACTGGCTGCCACGAAATGATCATGGCAGATGAACCGGTTAGCAACAGGGAAACGCAGCCAGACAGGGCCTCGTCCCGCGGGACTCGGCCGGCGACTCAGGCGTCGCGCTGGATCACCCGCAGGCGGTGATTGCAGATGTCGATCTTGTCGGCCATACGGGCGCGCCAGATCTGGTCGGCTTCCCTCTCGGTCTGGAACGGGCCGTAACGCTCCTCGGTTCCGGAGATCGGAGCCGGGTCAGCCAGGTCCTTGAAGATGCCGCCTTCGACGTAAAACTGGGTCATTGTCCTCATCCTCCGGTCGGATCCGGATAGGGCTTGCATTATCCCGCAACTGCGAAACGATGTGTAGCCCCTTAAAGGTTGTAATCTGGTAACGGTCCTTACGGTTTTGCCAAAAAGCCGGTTGCCAGCCCTGGATCCGGCGGCTTCCGGGGGCGGCTGACCGGGCCGTTTCCAGGCCTGTCCGGGGCTGCCTTTCACCCGCTTTTGGCGAGACCCGGCAGGTTGACGCAAGCCTGTGCCCGACCTATGGTCGCCGCGCTTTTCGGGGTGGTTTTCTGACCCGGGAACGACCTCTGTGAGCCCGTAGCTCAGCTGGTAGAGCAAGCGACTTTTAATCGAGAGGTCCCGGGTTCGAATCCCGGCGGGCTCACCACTTCCCTCTCAAAAAATCCAGCTATTCCGCCGCAGGCTGAGTATCCGTCGCGCCCCAAGGTGCTTATGGCGAAACGCGTCTGGACTGCGCCCGGAACGCTGACTACCCTCGCATGTCAGCCATGGCCTCTGTGACCAACGCCCTCAGCGATGTCAGCTATGCCGTCCTGGCCGTGCCGGACGCGCTGATCCACCCGCTGCTGCATCGCCTGCTCAACGACTGGCACGCCGCCGCCCCGTCCGGCGCATTGCCGGGCCATGGCTTCATCGATCCGATGCGGCTGAACTACCTGCTGGGGCAACTGCTGGTGGTCGAAGTGCACCAGGCTGAATCTGACGCGCTGCGATTCCACTACCGGCTGATCGGCACTGCCCTCGTTGACCGCCTGCAGAAGGACTATACCGGCCACTGGATGGACGAGCATGAGGATTCCGAAATCGCCTCCGCCGGCACGGCCGCGTGCCGCCTCGCCGTCATAGCGCGACAGCCGGTGCGCGTGACAGCCGTGCGACGGATCGATGCCAGCCCTTATCCGATAGAATACCTGCTGCTGCCCCTGACAGATGTCGGCAGCCGGATCGACCGGCTGCTCATCGCGCAGATCTATCCCACGCATGCGCCGCATCTGCCCTACCGCACCGGTTCGTAAGACGCGCGATTTCACCGGTTCCGTTCTGCGCGCACCGCGGTATAGGATGAAGACCAACCGCGGGAGGATCGCCTCTGAACCGCCAGGTCATCGACAGCAGCCTGCAACTCGATCCGCAGCTGCGTTTCGTCCGTCCTGAACTGAAGGAGCTGCTGGCGCTGTGGGAAGACAGGCGCGCCAGACGGCCGGTTCCCGACCGTGCGGATTTCTCGCCCTTCGTGTTGCGCCCCTATCTGCCGCGCATCCTGATCTATGAAATCGTCGGCGCAGCGCCACGGCGCCGTTTCCGCATCCGGCTCTACGGCACGCTGGTCAGCCGCTATTCCGGCCGCGACCCGACCGGAAAATTCGTCGACGAGGTGATCGAGCCGCATACCTATGTGGAATACGAACGCGGCCTCAACATGATCGTCGACAAGGCCTGGCCGGTCCGCGCCACCGGCAGCTATCATTTCGTCGACCGCAGCTTCGTGCATTTTGAATCGATCACCATGCCGCTCACCACCGGCGGCAGCGAGATCGCCCAGCTTCTGAACGTGAACTATTACAACGACGAGGAATGAGCATGAGCGCCGACAAACCCGTGAACAGCAGCCCTGCCGATGCGCAGCTCACCCGGGCGCTGCGCCGCTGGGAGGGCGAAGGCGGCGCCGTCGAGGACCATCACTTCGCTGTGTCGGAAAACAATATCCTGAAATGCTTGGGCGCCGCCGTGGTGCTGACCTGGAACGACCTGCCGCAGTCCCTGCAGCGCGAGCTGTTCCTGCATGCGCTGAAGGTGAATGATTCCTACGATCCGGAGACGCTGAAAAGCCAGATCGGGCGGTTCCTGCATCTGCACAAGGACGACGACGCTTTCAGCGTTTAAGTTTGGCAGCGTTGACGCTCACCGTCTTGAAGTCGGCCGGGCTGGTGATTTCCAGCAGTTCCATGTCCTTGGAGAAACTGGTTAGTTCGTGCCGGATTTCCGGCGGCTGCAGCACGCAATCGCCGGCCTTGAGCGTGAAATCCCCCTCGCCCTCGTAACTGAACTTCACCCAGCCCTTCAGCACATAGACCAACTGGAAATCCAGTGTGTGGTAATGCTTGCCGGCGCGGGTGTATCTGTCCGCCGAGCCGGCGCGGATCACCTCGGCGTTGAAGCGGCCATGGGTAGCCTCGTCGATGCCGAGGCTGCGGTATTCGAAAAAGGCGCGCAGGCCGTCATTGCGGAATTTTGCCGCCTTCGCCCGGCTGATGGTGAAGCTCTGCTTCTTCTTCGCTGCCATGCGTTTCTCCCTTAATGGGAGAAGGCTAGCTCAGCCGTGAATGAGACGGAAGGCCAGATGCGCCAGGCCATAGGCGATGGCGGCGAAGACAGCCGCGATGCCGAAGACCTTGAGATGACGCAGGATCATTTATAAGGGCTCGATATCACCGAGCGCCTGCCCGGCATGGAAATCGGCGGCGAACGCCTCCAGCTTCCCTTCCCCGATGGCGGCACGCATGCCGATCATCAGGTCCTGATAATAGGTCAAGTTATGCTGGGTCATCAGCATCGAGCCGAGAATCTCGTCCGAGCGCACCAGGTGATGCAGATAGGCGCGACTGTAGGTACGGCAGGCCGGACAGCGGCACTGCTCGTCAATCGGCCGCGGGTCTTCGGCATGGCGGGCATTGCGGATGTTGATCGGCCCGCGCCGGGTGAAGGCCTGGCCGTTGCGACCGGACCGTGTCGGCATCACGCAATCAAACATGTCGATGCCACGTTGCACCGCGCCAACGAGGTCTGACGGCTTGCCAACGCCCATCAGGTAGCGCGGACGGTCGTGGGGCAGATGCGGCGTGGTGACGTCCAGCGTGGCGAACATCTCGTCCTGCGTCTCGCCCACCGCCAGGCCACCGACTGCATAGCCGTCGAAACCGGTCTTGATCAGGCCCTTCGCCGATTGTTCGCGCAGCACGCCATTGGTGCCGCCCTGCACGATGCCGAACAGGCCATAGCCGTCGCGCTGCCGGAACGCGGTCTTGCAACGTTCGGCCCAGCGCAGGGACAGCTGCATCGCCTCGGCCACGCGCTTCTCGTCGGCCGGCAGTTTGACGCATTCATCCAGCTGCATGGTGATGGTGGCATCCAGCAGGTCCTGGATCTCGATCGAGCGTTCCGGCGAAAGCTCGTAGCGCGCACCGTCGATATGCGACTGGAAGGCGACGCCGGCCTCGGTCACCTTGTTGAGCTGCGACAGCGACATCACCTGGAAACCGCCAGAGTCCGTCAGGATCGGGCCCGGCCAGTTCATGAACTTGTGCAGGCCGCCCAGCTTGGCGACGCGCTCGGCGGTCGGCCGCAGCATCAGGTGATAGGTATTGCCCAGGATGATCTGCGCGCCGGTGTCTTTGACGGCTTCCGGCGTCATTGCCTTCACGGTGGCCGCCGTGCCGACCGGCATGAAGGTCGGCGTCTCGATCGCGCCATGGGCGGTTTCGAGCCGGCCCTTGCGGGCGGCACCATCGGCGGCGGAAACGGTGAAACGGAGGGTCATTGGCTGGGATCTGGCTGGCGGAACAGCAGGCTTGTATCGCCGTAGGAGTAGAAACGGAAGCCCTTCTCGACCGCCTGGGCATAGATCGCCCGCTGCAGGTCCTGGCCCACAAAGGCCGCCACCAGCATCAGAAGCGTGGATTTCGGCAGGTGGAAGTTGGTCATCAGGCCGTCGGCCACCCGGAAGCGGAAGCCCGGGGTGATGAAAATGTCGGTCT
>Ga0209675_1000586_pt1 | contig 26257 bp, 23 predicted proteins | sample AraplaCol_mLB_r2_2_FD_184280 | JGI IMG/M metagenome (GOLD analysis project Ga0209675, IMG submission 184280) | Arabidopsis root microbial communities from North Carolina, USA - plate scrape MF_Col_mLB_r2 (SPAdes) (version 3) | ecosystem: Host-associated > Plants > Roots > Endosphere | place...
CTTTGGCAGACGAAACGGCGCGGCCTTGACCGGCGTGACCGGCAGCGGCAGTTCGGCCTCGGCGATCTCGCCCCGCACATAGCTTGCCAAAACGCGGCCGAAGGTGGTGCCCGGCGCGATGCCACGGCCGTTATAGCCGCTGAAGCCGATCATCCGCGGTGCATAGGCATGGAAGCGCGGCAGGTTGTCGGCCGTCATGCCGATGGTGCCATACCACTCGGCCTCGAAATCGACATCGCCGATGCCAGGGAACAGCCGGCGCAGCGCACGCTTCGCCCAGGCGCGGTGCACGGCGATGCCGGTACCGCGCAAGGCGCCGATGCTGCCAAAGACCAGCCGCCCGGCCTGATCCATGCGGAAGGAATTCATGATCAGCTGCGTGTCCCAGGCGCCCTGCCCTTCGGGCAGCACGGCGGCGCGCAACTGCGGCGACAATGGCCGCGTGGCGAAATTGAAATACGGCAGCGGCACCTGTTCCTGCCGGGCCGGATCGCCGGGGCCCACGCCATAGGCATCGGTCGCCATGATCACCCAGTCCGCGTCGACCTGGCCGTTGGCCGCGCGGACGCGCCATCTGCCGTTCCTGGACTCGACTGCGGCGACGGGACTGTGCGTGAAAATTTGCGCACCGGCCGTTTGCGCCGCGCCCGCCAGACCGCGCACATAGGCCAGCGGCTGAATCGTGCCGGCCCGGCGATCCAGCAGGGCGCCGGCATATTTCCGCGTGCCCAGCAGCGCCGCGGCCCTGGCGGCATCGAGCAGTTCGACATCGGCGCCACGTGCCTGCCACTGCTGGGCCCGCGCCGTGATCTCGTCAAAGCCGGCCTTGCCGGCGGCGCAATGCAGCGTACCGGCATGGGTCGCCTCGCACTCGATCCCGTGCTGGCGCACGATGTCGAAGACCAGCTTCGGCGCATTGCCCAGCAGGGTCAGCAGGCGCTGGCCATATGGCGCGGGCAGCGTCTTGAGAAGATTTTCGGGCATCACCCACATGCCGGCATTCACCAGGCCGACATTGCGGCCCGCGCCGCCGAAGCCGATCTCGGCCGCCTCGATGACGGCGACCCTGACGCCTGCCTGTGCCAGATGCAGCGCAGCCGACAGGCCGGTGAAGCCACCACCGATCACCGCAACCTCGACATCGAGAGTCCCGGCCAGCTTTTCGGTGGCGGGGGCCGCGGGCGCCGTCTGCTCCCAAAGTCCGTGCGATCGCGGATCGTTCAGCATCGTCTCATCTCTTCGGCCTTGCCCGTCCACGAATTCGGCCGGGCCGGCCTTTCGGAATACGGCGGTTTCTGCCAACTTATATATACAAGTTGGGAGACCTCGTCATGCCTCGCTTCCTGCTGCGTCAGGCCCTGCTGCCCGATGGCTGGCACGACAACGTGCTGGTCACGGTGGATGTCGCCGGCATGATTTCCGCCATCGCGCCGAACAGCACGGCGACGGATGCGATGCCACTCGACGGCCCGGTGCTGCCGGGCCTGGCCAACCTGCACAGCCATGCCTTCCAGCGCGCCATGGCGGGCCTGGCCGAACGTGCCGGTCCCGGCAGTGACAGCTTCTGGACCTGGCGCGAAACCATGTACCGTTTCGCCGCCCGCCTGACTCCTGAAGATATCCAGGCCATCGCCAGCCAGCTCTATGGCGAGATGCTGGAAGCCGGCTACACGGCAGTGGCGGAATTCCATTACGTGCATCACCAGCCCGGCGGTGCGCCCTATGCCGACCCGGCGGAGCTGAGCCGCCGCGTGCTGGCGGCATCGGATACCAGTGGCATCGCACTGACCCATCTGCCGGTGCTGTACCGCTATGGCGGCTTCGGCCAGAAGGAGCCGGCAGAGCGGCAGAAGCGCTTCCTGCATGACTCCGATGCCTATGCGCGGCTGCTGGAAACCTTGGCGCCCGCCTTCCGCAATCGCGCCGATCGCCGCCTCGGCATCGCGCCGCATAGTTTGCGCGCGGTCTCGCCCGAGATGCTGAAAGACGCCATCGCGGCGCTGGACCGCATCGATGCCGGCGCACCGATCCATATCCATATCGCCGAGCAGACGGCGGAAGTGGAAGACTGCATCAACTGGTCGGGCAAACGCCCCGTGCAGTGGCTGCTCGACCAGGGCGTCGTCGATGCGCGCTGGTGCCTGGTGCATGCGACGCATCTGACGCCCGAGGAAACACAGCGCCTGGCGGCCTCGAAAGCCGTCGCCGGCCTCTGCCCCACCACGGAAGCCAATCTCGGCGACGGACTTTTCCCCGCCGTCGACTACATGGCGGCGGGCGGACGCATCGGCATCGGTTCGGACAGCCATATCAGCGTGGCCGCGGCGGAGGACTTGCGGCTGCTGGAATATGGCCAGCGCCTGATCACGCGCAGCCGCAATCTTCTCGCGGGTGGCCCGGACCGTTCGACCGGACGGCGGCTGTTCGATGCAGCATCGGTCGGCGGGGCGCAGGCCGTGGGCCAGCCGATGGGCGCGATTGCCCTGGGCCGCCGGGCCGATTTCATACTGCTGGACAAGCATGCGCCGGCACTGGCCGGCAAGAGCAACGACGCGATCCTGGATGCCTGGATTTTCTCCAGCCAGATGCGCTCGCCGATCTCGGAAGTCTATGTCGCCGGCCGCCGCGTCGTGGAACAGGGGCGGCATATCCGCCGCGAGGCTTTCGCGGCGGAGTATCGCAAGAGCTTAAGTCGCCTGCTCCAGGAATGAGCGGCTGCCGGGTTCCTGGCAGAAAGCGATCAGGCGACGCAGGAAAGCTTCACCCTCGGCGACCTGGCTGAGTTCGATGAACTCGTCCGGCTTATGTGCTTCACGGATATTGCCTGGACCGCAGACCACGGCAGGTACTCCCCCGATATGGAAGATGCCGGCCTCGGTGCCGTAGGACACCGCATGGGTCTGGTTCTGGCCGGCCAGACGGAGCGCCAGCGTCTCGGCCGGATTGCCAACTGCGGGCAACAACGCCGGGGCATAGGCGACCATTTCGATCTCCATGCCGGTCTCAGGCCGGATGCGCTGCATCTTCGGCACCAGCTCCTCGGCGGCATATTTCTTCACGCGGTCGAGGATGACAGTATCATGCTCGGGCTTCACACTGCGGATGTCCCAGACCACCTTGCATTCGCGCGCGAGAATATTGCGCGCGGTGCCGCCATGAATCTCGCCCACCGTGATCGTGGTGAAGGGCGGCTCGAAACGCGGATCGCGATGTTCGGGCTGCTGGTATTCCACCTGGATGCGGTTCATCTCGGTGATCAGCTCGGCAGCGAACTGCACGGCGTTGACGCCCTGATGGGTGGCCGAGGAATGCGCCTCGAAGCCGCGCACCAGCGTGTTGCAGGCACAGACGCTCTTATGCGCGTTCACCACCTGCATGTCGGTCGGCTCGCCGATGATGGCCAGCCGGGGCACCGGCCCGCCGCGATTGATGAACTCGACGATGCCATGCACGCCGATGCAGCCGACTTCCTCGTCGTAGGAGAAGGCGAAATGCAGCGGCACGCTGAGCGGCTTGGCCAGCATCTCGGGCAGCAGCGCCAGGCAGAGCGCGATGAAGCTCTTCATGTCCGAGGTGCCGCGGCCATAGAGACGCCCGCCCTTCTCGACGATCTTGAAGGGATCGCTGGTCCAGGGCTGGCCGTCGACCGGCACCACGTCGGTATGGCCCGACAGCACGATGCCGCCGACATCCTTGGGACCAATCGTGGCGTAAAGGTTCGCCTTCTTGCCGGTGGCGTCGAAGATCTTGTCGCTGGCGACGCCATGCTGCGCCAGGTAGTCGGCGATGCAGTCGATCAGCTCGAGATTGGAGAGCCGGCTGGTGGTGTCAAAGCCGACCAGACGTTCGATCCAGTCAAGCGAGGCCTTGGAGGCGGGAGGTGTCTTGCTCATCTATCCGGTTTAGGAGTGGATCGCGGCGCGGTCAACCAACAACATGCTGACAGGGTCAACCGTCGTCGCGCAGGCCGCGGCCGCCGCTGCCGATCATGGAGAGGAACTCCTGCCGCGTGCGCGGGTCGTCGCGGAAGGCGCCCAGCATGTGGCTGGTCACCATGGTGACGCCATGCTTGTGCACGCCACGGGTGGTCATGCACTGGTGCGAGGCCTCGATCACCACCGCCACGCCGCGCGGCTGCAGCACGTTCTGGAAGGTATTGGCGATCTGCGCCGTCAGCTTCTCCTGGATCTGCAGGCGCTTGGCGTAGACCTCGACCACGCGAGCGATCTTGGAGATGCCGACGACGCGGCGGTCGGGAAGATAGGCGACATGAGCCTGGCCGATGATCGGCACCATGTGATGCTCGCAGTGGCTTTCCAGGCGGATGTCGCGCAGCACCACCATCTCGTCATAACCTTCGAGCTCCTCGAAGGTGCGCTCCAGCATCGCCACCGGATCTTCCTGGTAGCCGCCGAAGAATTCCTCGTAGGAGCGCACGACGCGGTCAGGCGTGCCGAGCAGGCCCTCACGGGCCGGATCATCGCCGGCCCAGCGGATCAGGGTGCGGACGGCCTCTTCGGCTTCTTTGCGGCTGGGACGGGAAACGCTCACGATCAAAACTCCTTTGCCGGCCTGCCCTTATAGCGGGCGGGATACCAGCGGATGACGACGGCGCCGGCGGTCAGTTGAGCCGCCGCGCCTCATGCGGACTGTCGAGGGAAAAGGCGGGAATGGCGACGTCGAACTGCTCGCCACTTTCGCTCACCATCTGGTAGGCGCCGACCATGAAGCCGGACGAGGTGGGCAGCGGCGTGCCACTGGTATATTCAAAGCTCTCGCCGGGGCCCAGCACCGGCTGCTCGCCGACCACGCCGGGCCCGCGCACTTCCTGCACGCGGCCATGGGCATCGGTGATCTTCCAGTAGCGGCTGCGCAGCTGCACGGTGCCGCTGCCACTATTCTCGATCTTCACGTTATAGGCCCAGACATAATAATTCTCTTCCGGCGAGGACTGCTCGTCGAGATAGATCGGCTGGACCGTGACCGAGATGTCGTGCGTGGTCTTGTTGTACATGCATCCGCATCCAGGTGATCCGCGGCCCCACTGCCATCGGACACGCCAGAGAAAGACTACAAGGGAAATATTAGGGGGGTAGGCCGGAATGTCCAGCCGGGCTGCCTGTGGAAATCCCGGTTGCACTGCCATGTGAAGGCCCAGAAACAGCAACGGCCGCCCCTTTCGGGGCGGCCGCGCCGCAGTGGTTTGGTGAACCGCTTACTTGCGCAGATAGATCTGGGCGTTGCGGTTCTCGTCGTTGCGGACGCCGTCGGCGGTCGGGACGCGCGGCTTGTCTTCGCCGTTCGCGACCGTCTGGATGGCGTTCTGGGCAATGCCCTTCGAGCGCAGGTAGGCGGCAACCGAGTCAGCACGGCGCTGCGACAGGCGCGTGTTGTAGGTGTTGCTGCCCGAGCGGTCGGCGTTGCCTTCGATGCGGACGTTGGTCGAACCGGTGGCGCGGTAGTCGGCGATGGCGCGATCAAGCACCTGCGCGGCAACCGGGCTGATGTCCGACTTGTCGAACGCGAAGAAGACGATGTAGGTCTCAGGCGCGCGAGCGGCCGGAGCGGCCGGGGCCGGAGCCGGAGCAGGCGCCGGAGCGGCAACCGGAGTGGCAGCCGGCATCGGCTTGGCCGGAGCGCCGAACTTGTAGGTCAGGCCCAGCATGACGGTGTGGATCTTGTTGTCCGGCTCGAAGCGGGCGCCACCGGCGTCGCTGTAGAGCGTGGCATCGCCCGTGTACATGAAGCGATAGTCAGCCGAGATCTGCCAGTTGCTGTCCAGCGCGTACCACGCACCGGCGATCGCCTGCGCACCCCAGGTGTCGTCCTGGTCGTTGGTGGTCAGGCCCGAACCGCGGATGTTGTCAGCCGAGTAGCGCACCAGGCCGACACCGGCGCCCAGGTAGGGGCTCCAGGTGTTGTTCGGCATGAAGTCGTACAGGCCGTTGATGAACAGGGTGTAGGCGCGGAGATCGCCACCGGCGGCGCCGTCGGCACCCCAGTTACGCCAGCCGCCTTCACCTTCAGCGCGCCAGCCGCCGCCGAAATCATAACCACCCTTCAGGATCGCAGCGTAGCCGGTGTCAAACTCGGCCTTGCCACGCGCGGTCGGGCTGATCACGTCGGCATCGTCGATCCAGGTAGCGCCAAGGCCAGCACCGATGTAGGGCTGCGCCATCGCCGGAGCGGAAGCCAAGCCCAGGAGGGCGGCACCAGCCAGCAGAGCGACACGAATGTTCATTAGAGGTCTCCTCAGAAGAATTACGATGGAGCCGCTGAACACGGTCTCCGCTACGCCTCATCCCGAACGGACTATAACAGCAGCAGTGCCGGGCTGAATAAGCCCTAGGCAGCAAATGCTTAAGAATCCCGCCGGCTGTGGCATTATGGCAACAGATCACCCCGCCTTTTCAAGGGCATGACTCAAATCTTCGATCAGGTCGAGGGGGTCTTCCAGGCCGACCGAAAGGCGCAGCAGGTCGTCGCCGATGCCCAGAACCGCCCGCTCCTCGGCGCTCAACCTCTGATGCGTGGTTGTCGCCGGATGGGTGATCAGGCTCTTGGAGTCGCCCAGATTATTGGAGATATCCACCAGATTCAGAGCGTTCAGCATGCGGAAGGCACCGGCCTTGCCGCCCTTCACCCGGATCGCCAGCATGCTGCCGCCGGCGCTCATCTGGTTCCGGACCAGGGCGGCCTGCGGATGATCGGGCCGGCCGGGATACAGCAGGGCGGGTACGTTTGTATTCACTGCCAGACCCGGGTGCCCGGCCAGCGCATTGGCGATCGTGGCGGCCGACTCGACCATCCGGCTGACCCGCAGGTCGAGGGTTTCCAGGCCCTTGAGCATGACCCAGGCGTTGAAGGGGCTGAGCGCCGGGCCGGTATGGCGCAGATAGGGGGTGAGTTCGTTGGTGACGAACTCCTCGCTGCCCAGGATCACGCCGCCCAGGCAGCGGCCCTGGCCGTCGATATGCTTAGTGGCGGAATAGACGACGATGTCGGCGCCCAACAGCAGCGGCTTCTGCAGCACCGGCGTGGCGAAGACATTGTCGACCACCACGCGCGCGCCGACCTTGTGCGCCAGCGCGGCCACCGCCTTCAGGTCGACGACTTCCAGCGTCGGATTGGCCGGCGTCTCCAGGAAGACCACGCGGGTCTTCGGCGTGATCGCGCGCTCCCAGGCAGAAATATCCGTGCCATCGACCAGCGTCGCCTTGACGCCGAAACGCGGCAGCAGCTCCTCGCAGATGTAGCGGATCGAGCCGAAGACGGCGCGCGCCGACACCACCTCGTCGCCGGCCTTGAGCTGGCACATCAGCGCCGCATTCACCGCGGCCATGCCCGATGCCGTGGCGCGCGCGGCCTGCGCGCCCTCCAGCAGCATCATGCGCTGTTCGAACATCTCGACCGTGGGATTGCCAAAGCGGCTGTAGACGAAGCCCGGCTCCTCGTTCTTGAAGCGGCGCTCGGCGGCTTCGGGGCTGTCATAGCGGAAGCCCGAGGTCATGAAGATCGCTTCGGAGGTTTCGCCGAATTGCGTGCGCATCTGGCCGCCGCGCACCATCTGGGTGGCCGGACGCCAGGACTTCTCTTGCTCTTTCTTGCTCATCGCACCGCTTCTCCCCCGCCTGTCATTCCCGTGCAGGCAACAAAAAACCCCGGCACCGAAAAGGCCCGGGGTTCGAGAACCGCCCGACCTTTTTAGCGGTTTGTTTTACGTGGTCCGCAAGCCGGTCGGCTCCAAATCACCACGATCCGACTTGCGCCGGTGGTCAGCGTGATACGGCGACCGCAGGCACCCGTCAAGCCCGAAGCGCGACTGCACTGGGCCTGACGAGGCCGCCCGGATGCGGGGCGAAGAGTATTATTGTTATTTTACATATGTTTATGGGATAGAGGCGATCTCGGTCGTCCGGGTCTGGAAACCGTCACGGTAATCCCGCTCGCCGTTGCAGCTGACGATGCTGGCCCTGCCATTCGGCGTACCGCTCAGGTTTGACAGATGCATGGTGCCGGCCTCTTCCACGCCGGAGCGGAAGCAGCCGGTCATCGAGAAGATGCTGGTGACATAGCCGTTCACCAGATGGGTCTGGTAGTGCCGCGAGGTGGCGCTGCAGGCGAGCATGTTGCCAAAATTCTGGAAGGCGACTCCGGCATTGCCAGCGGCGAAACTGCCGGCCGACATCCAGTTATTCTCGAAGCCGCAATTCGACATCAGCGTGAAACCGTTCGGGCAATTGGCGCCCCAGGTGCCGTTTTCCAGGAAATAGCAACCATGGAAACCGGCATCGGTGGCGTTGTTGATCATCTGGCAGCCGGTCTCGCGATTCTGGCCGAAGACGCAGCCATAGAGATGGATCGCCGACAACACGCCGCCATCGGGGGAGTTGCCCATGCTGAGGCCGTTCTGGTTCTGCCGGAAGAAGCTGTTCGCGAGCTGGGATTCGAAGATGTTGCCGTACATCACGCAGCCATCGCCGCCGCACCCCTCGATGAAAACGTCGCGCAGGCAGCAATTGTAGAGAAACACCGCCTGATTGTCGGCGCGCATCACCAGGCCATGGCCTTCCTGTCCATTACCCTTGATCTGCAGCCCGTCGATCAGGAAGAAACGCACCACCGCATTGCTGATAACCCGCAGCAATGGCGTGCCGTCAGTGATCGCCGATTGCAGGATCGCGCCGTGCGACTCAATGCCGACATGGGCCGTGGAATCCTGTGTGAATGTGAGATTCAGCGTGGCCGAGATTTTGTAGGTGCCGGGTGGAATTTCGACGAAGGTGCTGTCTGCGACGATACTATCGAGCAGCGCCTGGATGGCGGCGGTATCGTCGGTGACACCGTCGCCAACGGCACCAAAGTCGGCGGCAGATAACATGCGTTTGCCGGGTATGAGCTGGGCGGCCATGACTGTCCTCCTGGGTTGAAGCCAACAGCCGGCAAACCGGCGGGCCGCGCCAAAGTTGCGCAGCGGAGAAACGATCACAGCAAAATGCAAAATGAAGCGCGGATGTTACTCCAGACAGGGGTAGTGGCGGCACGACATCCAGCCGCACCACCGCGACTGCTGTTGCCTATTCCTTGAACTCTTCTTTTTTCGGGATGCGGTTGAAGGCGATCTTCGCACCCATGAAATCGGATTTGTGCTTGGGCAGCGGGCCGACGCGCACCGTGTCTTTCTTGTCGTATTTCTGGTTCAGCTTGTCCATCGCCGCCCAGAGCTTGGCGCGTTTGGCGGCAGCTTCGGCATCATCGTTGTCCAGCCCGGACGCGCCGCCGAACAGATCGAGCGTGACCTCGTCCCTGGGCGTGAGGCCGGTCAGCCACATGCCGACCTTCATGTAGCGGCGGCGGCGCCTGCCGCCACCGGTTTCACGCAGCATCTGCTCCCACAGCCGGGTGATGGCGTCGAGGATCACGAAGGTATCCTGCGTCTGGGTGATGCGGAAATCGGCGGCCCAACGCGTATCGTCATCGAAGCGCACCTTGGCGCCAAGGTTGCTGGCGACAAAGCCCATGCGTCGCAGCCGCGCCCCCCCTTTCACGCCCAGGCGCCGCAGGATCAGGTAGGCGGATTCTTCATCACGGTTCTGCGGCGGCAGCACATGCTCGTGGCTGATGCTGCGGGTGGCGCTCGACTGACTGTAATCGCCGATGCCGCGGATGCGCTGGATGAAGGCCGGGCCTTCCTTGCTGCCCCAGATGCGGCGGGCGTCACGGGGATTCATGTCCCAGAGTTCGGCGATGGTGGTTATGCCCGCATCGTTCAGACGCTGCTCCATATTGGCACCGATGCCCGGCAGGTCGCGCAGCGCCAGCGGCAGGATGCGCTCGGGCAGCTCGTGCTTCTCGATGATGGTCAGGCCGTCCGGCTTCTGCATGTCGGAGGCGAGTTTCGCGAGGAACTGGTTGGGCGCGATGCCGATGGAACACCGGATACATTCACCCAGCTTCGGATTGTCGCGCAGGCCGGCGCGGAGGCGGTGCGACAGCGCGATGGCGTTGTCCTTCAGGCGCTCCGGGCCGATCAACTCGCAGGACACTTCGTCGATCGACCAGGTTTTGAATACCGGGATATGGCGGTCGACCTCTTCCTCAACCAGCTCATGCACCTCGACATAGCGGTCATGGCGCGCATTGACGATGCCGATGCCGGGATATTTCTGCTTGGCCTCCCAGACCGGCGTGCCGGTCTTGATGCCGTAGGTCTTCGCCTCGATGGAGGCCGCGATGGCCGATGTGGTGTCGCTTTCTACCGGCACCACGATGATCGGCTTGCCGCGCAAGGCCGGATTGTCCTGCTGCTCGACGCTGGCGAAGAAGCTGTTCAGGTCGAGATAGAGAAAGCGCAACGAGGATGCGTCCCAGGCGGCGCGCTGGGCGATGTCGGACTCGGAACGGGGCGGCAGGGACATGGCGCCAATCTAGCGCGCGGACGGCTCAGGCCAAATAGGAAGGTTGTCAGGCGCCGCAGCGCTGCCCCGCAGCGCTTCGCGCTGCTGCATTTTCCGATGCGGCGTTAAGCGCCGCATCGGGACCAGGGGCCAATATCCCAGTGGAAGCTTTTGGCATGGGCGGCATCGGCATTAGGGCCAAGCACGACGGAGAAATACTTGCAGGCGGCGCGGTTCACGCCGCGCAGGTAATCGCCTTCCTTGCCGCGGCTGCGGAAATGCTGGTCGACCGAGATGCGGGTGCCGTCGCGCAGGAAGAAGCCCCAGATATCCAGCGCGCGGCCATGGCCATGCTCGCTGATTTTGCTGCCGTTACCAGTCATGCGTTTGCAGGTGAAGCCGCCGGCATGGTTGATCTGGCCGAGCGGCTGGCCGAAGACGCGCTGCGCCTCGGGCATGAGAACCTCTTTTTCAAACTGCACCAGCCGCAAAGCCATCGGACAGGTCAGCTCGACGGGGCGTACCAGCTCGACCGTGGTGCTGATCAGGCGCACGCCGTTCTGCAGGGTGCAGCCATCCTTGCCGGCCTCGGCCTGGGCGACCAGGTCGAATTTCGCACCGGTGGCGACCAGATCGTTCAGGCAGGCGGCCTGGATCACGTCACGACCGATCCATTGCGAACTGGCTGGCGGCTGGGTCGGCGCGGGCAACGGCGCGGCCGGCTGGCGCTGCTGTCTTGCGCAAGCCGTGGCCAGCAAGGCCAGCGCAACAACGGCGATCACTCGGAGACGGGCAACCACAGCACCTCCTCGATCCGGCTGGCGCCGGTCAGCAGCATCACCAAGCGGTCGATGCCCAGGGCAATACCGGCGCAATCGGGCAGGCCATGCTCCAATGCCGCGATGAAATCGGGATCGATCGGATAGTCATAGCCGTAGAGCGATTTCTTCAACGCCATATCGGCCTCGAAACGACGGCGCTGCTCGGCGGCATCGGTCAGTTCGGAAAAGGCATTGGCCAGTTCCATGCCGCAGGCATAGAGCTCGAAGCGTTCGGCCAGCCGTGGGTTATCGGACCGCGGCCGGCTTAAGGCTGCCTGGTGCAGCGGATAGTCATGCAGGATGCAGGGCGCATCGAGGCCGAGCCGCGGTTCGATCTTGTCCAGCGCCACGCGGAAATAGAGATCGTCCCAGCTGTCACCGGCATCGACGCGGATGCCGATGCGCGCACAGGCGTCGCGCATCAGGGCCAGGTCGGGTTTGAGCGGATCGGCGCCGATGCAGGCGGCGATGTCGAGGTCGGCGAACCGCTCGAAGGCCTGCTGCACAGTGAGATAGGTCCAGGGCGCGGCGATATCGGCCTCATGCCCGTTCCAGCGCAGCAGGCTGTGCCCGGTGACGGCGGCGACCTGACGCAGCAGGTCTTCGCAATCCTGCATGATCGCGCGGTAGTCGGCCTTGCTGCGATACCATTCCAGCATGGTGAAGGTCGGATGATGGGTGGCGGCGCGCTCGCCGTTGCGGAAGACGGCGGCGAACTGGAACAGCCGCGGCTCGCCGGCCACCAGCAGCTTCTTCATGGCGAATTCGGGCGAGGTGTGCAGGTAGAGCGGCCGGGTGCTGCCGTCGGGGTGTTCCAGCGTGGTGGCGAAGGCTTTCAGATGCGGTTCCAGCCCGGGCGAGACCTGCAGGGCCGGGGTCTCCACCTCGACGAAATCCAGCGCCGTGAAGGCCGCCCGCAGGGCCTGGAGGGTGGCCTGCCGGACCAGCAGATTGGCCCGGCGGCGGGCATAAAGCGCCGGATGCCACCAGGCGGGGCCGGAAGACTGGGCTTTGGGCGGCTGTTCCACTGGCTGTCCCGGAGGCCTCTGAAGCGCCACTTTTCGCGGCGACTCGGGTTGAGAAGGGAGTCCCAACCTGATAGTTTCCGCGCGGTTTTTTCGCAAGCGGGTCCTGTACTGAGCGGACCCGCTGTTCGTTTGGAGATACGATTCCATGCCCAAGGTAAACGCCAACCAGCTCCGCAAGGGCAACGTGGTCGAGATCAATGGCAAGCTGCTGGCCGTGATCACCGCGCAGAACATCCAGCCCGGCAAGGGCACCCCGGTGATGCAGCTCGACCTGCGCGACCTGACCTCGGGCATCAAGACCACGGAACGCTACCGCACCACCGAGTCAGTCGAGCGCGTCTTCATCGACACCCGCGAGTTCAGCTACCTCTTCGCCGAAGGCGACATGTTCACCTTCATGGACGTCGAGAACTACGAGCAGATCGCCGTGGGCGGCGACGTGGTCGGCGACCAGTCGGTCTGGCTGCAGGAAGGCATGAAGGTCGAGATCGCGCTGTATGACGGCAAGCCGGTGTCGGTCACCCTGCCGCAGACCGTGATCATGGAAATCACCGAAACCGAGCCGACCGTGAAGGGTCAGACGGCTTCGTCGTCGTACAAGCCGGCCATCGTCGAGAACGGCCAGCGCGTCATGGTGCCGCCGCATGTCTCGTCGGGCGTGCGCATCGTGATCAACATCAGCGAAGGCGCCACCTATATGGAACGCGCCAAGGACTGATAGGTCCTGCCGTTGCGAATACAAAAAAACCCGCCGGTGCGAGCCGGCGGGTTTTTTCATGTCCGCATCAGAGCGGCGTCAGCGGGCCGAAGAAGCCGGTGACGCGACTAAGCCGCCCACCCTCGCCTAGCTGGCAGAAATCGACGCCCTCGCGCATCACGCTGCCATCGGCGGCATACCGCGCGAAAGCAAAGCGCAAACCGGCGTCATGGCGATCGATCTGGCTGATGCGACGGATCGTGCTGCCGGGAAATTTCTCCAGCAGCGCGCCGATATGCACAACCAATGCCGCGCGGTCGAGGTCCTGCACCAGCGGATCGCTGTAGCGGGCATCGGCAGTCCAGGCCACGCGCAGCAGGCGGTTTCGTTCCGCAGCATCCGCTGCATTCCAGGCCGCGCAATAGGTGTCGACCACGTCGTCCAGCGCCATCATGCCAGCACCCTCCCTATTTCACACACAGTGTAGCGCAGAATGTCGCAGCCAGATGGATGCAGATGTAACTAAACCGCACACACAGTCTTTGTGACCGGCGGCACATCGCACTGCAGCATGACGGCGTAGAACCTGCACCATTCAGTTCACCCGTCCAGCCTTCAGTCGGACGATCATTCCAGCCCGTTCATTTGCTTCGCCATCGCACGTTATGCCTGGCGACAGGAAGGGAGTGCGGAGTCATGTCCTGTCCGGAAGAACTTGTGGCCCTTGAGGCCTTCTGGCACGCGAAGCGCGGCGAACGCCTGCTGCCCAGCCGCGCCGATTTCACGCCACTCGACCTGCGCCCCTGGCTGGGCAACCTCGCCATGGTGGTGGTCGAGCGCGAGCCCGTCCTGCGCTTCCGCGTCACGCTGTCGGGCACGCGGCTCGACGATTATCGCGGCTGGAACATCACCGGGCAGTATATCGACACCGTCGGCGAGGCCATCGCCGGCACGCTGCCGCATTACATGGTGTCGCTGGAAAGCCGCCAGCCGGTGCATTTCATCCACGACAATTCCGCCAACAGCGCGATCTACCGCACTATGGCCAAGATGCTGCTGCCGCTGGGCGATGACGGCATCACCGTCGACCGCTTCGTGGCCGCGATCTATCCGTTGCGCGCCAACGACAGCCTGCTACCGGCCGCCGATTACGCCCTCGCGGGCTGACCTTTAAACCTTACGGACAGGGCGCGCCCGCGCGCAGCCAGTCGGCCACCGCGACGACCAGATGGTCGCGCGACAATTGTGGCGTGCTGCGGTTGCCGCCCGGCGCCCAGGCCCAGCCGACCAGCGGGTCCTCGGCAAAATGTCGGCCGAGCGCTTCCGGCTCCAGCCCGCCATTTCGCAGCGGATCGCGCAAATCACGACAGAGCGCACCGGCCTCGCGACCGCGGAACACAGACTCGCCGGCTTTCGGGCTGCGCCAGTCGGGCGCGCCGGGCGCCGGACCGACATTGCTGGCCCTGTGGCAGAAGATGCAGGCCTGCGCGCCGATCCCCTTGCCGTCCGGCCCGCGCGGCACCGGCGGCTGATGTGGCCGCGCGTCGCGCTGCAGCGGCATCGCCGTGTCGCTGTGGCAGTTGGCGCATCGCGGATGCTGGGTGACGGCGAAGATCGGCGCGAACAGGTCCTGCGCGGCGGCCGGCCAGGACAAGCCGAGCAGCGCCAGCAGCAGGAACAGCCTAGTCATCCTTGCGGGTCTTGGCCTGCGCATCGAAGGCGCGACGGGCATCGGCCACACGACCGGAATTGTCGATCGCCCACTCCCACAGCCCGCAGAGCGCCTCGGCCAATGCAATGCCGTCGGGCGTGAGTTCGTAATCTACTCGCGGCGGCACTTCGGCATAGACGCGGCGCATCACCACGCCGTCGCGCTCCAGCTGGCGCAGCGTCTGGGTCAGCATCTTCTGGCTGATGCCGGGCAGATGGTCACGCAGGCGCGAGAAGCGCAGCGCACCGCGCTCGTAGAGCTCGTCCATCGCGCGCATGCTCCACTTGTCGCCGAAGCGCACCAGCATCTCGCGCACCAGATTCTCGGCCTCGGGCGGAATCACGCAGCCGCCGTTGCAGCCGCCGGGCGCACCGTCGCGCTGCGCCGGCGGCAGGCTCACCGGAGCGAGTTCGCCAATAGTATCCGTGGAGTGCCTATCGGTCGCCACAAGTGCCTTATTGCTCATTGAAACCGGGGTTTTATATGGTTGCGCCATGCAGACAGATAATCGCAGGAAAGCCGGCCAGCCAATGGTTTTTTGGCTGTCGCCTGACGAATTGCTGTCTGCAGTCACAAAGACCACGGAAAATCGCCGGCGGGAAATCCGCCGGTGTGAGGTATACTGAACACGCTGACCAGCAAAGGGGCCAAGCCCAGAGCCCCGCCTATACCTTTTTTTACGTTCATCCCCGCGGATTCCATCCGCCTTCGTCTTCACCGCCCCAGTGGAGGACCACATGGCTGTTAAATTCACATTAAACGGCAAGGCCGTGAGCCTGGATGTCGATCCCGACATGCCGCTGCTCTGGGCCGTGCGCGACGAGATCGGCCTGACCGGCAGCAAGTTCGGCTGCGGCGCGGCCCAGTGCGGCGCCTGCACCATGCATGTGGAGGGCCAGCCGGTGCGCGCCTGCTCCACCCCGCTCTCGGCCATCGAGGGCCAGAAGGTCACCACCATCGAGGGTCTCGGCGGCAAGGTCGCCCAGGCCGTGCAGGCCGCCTGGATCAAGCACGAGGTCGCGCAATGCGGCTACTGCCAGTCGGGCCAGATCATGTCGGCGGTCGCGCTGCTGACCGACAACAAGAAGCCGTCGGATGCGGATATCGACGAGGCGATGCAGGGCAACATCTGCCGCTGCGCCACCTATGTGCGCATTCGCGCCGCCATCCATGACGCCGCCAAGACCGTGAGGGCTTGATCATGACCGAGCAGAGCAAGATCGAAATACCGCAGGCGTCGCGTCGTCGCTTCCTGCAGGGCGCAGCCGCTGCGGGCGCTGGCCTCGTCGTCGGCTTCCACTGGGTGCCGCGCAACGCGATGGCGCAAGCCAAAGCCGCCGGCCAGCCGCAGATGATCAACGCCTTCATCCGCATCGCGCCGGACAATACGGTCACCGTGCTGTCCAAGCATCTGGAAATGGGCCAGGGCACCTATACCGGCCTCGCCACCATCGTGGCCGAGGAACTGGATGCCGACTGGAACCAGATGCGCGCCGAGGGCGCACCGGCCGATGCCAAGCTCTATGCCAACCTGGCCTTCGGTATCCAGGGCACCGGCGGCAGCACGGCGATGGCCAATTCCTGGGAGCAGCTGCGCAAGGCGGGCGCTACCGCACGTGCCATGCTGGTGGCCGCCGCTGCTGAGCAGTGGAAGGTCCCGGCCAGGGAGATCACCGTGTCGAAGGGCGTGGTGAGCCATGCCGCCAGCGGCAAGAAGGCGAGCTTCGGCCAGTTGGCCGAAAAGGCCGCAGCAGTCACGCCGCCTGCGGACGTGACGCTGAAAGATCCGGCCAAGTTCAGCCTGATCGGCAAGAATGTGGCGCGCCTGGATGCGAAAGCGAAAAGCACCGGCACGGCGCAGTATACCATCGATGTGAAACTGCCGGGCCAGCTTACCGCCCTGCTGCAGCGCGCGCCGATGTTCGGCGCCAAAGTGAAGAGCTTTGATGCCGCCAAGGCGAAAGCCGTACCCGGCGTGGTGGATGTAGTGCAGATTTCCAATGGCGTTGCCGTGGTGGCCAAGAACTTCTGGTCCGCCAAGCAGGGTCGCGAGGCCCTGGAGATCGTCTGGGACGACAGCGCCGCCGAGAAGCGCAGCACCGATGAGATCCTCGCCGAATACAAGGAACTGGCGAAGAAGCCGGGCCTGCCGGCGCGCAAGGACGGCGATGTGGATGCCGCCTTCGCCAAGGCAGCCAAGGTGATCGAGGCGAGCTACGACTTCCCGTATCTGGCCCATGCACCGATGGAACCGCTCGACTGCGTGGTGAAGCTGGACCCGAACGGCGCCGAGATCTGGGCGGGCGACCAGTTCCAGACCATTGACCAGGCCAGCGCCGCACACGTGCTGGGCCTGAAGCCGGAGCAGGTGAAGATCAACACGCTCTATGCCGGCGGCAGCTTCGGCCGCCGCGCCACGACGAATGCCGATTACATCGTCGAGGGCGTGGAGATCGCCAAGGCGATCGGCGGCAAGGCGCCGGTGCGCCTGATCTGGACGCGCGAGGATGACATCAAGGGCGGCAAATACCGTCCGATGTATCACCACACGCTGAAGGCCGGCGTGGACGACAAGGGCAACATCATCGCCTGGCAGCATCGTATCGTCGGCCAGTCGATCATCACCGGCACGCCGTTCGAGCCCGTCATGGTCAAGGACGGCATCGACGCCACCTCGGTGGAAGGCGCCGCCAACCTGCCCTACGACATCCCGAACATGAGCGTCGAACTCACCACCACCAAGAATCCGGTGACGGTGCTGTGGTGGCGCTCGGTGGGCAGCACGCATACCGCCTTCGCCACCGAGGTCTTCCTCGACGAGATCGCGGGTGCGACCGGCCAGGATCCGGTGGCGCTGCGGCGCAAGCTGCTGGCCAAGCATCCGCGCCATCTCGGCGTGCTGAACCTGGCGGCCGAGAAGGCCGGCTGGGGCAAGCCGCTGCCGGCCGGAAAGATGCGCGGCGTGGCGGTGCATGAAAGCTTCTCGTCCTATGTGGCCGAGGTGGCCGAGGTGTCGCTCAAGGCCGACGGGACCTGGAAGGTGGACAAGATCACGGCCGCGGTCGATTGCGGCACGCCGATCAACCCCAACATCATCCGGGCCCAGGTGGAAAGCGGCATCGGCTACGGCCTGTCCGCCACCATCAAGCCGGGCATCAAGCTGGCCAAGGGCGGCGAGGTCGAGCAGTCGAACTTCCACGACTATGAAGTGCTGCGGATCCACGAGATGCCGAAGGTGGAGGTGCACATCGTACCGTCGAAGGAAAAGCCGACCGGTATCGGCGAACCCGGCACGCCGCCGGTGGCCCCGGCCGTGGCCAATGCGCTGATGGCTGGCACCAAGCAGGTCTTCCGGGCCCTGCCGCTGCCGACCGACGGGGTGAAGTCGGTCTGAGGCTAATCGTCCCAGGACCAATCAGCCTGACGTTGTTCTGATTTAGCATCGTTCTAAAAGCCCGCGCGAAAGCGCGGGCTTTTTCATTCCTGACGCAGCCGTTATCGCGACCTGTCTTGACAGATCAGGTGGTTAGGGGCGAAACAGGCATTTCCTTGCATATGATAATGAGTTTCACAATGAAAAAGACCTTTGGTGGTTCGGCCACCGCTCTTGGTCTTCTGCTGGCACTGCCCGCCTTCCAGCCCGCTCTCGCCCAGGACGTCCAGCTGCAGGCCCTGCAGGTGGCCGGCGACTGGCTCGGCGAGGCCAATGAAGAAGTCGTCCGCACCCATGCCGGCGGCCGCGGCGTGGTCCGCCAGGACCAGATTGAGCAGAGCGGCGCTTCCACGGTGACCGAGGCGATCCGCATGATCCCCGGCGTGCAGACCCCGCCGCCCAACGGCAGTGGCGGTGGCGACTACGCCCTCAATATCGGCATCCGCGGCATGACCTCGCGCCTGAGCGCCGGCGCCACCATCCTGATGGATGGCGTGCCGCTGGCCAATGCGCTGTACGGCCAGCCGGAAACCTCGCTGGGCGCGGTGTCGCTCGGCATGCTGCAGGCGATCGACGTCGTGAAGGGCGGCGGCTCCACCCGCTATGGCCCCGGCACTTCGGGCGGCGTGATCAACTTCGTCACCAAGGATATCCCGACCGGTCCCTATGGCGGCGAGATCAGCCTGCGCGGCGACAGCACCGCCAGCGACCGCAATGACGGCCGCATGGTCGGCAAGGCGGACCTGATGTTCGGCGGCTCGCTGCAGAACGGCTCCGGCCTCGCGGTGTTCTATTCGGGCAACCACGGCGACAATTATCGCGACCGTGCCCATCAGGACATCGACGACTTCATGCTGAAGGGCCGTTTCGCCCTGACCGAGACCAGCCGGCTGGAAGGCCGCCTGCGCCACTACAATGCCGACGCCACCACGCCCGGCCCGCTGACCCAGGCCGCCTACAGCGCCGATCCCTACCAGTCGACGCATTCGCGCGAACGCTTCAAGGGCGAGCGCGATGAATACGTGCTGAAATACGTCAACGAGTTCAACGGCGACTATCGCCTGGAAACGACGGGCTTCTACACCCAGAGCTTCCGCGAACTCACCATCGCCTCGAACAACAACACCCCCGCCACGACCATCCCGGTGGGCGGCGGCAGTGACGCCACCGCGGATACGCTGGACCGTCTGCCGCGCAATTACAGCGTCTGGGGCTTCGAGCCGCGCTTCACGGCCCTGAACGAAACCGGCCCCGTCAAGCACGCGACCTCGATCGGCTATCGCTACATGACGGAATCGACCGACGAGATGCGCTTCCGCCGCGGCGGCGCTCCCACGGTGGACGGCTCCAACCTCTATGCGCTGCCCGAAGTGCGCAACCGCTACACCGACGGCACGACCGAGGCGCATGCCGTCTATATCGACAATGCCATGACCTGGGGCCCCGTGACGGTGACGCCGGGCGTACGCCTCGAAGATGTGAAAGTCGGCCGCTTCAATATGCTGACCGGCGTGAAGGATGGCGAAAAGTATGAAGAATTCCTGCCCTCGCTGAATGTCGGCTGGCAGATCAATAAGGCGCTGTTCAGCTACGCCAACTACCAGGAATCCTTCAACCCGGTGACGCATCTGGCGCTCGGCGACACGACGGCCACCGCCGTCAACCGCCTGGACCCGGAACGGGCCCAGCTCTGGGAAACCGGCCTGCGCTATGTCGAGAACGGCCTGCGGCTGGAAGCCGGCCTGTTCCTGATCGATTTCGACAACCAGATCGAAAGCGTCAACAGCATCAACATCAACACCGGCGCCACCCGGCATCGCGGCATCGAGACCGCCGCCGAATACGACCTCGGCATGCTGAACCAAGCGATGAAGGGCCTGAGCATCTACGGCACCTATGCCTATACCAAGGCGCGCCGCGAGCAGGGCGTGAATGCCGGCAACTATGTGGCGCTCTATTCGCCGCATGTCGGCACGGTCGGCACGCGCTATCGCGTCCAGGACTGGACCTTCAACCTGAATGCCTATGGCCAGTCCAAGCAGTATGCCGACGACGCCAACACCGTCGCCGGTTCGGCCAACGGCAAGTTCGGTGAAATCCCGGGCTATGTGCTGTGGAACGGCCAGGTCGCCTATGACTTCGTCAACGGCCCGACCGTGGCCTTCGGCGTCACCAACATCTTCGACCAGCCCTACTACACCCGGGCCTCGGTCGAAGCCAATGGCGGCATATTTGCCGGCGCGCCGCGCACGGCCTATGTTCAGACCAAATTCGTCTTCTGACATAGGATAACCGAAATGGGGCGGCGCCAGTGACGTTGCGACAGATCTGGCGCCGTCTGCATTTGTGGATCGGCATTGCGGGCGGAATTGTTTTTGCCCTGATGGGCCTCTCGGGCAGCAGCCTTGTCTATGAGGAGGACATCCTCTCGCTGCTCTACCCGCAGATTTTACATGTGCCCGCAGATTGCACCCCGGCGCCGCCCTCCGCCCTGCTTGCCGCCGCGCAGGCGGCAGCCACGCCCCTGAATGGCCGCGTCAGTTATCTCCGCATACTGGATGCCCGGGATGCGCCGATACGCGCCGCCATCCTGGTCCCGGATGGCAGCACTGAAATCTTCCTGCTGTCGCCCTGCAGTGCTGCGGTGATCGGCCCGCAGCCGGGCAAGGCCTTCTCCCAGCTTTTCGAATTACATACCCGCCTTCTGCTGGGCCGCGACGGTCGTGCGGTTGTCGGCTGGATCGGCGTAGCCTTGATGCTGACGGCGATTTCCGGCCTGGTGATCTGGTGGCCGCGCGGCCGCCAATGGCGCCGGGCACTGCAGATACAGTGGAATTTCGGCTGGTTCCGCAGGTTTCTGGATCTGCACAAGGTGGCCGGCGCGCTGATCGCCATACCGTTTCTGCTCCAGGCGATCACCGGCGCAGCTATCGCTTTCCGGGAACCGTTGCTACCTGCAATGCTGGCCCTTGGCGGCAGCAATCCTGTACGCCTGCCCCCAGCTTCCATCGATCCGCCGCGCGATATCGATCAGATGGCCGCCGAAGCGTTGCGCCTTCTGCCCGGCGGCCGCATCACGCTGATCAGCCCGCCCGCCCGCACCGATGGTCCGGTGCGCATTCGCCTGCGAATGCCCGGCGAGGTGCATCAGAATGGCCGCAGTTATGTGTTGTTCAACGCCAGAGGGGCGGTGATCGAGCAACAGAATGCTCCGGCGCTGCCGGTGGCCAATATTGCCTTCGACCAGTTGCCCTATCCGCTGCATACCGCCGAACTGACCGGCCCGATCGGTCGACTGCTGCTGTTCGTCACCGGCTTGCTGCCGACCCTGCTCTTCGGTACCGGATTTTATATCTGGCTGAAGCGTCGCACGCCCAAGCGGACCTAGCCGAAGCGGATGGCGTCGCGCCGGCGCCACAGCAGCAGGGCGCAGGCGCCGCCGGCCAGCGACAGCGGCAGCATCACCAGATAGGTCAGCCCGTCGCCGAACGGGAAGATCGGCCCGATCAGCAGCGTCACGCTGGCCAGCACCGAGGCATTGGCCGCGGTATACAGCGTTTGCGCCGTGGCCGAGGCCTGCGGATCGATGCCCTCGGCCATCAGCCGCATGGCGCCGAGATGCGCGCAGCCAAAGGTCATGGCATGCAGCGCGTTCAGCAGCACCAGCAGGCCGAAATCTCCGGTCAGTCCGGTGAGGCTCCAGCGGACGACACCGCCCGCGGCAGCAAGCAGCAGCAGGCCGACACCGCCGGCCTTCAGCGCCACGCGCTGTCCCACCGCGAAGAGGATCACTTCAGCAAGCACGCCCTCGGCCCAGAGGAAGCCGATCTGCGCGTCGCTCAAGCCCGCGTTGCGCCATTGCAGCGTGCCGAAGGTGTAGAGCATGGCATGGCTGGACTGCAGGCAGGCATTGGCGCCCAGAAACGCCAGAAAGAGCCGGCTGCGTAAAAGCCGCAGGGCCGGTGCGCCGGCCAGTTTAGGCCGGTCGAGCGGCAGGCGCAGATCGGGCAGCAGATGGCTGCCTAGCGACATCAGCATCATGCCGGCGAGCAGCAGCACAAAGATCCAGTCGCCGTCGCGGCCCTTGAGCCAGAGGCCGGCGAGATACGCGGTGACCAAGAAGCTGACGCTGCCCCATAGCCGCAGGCGGCCGTATTGCAGGTTGTAGCGCGCCGCCGCCAGCACCACGACATTCTCGCTGAACGGCGTGATCGGCGACCAGATGCTGGCATGCAAAATGCTGAGTAGGAAAATCGCCCAGAATCCTTCCACCCACCAGAAGGCGCTGAACAGCACGAAGCTGGACCAGGCCAGCGTGATGATCGCCTGGCGCCGCCGCCCGCTGCGGTCCACCAGATGCGCGGCCATCGGTCCGGCGAACAGCCGCACCCAGATGCCCGCCGAGATCACGATGGAGATTTCCGGCGCGCTCAGGCCGCGCGACTCGAGCCAGACCGACCAGAACGGCAGATGCACACCCGGCACGACAAACAGCGCGCCGAGGTAGAGGCTGATCCGCCATGCGATACCGCGACGTTCGCCTGCGCTAAAACCCGCCGCATCGGCGCTCATGAAATGCTCCAAATGCCCGGGAATCGGGCAGGCGATAATTGTTTACAATTCCGCGGCAACAGTGTTTACAATTCCTTTATATGCGGTGCACGCATCACCGCAGGCAGGGGACAAATCCGACAGGATTTTGCAGGGGGACGGATCGCAGATGTACGCGATGATAATGGGACGCGGCCGCGGCGTTAAGCGCCGGCTTGTGCAGGGGCAGTACTGATGCAGGGCCCCGCTTTCGTCAAGATCAACGAAGTCAGCCTCGTCTACCAGCAGCAGGAAGAGCAGACGCTGGCCGTCGAGGGTCTCAACATCGACATCCAGGAAGGCGAGTTCGTCGCTGTGGTCGGCCCCTCGGGTTGCGGCAAGTCGACCCTGATGAAACTGGTCACCGGCCTGCTCAACTGCACGCAGGGCAGCATCACCATCGGCGGCAAGCCGGTGAACGGCCCGGTGCAGGGCGTGGGCATGGCCTTCCAGAATTCCACCCTGCTGCCCTGGCGCAGCACGCTGGACAACGTGATGCTGCCGCTGGAAATCGTCGAGCCGCACAAGCGCCTGCTGCGCAAGCAGAAGAAGATGTATATCGAGAAGGCGCTGGACCTGCTCGGCACCGTGGGCTTGCGCGATTTCGCCGACAAGTTCCCCTGGCAGCTGTCGGGTGGCATGCAGCAGCGTGCCAATGTCTGCCGTTCGATCATCCATGAGCCGCGCCTGCTGATGCTGGACGAGCCCTTCGGCGCGCTGGACGCCTTCACGCGTGAAGAACTCTGGGGCGTGATGCAGGATCTGTGGATGAAGAAGAAATTCACCGCCATCCTGATCACCCATGACCTGCGCGAGGCCACTTATCTGGCCGACCGCGTCTTCGTGATGAGCAAGCGGCCCGGCAAGGTCATCCTTGCCAAGGAGATCGACATTCCGCGTCCGCGCACGCTGGACACCACCTTCGAGCCGCATTTCGGCGAGATCGTGCATGAACTGCGTGAACACATCCATGAAGTGCGGGTGTCGTGATGAACGAGAAGACCCTGATCAAACTGATGCCCTGGCTGGTCACCATCGGCCTGTTCCTGCTGTGGGAAATCATCTGCGTGGTCACCCGCGTGGAAACCTTCATCCTGCCGGCGCCGACCGTGGTGTTCCAGGCAATGGTGAAATTCGCGCCGCAGATCGCCCATCATTCGCTGCAGACCCTGATGACCACCACGGCCGGTTTCGCCTTGGGCGTGATCGGCGGCGGCCTGCTCGGCGTCTTCATCGGCGCCTCGCGACTGGTTTATGTGGGCCTCTATCCGGTGCTGGTCGGCTTCAACTCGATCCCGAAGGTGGCCCTGGTGCCGGTGCTGGTGATCTGGTTCGGCATCGGCACGGTACCGGCGATCATCACCGCCTTCGTGATTTCCTTCTTCCCGATCGTGGTGAACGTGGCTACCGGCCTCGCCACCATCGAACCGGAGCTGCGCGACGTGCTACGTTCGCTGGGCGCCAGCAAGACGGAAATCCTGACCAAGGTTGGACTTCCGCGCGCCATGCCCTACCTCTTCGCCTCGCTGAAGATCGCGATCACGCTGGCCTTCGTCGGCTCGGTCATCGCCGAGACCGTCGCCTCGAATGAGGGCATCGGTTACCTGATGCTGTCGGCCTCTTCCAGCTACAACGTGCCGCTGGTCTTCGCCGGCCTGATCGTTGTCGCCGTGATGGGCGTGGTGATGTATGCTGTGGCGGTCTGGTTCGAGCGCCGCATGACCGGCTGGGCCTTCCGCGGCAGCGACCTGATGAGCTGATCTTCCGCCCTCCTTCCACGGAGGACGGACCAGAAACCGGAGGCAGCATGTCCGAACCCGTCAGGTTCGTATCGCGCGGCCAGGTGGTGACGGTGGAATCCGATATTCCCCACACCATGACGGTCCTGGAGTATCTGCGGCTCAAGCTTCGCCGCACCGGATCGAAGGAAGGCTGCGCCGAGGGCGACTGCGGCGCCTGCACCGTGGTGGTGGCCGAAGCCGGACCGGATGGCAAGCTGCGGCACCGCGCCGTCAATGCCTGCATCCTGTTCGTGCACCAGCTCGACGGCAAGGCGCTGTTCACCGTCGACGATCTCGCGGATGGTGAACAGCTGCATCCGGTGCAGCAGGCCATGGTGGACGCGCATGGCTCGCAATGCGGCTTCTGCACGCCGGGCTTCGTCATGGCGCTGTTCGGCTATTTCAAGACGCATGAGAGCAGCGACAGCAACAGCCTGAAGGATGCGCTGGCCGGCAATCTCTGCCGCTGCACCGGCTATCGCCCGATCCTCGAGGCCGGGCAGAAGATGTTCGAACACGGCCGTGACGACCATTTCGCCGCGCAGGAAACCGCCCTCCTTGCGCAGCTGAATAGCCTGTCGCGTAGCCGCATGCTGAACCACTCGACGCCCGAGGGCAGCTTCCTCGGCCCGCGCAGCGCCGGCGAACTGGCCGAGACGCTGGCCAGGCTGCCGGCCGGCGAAAGCTGGATCCTGGCCGGCGGCACTGACGTTGGCCTGTGGGTGACCAAGCAGCAGCGCCAGCCGCGCAGCATCGTCTATGTTGGCTGCGTCGCGGAACTTCAGAAGATTACAGACCATGGCGGCGCCATCGAGATCGGCGCCGGTGTCACCTATACCGATGCGCTCGCCAGCATCGAGACCCTGCACCCGGCTTTCGCGCGCATGATGCGCCGGCTGGGGTCGCTGCAGGTGCGCAATTCCGGCACCATCGGCGGCAATATCGCCAATGGCAGTCCGATCGGCGACAGCATGCCGGCGCTGATCGCGCTCGGCGCGACGCTGAAACTGCACAGCAAGGCGCAGGGCACCCGCACGATGCCGCTGGAGGATTTCTTCCTCGCCTATCGCAAGACGGCATTGCAGCCCGGCGAATTCATCGAAAGCGTGACGGTGCAGAAGCCGCAGGCGAACAGCCGCTTCGGCGTCTACAAGCTGTCCAAGCGCTTCGACCAGGATATTTCCGCCGTGCTGGCGGCCCTGCATGTTGTCCTGGATGGCGACATCGTCCGGACGGCCCGCATCGCCTATGGCGGCATGGCCGGCACGCCGGCCCGCGCGCGCCAGACCGAGGCGGCGTTGATCGGCAAGCGTTTCACGCCGGACGAGATCGAACCGGCGGTCGCGGCACTGGCCGCCGATTACACGCCGATGAACGACATGCGCGCCTCGGCCACCTATCGCCTGCTGGCGGCGCAGAACCTGCTGCGCAAATTCTGCGTCGAGGTTTCCAGCGGCGAGAAGATCAGCGTGGAAGCCGCCGAATGACCCTGCCCATGCAGACAATGGTCGTTCACAAGCCGGTCAGGCATGACAGCGCCCACAAGCATGTGGCCGGCACGGCGCGCTATATCGACGACCTGCCCGAACCCGAGGGCCTGCTGCATGCAGCCCTGCATCTGGCCGACCGCGCCCATGCGAAAATCCTGAACATCGACACCAGCGCGGCCAGAGCCGTGCCCGGCGTGGTCGCCGTCATCACCGTGGCCGACGTGCCCGGCAATGCCGATATCGCGCCGGTGAAGGGCCCCGAGCCGGTGCTGGCCGATGGCATCGTGGAATTCCATGGCCATCCGGTGG
>Ga0209675_1000589_pt1 | contig 26172 bp, 26 predicted proteins | sample AraplaCol_mLB_r2_2_FD_184280 | JGI IMG/M metagenome (GOLD analysis project Ga0209675, IMG submission 184280) | Arabidopsis root microbial communities from North Carolina, USA - plate scrape MF_Col_mLB_r2 (SPAdes) (version 3) | ecosystem: Host-associated > Plants > Roots > Endosphere | place...
CCAGAAAGCAGCGCCTCTTCCTGGGTGCCGCCGGTCGCCGTGAAAGGCTCGATCCCGTCGAGGAAACCGGCCATGCCCTGGTGCTGGGTGGCGATCTCGATGCGGAAAGCGCCGGGATCGGCCTGTTGCAAGGTGGCGACCACCACCAGCGCGTCTTCCAGCCCGGCGCGGCGCGCCCGGGCCTTTAATTCGTCAGGATTGCCAAGCAGCCGCTCCAGCGACGGACCGCTGTCAGCCGCCGGGGCAATCGTGAGCGGCACCAGCCCGCCCTGCGGATCGGGCCGCTGGGTCCAGGCCGCGCGCCAGGGATTGTCAGCCTCCCACAGCTTAGCCCCAGCCGGGCTCTGCCAGACCGGCACCAGATAGATCGGCCGGCTCATCGTCTCTGCATAGGCGAGTTTATTGTCCTGAAGCAGCCGGCGCACGGCCTCAGCGCGGAAGGTGACGCTGATCTTGGCAATGTAGCGGGTGGCCGAGGCGCGCTCCTCGTCGATGCCGAAGCCGGCGACCACCTCGTTAAGCAGGGCCTCAGATGGACGCGGAAGCCGTCCGTGGTCTTCCGGCTGGGTCAGACGGCGCAGCAGGGTCGTAAACGCCCGGCGCTGGCCATCGGCGATGGCGGCCGGGCGGGCACTGGCGGCGCTGTCGGCCGAGGCCTCGACAGCCACATCCGAGACCGTGAAGGGGTCAGGGCGCTGGCCAGCCGGAGTCCGCGGCTGGGCCTGGGCCTGCAGGGATGCAGCCAGAGCCAGAACAAGGGCGAAAGTCGCGTAGAAACAGGCTCTTAGCATCGATCAAGCAAGCATTGCAAAGACAGGGGGAATAAGTATGTTGGCCCGGAAATCCGAACCCCGCTATTCAGGCTGGTCAGTCTAGCCGCCGTGGAGGCCATCATCAACACGTCGCCCCTCTATAAGGCCGCTGGCGTCGATATCGACGCGGGCGAAGCCCTGGTCGATGCGATCAAGCCGCTCGCCGCCTCCACCCGCCGCAAGGGCGCCGATGCCTCGCTCGGCGGTTTCGGCGCGCTGTTCGACCTCAAGGCGGCAGGCTTCACCGATCCGATCCTAGTGTCCTCGACCGATGGCGTCGGCACCAAGCTGAAGATCGCCATCGAAACCGGCCGGCATGACCATGTCGGCATCGACCTGGTCGCCATGGTGGTGAACGACATCCTGGTGCAGGGCGCCGAGCCGCTGTTCTTCCTCGACTATTACGCCACCGGCAAGCTGGAAGTCGACGTCGCCACCAAGGTGGTCGCCGGCATCGCCGAGGGCTGCCGCCAGGCCGGCTGCGCGCTGACCGGCGGCGAGACCGCCGAAATGCCCGGCATGTATGCCGCCAAGGATTACGATCTTGCCGGCTTCGCCGTCGGCGCCGCCGAACGCGGCAAGCTGCTGCCCAGGGGTGTGAAGCCGGGCGACGTGCTGCTGGGTCTGGCCTCGTCGGGCGTGCATTCCAATGGCTTTTCGCTGGTGCGCAAGGTGATCCGCGACAACGGCCTCACCTTCGAGAGCCCCGCGCCCTTCGATTCCTCGAAGCCGCTGGCGGAAATCCTCATGGTCCCAACGCGCATCTACGTGAAAAGTTGCATGCCGCTGGTGCGCGAGGGCCTGATCAAGGCGATGGCGCATATCACCGGCGGTGGCTTGGTCGACAATATCCCGCGCGTGCTGCCCGACGGCACCGACGCCATCGTGGATGCCAGCGGCTGGACCCTGCCGCCGGTGTTCAAGTGGCTCAAGGCCGCCGGCCAGATCGACGACGCCGAGATGGCACGCGCCTTCAACTGCGGCATCGGCCTGGTGGTCGTGGTCGAGCCCGGCAAGGCCGACACCGTGATCGCCAAGCTGAAGGCAGCCGGCGAGACCGTGTCGCGCCTGGGTGTCATTGAAGCGCAGCAGGATTCAACGGCCGAGCCGATGGTCAGCATGCGCAACTGCGACACGGCCTGGAACTAAGCCCATCATGGCTGACGGGAAGCGCAAAGTTGCGGTCCTGATCTCGGGGCGCGGCAGCAACCTGCGCGCCCTGATCGATGCTGCCAGCAATCCCGCCTACCCCGCCCGCATCGCGCTGGTGCTGAGCAACAAGGCCGAGGCAGAAGGCCTGAGCGTTGCCCGCGATCATGGCATCGAGACCATGGTGATCGAGAGCAAGGGCAAGACGCGCGAGGCTTTCGACGCCGAGATGGATGCCTGCTTGCGCGCCAAGGGCATCGAGCTGATCTGCCTGGCCGGCTTCATGCGGATTCTCACCGATGCCTTCGTGCAGGGCTGGACCGGCCGCATGATCAACATCCACCCCTCGCTGCTGCCGGCCTTCAAGGGCGTGCGCGTGCATGAACAGGCGCTGGCTGCCGGCGTGAAGATCAGCGGCTGCACCGTGCATTTCGTGATCCCGGCGCTGGATGACGGCCCGATCATCCTGCAGGCCGCCGTGCCGGTGCCGGAGAACGCGACGCCGGAGACGCTGGCCGCCGCTATTCTGGAGCAGGAACACGTGATCTATCCGCAGGCGCTCAAGCTGCTGGCGGAAGGGCGGCTGGAAATCAAGGAACATCGGGTGCAGGTGACGGCCAAGCCCTGACCGCGCCTCGTCTGCTTTCCATCACCCCAAAGAAAAAGGCCCGGCATTGCTGCCGGGCCTTTCTGTTTCCGCCGAAGCCGGAAGTCTTTAGCCGACGAGTTCGGTGCCGGCGAAGAAGTAGGCGATCTCGACAGCGGCCGTCTCCGGCGCGTCCGAGCCGTGCACCGAGTTGGCTTCGATGCTCTCGGCGAATTCCTTGCGGATGGTGCCAGCTGCCGCGTTAGCGGGATTCGTGGCGCCCATCACGTCGCGGTACTTGGCAATGGCGCCTTCGCCTTCCAGCACCTGCACGACGACCGGGCCCGAGATCATGAACGACACCAGGTCGTTGAAGAACGGACGCGCCTTGTGCACGCCGTAGAAGGTCTCGGCGACGGCCTTGCTCATGTGGATGCGCTTCTGGGCGACGATGCGCAGGCCGGCGGCCTCGATCTTGGCGTTGATCGCGCCGGTCAGGTTGCGGCGGGTCGCGTCCGGCTTGATGATCGAGAAGGTGCGTTCGAGCGCCATGTTAGTGGTCCTTTGGGCTTGGCTAAAAATCGGTGGCGGGTATATAGAGGCTCCGCCGAGGGCCTGCAACCGTCCCGGCCTCCCGCAAACGCGGCCGCCCTCCCCGGCCCGCCTTTTAAGTATCTGGAAATGCTTGCCTTTCGCGACCTGACCTACCGGATTGCCGGCCGTGTGCTGCTGGACCATGTGACAGCCACGATTCCGGCCGGCCACAAGGTCGGTCTGGTTGGCCGCAACGGCACCGGCAAATCGACGCTTTTCAAGATCATCACCGGCGATCTGCAGACCGAGACCGGCAGCGTCGAGCTACCCACCGACTGCAAGATCGCCAAGCTGCCGCAGGAGCCGCCGGGCGGCGAGCAGTCGCCGATCGCCTATGTGCTGGCCGCCGATACCGAGCGCGAGGCACTGCTGATCGAGGCGGAAGAGCTGGAGAATGCCACCAGCATGGAGGATGCCGAGCGCATCGCCGCCGTGCATATGCGTCTGGCCGAGATCGACGCGCATACCGCGCCAGCCCGCGCCGCCGTCATCCTCGCAGGGCTAGGCTTCGACGAGGCGATGCAGAACCGCCCGCTCGACAGCTTCTCGGGTGGCTGGCGCATGCGCGTGGCGCTGGCCGGCTGTCTCTTCGCCGAGCCGGACCTCTTGCTGCTCGACGAGCCGACCAACCATCTCGACCTCGAAGCATCATTGTGGCTCGAGGGCTACCTGAAGACCTATCCGCGCACGTTTTTGCTGATCAGCCACGACCGGCATTTCCTGAACAGCGCGATCGAACACATCCTGCATATCGACAACACCAAGCTGGTGCTCTATCGCGGCAACTACGACACCTTCGAGACCGAGCGCCGGCTGCGCATGGAGCAGCAGTCGGCCTTCGCGGCCAAGCAGGCCGAGCAGCGCAAGCATATGGAAGACTTCGTCGCCCGCTTCCGCGCGAAAGCCTCGAAAGCGCGCCAGGCGCAGAGCCGCATGAAGATGCTGGCCAAGATGCAGCCCATCGTGGCCGCCGTCGAAGACCCCACCGTGATCTTCCGCCTGCCCGATCCGGAGGAACTGCCGCCGCCGCTGATCGTGCTGGATCACCTCACCGCCGGCTACACGGCCGACAAGCCGATCCTGCGCAACCTCGACCTGCGCATCGACATGGAAGACCGCATCGCCATGCTGGGCGCCAACGGCAACGGCAAGTCGACGCTGGCCAAGATCCTGTCCGGCACGCTGAAGCCGCAGGGCGGCAAGCTGCAGAAAAGCGGCAAGCTGCGCATCGGCTATTTCGCGCAGGACCAGGACGACGTGCTGGACGAGACCCGCACGCCGGTCGACCACATGCTCGACCTCGTCCCCAACGCCACCGTCGAACAGATGCGCACCAAACTGGGCAGCTTCGGCCTCGTCGGTGACAAGGCGAAGACTCCCGCCGGCAAGCTCTCGGGTGGCGAACGCGCCCGCCTGCTGTTCGCCATGGTGACCTACCATGCGCCGCATCTGCTGATTCTCGACGAACCGACCAACCATCTCGACATGGATACGCGCGATGCGTTGGTGCAGGCCGTGAACGAGTTCAAGGGCGCCGTCATTCTGGTCAGCCATGATCGCCACATGGCGGAAGCCTGCGCCGACCGCTTCTGGCTGGTGGGCGACGGCACGGTGAAGGATTTCGACGGCGACCTCGACGACTACGCCAAGCTGCTGTCCGACCGCCGGCGCGCTGCGCAGACCGCGCTGAAATCCGGCGGCAAGGCCGCGGATACGTCAGCCGGGGACCGCAAGGCGGATCGCAAGGCCGCGGCCGCCGCACGCCAGGCTTTGGCGCCGCTGCGCATCGCCGTGCAGAACGCGGAAAAGGCGATGGCCAAGCTGAATGCCGAGAAAATGCGGCTGGATGCGACGCTGGCCGATCCCGACACCTACACCAAGCTGGCCCCGGCCAAGCAGACCGAGCTGCAGAAGCAGCATGGGGAACTGGTGAAGAAGCTGGAAGATGCGGAGAACGTCTGGCTCGAGGCGCAGTCCAAGCTGGAAGAGGCGCAGGCGGAAGCGGCGTAAGGCGGCGGCGTAAAACCTACTGCCGCAGTGAGAAATCGATGGTCGAGTCCCGGTAGACCGAGGTGAACCGCTCGGTCTCCGGATCGTACAGGAAGATTTCCTGCCCCGGGCTGCGTGCCCGCGGCCGCCCGAGCGGATCAAGCAGTTCGATCACGCCGCTGACGCTCAAGTAGCACCGGTCAGCGCCCCGGCTGGAAATCTCGATATCCAGCGCGCCGCCCTGATAGCGGTAGACGTCCGGTTCGGTCCGGTAGACGCGCAGCAGCAGGTTGGCGACCTCCAGCGTGCCATTGCCCTTGCCGGCAAGGGCGAGCAGCAGGGGAAATTCCCGGCCTAGAATGGTGAGCGTGCCGTAGTAGAACCCGTCGGGCAGCGATACTTCCTGCTCGACCTGCTCCATCCGGGCCCTGATCGCGGCACCGCTCAGCTGCGCGGTGGAACAGCTGGCCCAAGCGGACAGTGGCATCAGGGCCAGAGCGGTAAATCCCAGGACAGCTGCGCGCCATCCTGCAGGCATCAGCCTTCGGCCTTCTTGATCCAGCCGCCGGTGTCTTCCGACTGCTGCCAGTAGGTCAGCTTGTGGCCGGCATCTTTCGCGCGTTTCCATCGCTGTCGCGCGCTCTCCACGGCGGCATCGTCATTGCCGTCGAACAGGTCGCAGACCCGGGTATAGGCCGAGACATCGGCCGCATCGGCGCCATCCACCAGGAACAGCACATCGGCGTTGTTCGGCCGCTCGTCCTCGATGGTGAGAAAAATCGGCTGCTTGTCGGTGAAGCCATCCGCGCGGATGCCATGCGGCAGGAAGCTGTTGCGGCCATAGGACCACAGCTCGCCGTTCAGCGCCTCGATCCGTTCGCTCGAACCGCCCTTCACCACCGCGCGCCAGCCCTTCTGCAGGGTCTTCTCCAGAAGCTCCGGCAGCACCTGTTCCAGGCGCCGCCGGGTCAGATGGTAGAACAGCAGCTCGGCCACGTGGCGGCCGCTCCCTTAGCGGTCTTCGTAGTGGTCGGCGACCAGGCGGTTGAGCAGGCGGACACCGAAGCCGGTGGCGCCCTTGGGCACCGTGGCCTTGTCCTTCTTGCTCCAGGCCGTGCCGGCGATGTCGAGATGCGCCCAGGGGGTCTTCTCGACCACGAACCGCTGCAGGAACTGCGCCGCGGTGATCGAGCCGGCGCCGAAGCCCGGCCCGGCGATATTCTGCATGTCGGCGATCGGCGAGTTCAGCCCGGCATCGTAGGCATCCGACAGCGGCAGGCGCCAGAGCTGCTCGTCCTCGGCCTTGCCGGCGGCGGTGAGCTGCTCAGACAGCTTGTCGTTGTTCGAGAAAAGCCCGGCATGCTCATGGCCCAGCGCAATGATGATCGCGCCGGTCAGCGTGGCGAGATCGACCATCGCCTGCGGCTTGAAACGCTGCTGGGTATACCACATGGCGTCGCACAGGATCAGGCGGCCTTCGGCGTCGGTATTCAGCACCTCGATGGTCTGGCCCGACATGGAGGTGACCACGTCGCCCGGGCGCTGCGCGGTGCCCGACGGCATGTTTTCCACCAGCGCCACCACGCCGACCACGTTCGCCTTCGCCTTGCGGCCGGCAAGCGCGGCCATGGCGCCGATCACCGCGCCGGCGCCGCCCATGTCCCACTTCATCTCTTCCATGCCGGCAGCCGGCTTGATCGAGATGCCGCCGGTATCGAAGCAGACGCCCTTGCCGACGAAGGAAACCGGCTTGGCGCCCTTCTTGCCGCCGTTCCACTGCATGACGACGAGCTGGGATTCGCGCGCCGAGCCCTGGCCGACGCCGAGCAGCGCGCCCATGCCCAGACGCTTCATCTCGCGCTCGCCGAAGACCTCGACCTTGACCCCCAGCTTGGTCAGCTTGCGGCATTCGGCCGCGAGGCTTTCCGGGTAGATCACATTGGCCGGCTCGGTCACCAGGTTGCGGGTCAGCTCCACGCCGGCCGCCAGCCTGTCCAGCGGCGCATGCAGCTTCTTGGCCGCGGCGGCGGCCTCGGACAGCACCGCCACAACCTTGAGGCTGGGCTTGTCCTTGTCTTTCACCTTGGTGCGGTATTTGTCGAAGCGGTAGCCGCCCAGCCGGGCGCCGAACGCGGCCCGCGCGGCGGCCTCGGCGGCCGGCAGCACGGTACCCTTCAGCACCTCGGCGGCAATCGCCAGATCGGTCTCGCCCGAGACGGCCAGGCGCTTCACCGCGTCCCCGGCCAGGGCCTCATAGGCGGCGGCCTTGACCTCGGCGGGCTTGCCCAGGCCGGCCAGCAGGATGCGGCTGAGGCCGGCGCCCGGCGCCAGCACGTCCAGCCACTGCCCCCGGGCCCCGGTAAACCGGCCGGAAGCCGCCATCGCCTTGCCCAGCGCGCCGCCGGTGGCCTTGTCGATCCGCTGGCCGAAGGCGCCAAGCTGGCGGCCCTCGCCGACGACCAGGACCAGGCTGCCGCGTTTCGGGGATTTGGCGTCGACGATCTCGATTTTCATGCTGCTCCAACCAAGTCAAAAGGCTGTTATGGACCGGTCGGGAACTATAGCGGCCCGGGCCTTGCCCGATCAATCGGCGCGACCTGCCGAATCGCCGATTCTTCCTTGTGGACCAAGTCGTTCTTTTCAAAGTCCGGCTGTGGCGGCAGGGGCCGGATTGGCTATACTGCGCGCCATGCGCGGGGTCACCGTTTACATCATGCGCCAGATTGCCTGGCCGCTGGCTTTTGCCACCCTCACCCTGACCGGGGTGATCTGGCTGACTCAGTCCCTGCGGTTCATCGACCGCATCGTAAACAACAACCTCGCCTTCCTCGATTTCCTGTACCTGACCATGCTGGTGCTGCCCAACATCATGGCCATCATCCTGCCGGTGGCGGCCTTCTGCGCCACGCTCTACACCTTCCACCGGTTGGCCAGCGATTCCGAAGTGATCGTGCTTTCGGCCGCCGGCTTCAGCCGCCTGGCACTGACCCGCCCGGCCCTGTTCATCTCGGCCGGCGTGATGGTGGTGATGTATGTCATCCTGCTCTACCTGATGCCGGTCGGCGCCAGCACGCTGAAGGCCAGCCAGTACGAATTCCGCAACAACCTCGCTGGCATGGCAATCCTGGAAGGCGTGTTCAATACGCCAACCCCGAACCTGACCGTCTATGTGCGCGAGCGCGACAGCAACGGCGACATGCTGGGCGTGCTGGTGCATGACAACCGCAACGCCACCTCGCCCACCACGATGATGGCGGAAAAGGCGACGCTGCTGCGCACCCCGCAGGGCCCGCGGCTGTACATGGTGAACGGCAACCGCCAGCAGATCGACGCGGAACGCCGCACCCTGTCGTTGCTGTATTTCGACAACTACAGCCTGGACCTGGAAGCCTACGCCCAGAAGGAAGGCGCTGCCTGGAAAGAACCCTCCGAGCGCTTCCTTGATGACCTGTTCTGGCCGGATCTGAACAATCCCGATGATCGCCAGCATTACGCCAAGCTGATTGCCGAAGGCCATCGCCGCCTGGTGACGCCCTTCTACGCCCCGATCCTGATGCTGATCGCCATTGCCAGCGTGATCGGCGGCGAGTTCAACCGGCGCGGCCACGGCCAGCGCCTGGCGGTGGGCGGCGCGGCCGCGATCGTCCTTCAGGTCCTCAGCCTGGGCGTGACCCAGCTGGCCGCCAAGAGCACGGCGCTGGTGCCGCTGATGTATGCCCTGCCGGTGGTCTTCCTGATCGGCACCATCCTGCTGCTGCGCGAACCGATCGCGCGCGCACGGACGCAGGCGGCCTGATGCGCGCCTCCACCACGCTCTCGCTCTATTTCGGACGCCACTTCATGGCCGGCATCCTCACCGTTCTGGTGGTGCTGGCCGTGCTGGCCTTCAGCTTCGACACCGTCGAGATGCTGCGTCGCGCCAGCGGCCGTGCCGATGCCGGCATCGGCCTGGTCTTCGAAATGTCGCTGCTGAAACTGCCCAGCCTGATGACCAAGCTGTTCCCCTTTGCGGTCCTGTTCGGCAGCATGCTGGCCCTGAGCCGCCTGACGCGCGCGCAGGAACTGACCGTCAGCCGTGCGGCCGGCGTGTCGGTCTGGCAGTTCCTGCTGCCTGGCATCGCGCTGGCACTGGCGCTCGGCGTATTCCTCGTCACCGTCTACAACCCTTTGAGCGCCGCCATGCTGGCGCGCTACGAGAGTATCGACGCCAAGGTCATGCGTGGCCGTACCAGCATGCTAGCGGTGTCCTCCGGCGGCCTGTGGATGCGGGAAGCCGATGCCAACGGCCAGGTCGTGGTGCATGCCCTGCGCGTGGCGCAGCAGGGCGTGGAACTGCGCGATGCGATCCTGTTCTACTATGATGGCCGCGACCAGTTCGTGAAGCGTATCGATGCCTCCGTCGCCTTGCTGGAGGTCGGTCACTGGCAGTTGCGCAACTCGGTCGTCAGCTATCCGGACCGTCCTGCGGAACGTTACGAGAGCCTGACCGTCCCCACCACGCTCACCTTCGACCGCATCCAGGAAAGCTTCGCCTCTCCCAGCACCATTTCCTTCTGGGAGCTGCCGTCCTTCATCGCCACCATGGAAACGGCTGGCTTCTCCGCCGTCCGCCATCGCCTGCATTTCTACAGCCTGCTGGCCTCTCCGGTTCTGCTCTGCGCCATGCTGCTGATCGCCGCCAGCTTCAGCCTGCGCCTGACCCGGCGCGGCGGTATCGGCCTGATGTTGGCCGGCGGCGTCGCCGCAGGCTTCCTGCTGTATTTCAGCGTCGAGATCATTCAGCCATTTGGCCTCAACGGCACCCTGCCGGTGCAGTTGGCTGCCTGGGCGCCCACTGCAGTCTTCGCAATGCTCGGCATTTCGCTGCTCTTTCATCTGGAGGATGGATGACCGTCAAGCGCAGCGGTTTGCTTTCCACGGCAGCGCTCGGGCTGCTGCTGGCCTTCACCGCATCGACAGCCATTCAGATCACCTTTGCGAAACGCGCGGTCGCCCAACAGGCGCCTCGCGCGTCGACCGGTAACAACACGCCGGTCCTGGTGACGGCCGACACGCTGAAATACGACCAGTCGCTCGGCATCATCACCGCCGAGGGCAAGGTCGAACTCGTGCAGGGCGGCCGCACGCTGATGGCCGACACGATCAGCTACAACGAGCGCGACGACAAAGCGGTCGCCAGCGGCAACGTCACCCTGCTGGAAGAAACCGGCAACGTGATCTTTGCCGACTACATGGAACTGACCGCGGGCATGCGGAACGGCTTCCTGCGTGATGCATCCTTCCTGCTGTCGGACATGTCCCGCGGCGCCGCGGCCTCGGCAGAGCGGCGCGACGGCAACCGCACCATCATGCGCAAGGGCGTGTATACGACCTGCGCCCTGTGCGAAACCGACCCGACCCGTCCGCCACTGTGGCAACTTAAGGCCAACCGCATCGAGCATGACGAGGCAGCGCAGGATATTCGCTATCGCGATGCCGTCTTCGAAATGTTTGGCATCCCGATCCTGTATACGCCGTATTTCAGCCATCCGGATCCGACCGTGAACCGGCGCAGCGGCATCCTGCCGCCACGCTACATCAACACGCCGTTTTTCGGGCAGTCCATACAGACTCCCTATTACCAGGTGATCGACGAAAACAGCGACATGACCCTGTCGCCGCAATACTCGTCCAAGCAGGGCGCTCATCTGACCGCCGAATACCGCCAGCGCATCTCGCGCGGTGAGTTCAACACTGACGGCAGCATCACGGAAGAAGACGTTAGCGGCGATGTCCGCGGCCACTTCCGCTTCAACGGCGCGTTCCGCGCCACCGATGACGCGACGTTCGGTGCCAATATCATGCGGGCATCGGATGACACCTACCTCAGCCGTTACCGCATCAATGACCGGCCGACAGGCAACACATTGATCAGCCGTGTCTACGGTGAATCGATCAACAATCGCAACTTCGCATCGGTCAACGCGTTTGCCTTCCAGAATCTGCGGGCCGACGTGCGTAACGGTACCGTGCCCGTCGCCGTGCCGGTGATGGACTATTCCGCGATCATGGAACCGAACGAGCGCGGTGGCCGCTGGGCGATCGACGCCAACATGATGGCACTGACCCGCAACGAAGGGACGGATACACGCCGCCTGTCGAGCACGGTTTCATGGTCGCAGCCCTTCTACGCAAGCACCGGCGAAGTCTTCACGGCGACCGCCATGCTGCGCGGCGACGGCTACTGGACCAACAGCATCGACCAGGCGCAGTCCATCACAGTCGGCCCCAACGAGGACGCCAGCACCGTAGGCCGCGCCATGCCGCTCGTCGCCCTCGACTGGCGCTATCCCTTCGTACGTGACGAAGGCCCCATGCGGCAACTGATCGAGCCGATCGTGATGGCTGTCGTGACGCCTTATGGCGGCAACAAGAGCGGGATTCCGAATGAAGATTCGCTCAGCTTCGAATTCGACGAAACCAACCTCTTCTCGCTGAGCCGCTTCCCCGGCCTCGACCGCTGGGACGGCGGCCCCAAGGTGAACTACGGCATGCGCACTGCCGCCTATGCTGCCGGTGGCGGCTATGCCGAATTGCTGGTCGGCCAGTCGCTTCGCGCCAAGACGGATGACACCTTCACGGAATCCTCCGGCTTGCGCGACCAGTTCTCCGACTATGTCGGCCGCCTCACCGTATCGCCCGGGCGGTACATCTCGATCGTCGATCGCGTCCGCCTTGCCCAGAACAGCAACCTGTCGGTCCGCCGGCACGAACTGGGAACGACGCTGGGTTCGAGCACGAATTTTGTCTCGCTGTCCTATGCCGATCTGACAAATACGGATTTCCTGCAGAATACGACCAACCAGGAAGCTATCAGCGGTACCATCCGCATGCAGCTTACCAAATACTGGTCCGTCGAGGGGCGCCATACCCGCGACCTTGATAACGATGGGTCTTTGCTGAATTTCGGCGGCCTGCGTTATACTGACGAGTGTTTCGACATCATCCTGTTCGCCGAACGCACCTTTACCGTCAACCGCGACATTCAGCCGGCGACGACCATTGGTATGCGTTTCCGGATTGCGACTTTCAGCTGAGCCGCCCATGCATCGTCTACTTGCCTTCGCTCTTCTCCTCGCCGTCTCCGTGACGGCGCCGCTGCACGCCCAGGATCAGCAGCGCATCGTCGCGCTGGTCAACGACGACGTGATCTCGCTGCGCGACATCGTCGAGCGTTCGCAGATCATCATGGCGACCACCCGCCTGCCGGACAATCCGGAAATCCGGCGCGCCGTGCGCGATCAGGCGCTGCGCTCCCTGATCGACGAGCGCCTGCAGCTGCAGGAAGCCAAGCGCCGCAACATCACCGCGGTGCAGTCGGATGTAGACAACGCCATCGCCAATATCGAACGGCAGATGAATATTCCGGCTGGCCGCTTCGAGGAATTTGCCGCCCGCTCCGGCGTCGATCCCTCGGCCGCGATCAACCAGATCCGCAGCGAACTGACCTGGAACCGCATGATCCGCGCCCGCGTCGCCGCCCAGGTCACCGTCACCGAGCAGGAAGTCGACGAAGCCATCGCCAAGCTGCGCAGCAATGTCGGCCAGACCGAGGACCTGATTTCGGAAATCCTGGTTCCGGTGGACAGCCCCGACCAGGAAGAGCCGCAGCGCCAGCTGGCCCAGCGCATCATCGATCAGGTGAAGGGCGGCGCCAGCTTCCCCGCGCTGGCCCGCCAGTTCAGCCGTGGCACCACCGCCGCGGCCGGCGGCGATGTCGGCTGGGTCCAGCGCGGCACGATGGCTGAAGAAGTGGATGCAGCACTCGCCAAACTGAACAAGGGCGACATGTCCGAGCCGATCCGCACCGTCGGCGGCTGGGAAATCATTGCCCTGCGCGATCGGCGCCGCATTGCCATGCCCGGCATCGAGGATACCAAGGTCACGCTGAAGCAACTGCTGCTGCCGCTGGCCGCCAATGCCACGCAGGCCGATGCCGACGCCGCCATCGTCAAAGCGCGCACTGCCCGTGGCAGCATCCGCAGCTGTGACGACGTCGAACAGGTGGCGCAGCAGATCGAGGCGACCGGCTCGGGCAGCCTGGGCACGCTCCGCCTCGGCGACCTGCCGGAAAGCTTCCGCCAGGCCGTCGCCGAGCTCAATGTGAACCAGACGTCAGAACCGGTCCGCGCCTCGCGCGCCGTCCACCTGTTCACGCTCTGCGCCAAGGAAGACGCCGCCGGCATCAATCGCCTGGACGTGCGCCAGAACCTGATGGCGCGTCGGGCCGAACTGATGGCGCAGCGCTATATCCGCGAATTGCGGCGCGATGCCACCATTGAATTCCGCTGAACCACGTCTGCCGCTCGCCCTGACCATGGGCGAGCCTGCCGGCATCGGCGGCGAGATCGCCCTGCTGGCCTGGCTGCGCCGTGACAGCGCCGGACTGGCCCCCTTCTTCCTGCTCGACGATCCGGCACGGCTGGCCGCCCTGGCGCAGCAGCAGGGCTGGAGCGTGCCGCTGCAGACCATCGCCGAGGCTGGCGAAGCCGCCGCCATCTTTGGCAGCGCCCTGCCGGTCCTGCCAGTGCCCCTGCCCGCCCCGTCGCAGCCCGGCATCCCCGACCGCCGCAATGCCCCGGCCGTGCTGCATGCGATCGAACTGGCGACCACGCTCTGCCGCAACGGCAGCGCCGCCGCGATCGTGACCAATCCGATCCACAAGGCCGCGCTGTACGATGCCGGCTTCAACCATCCTGGCCATACCGAATTCCTCGCCGCGCTCTGCGAGGTCGAACGCCCGGTGATGATGCTGGCCTCCGAACGGCTGCGCGTCGTGCCGGTCACCATCCATATCGCGCTGCGTGAGGCGATCGAGACCCTGACCAGCGATCTGATCGTCGAGACCGGCCGGATTCTCGCCGCCGATCTGACGAGCAAGTTCGGGATCGAAAAACCGCGCATCGCCGTGGCTGGACTGAACCCCCATGCCGGCGAGAGCGGCAGCATGGGCCGCGAGGATGCCGCCATCGTCGCCCCCGCCGTGGAACGCCTGCGCGCCGCCGGCATCGATGCGCGCGGCCCGCTACCGCCGGATACGATGTTCCATGCCGAGGCGCGCGCCGGCTACGATGCGGCGCTGTGCATGTATCACGACCAGGCCCTGATCCCGATCAAGACGCTGGATTTCGACCAGGGCGTCAATGTCACGCTCGGCCTGCCGATCATCCGCACCTCGCCCGACCACGGCACGGCCTTCGACATCGCCGGCAAGGGTATTGCAAAACCCGACAGCCTGATCGCTGCGTTGAGGATGGCGGCCGCGATGGCCAGCCACGCCCATGTCAGCAGCCATTGAGGCTCTGCCGCCGCTGCGCGAGGTGATCGCGCAGCATGAGCTGGCCGCGCGCAAGTCGCTCGGGCAGAACTTCCTGCTCGACCTCAATCTCACCCGCAAGATCGCCCGCGCCGCCATGCCGTGGACGGATGTCGCCAGCGTGATCGAGATCGGTCCCGGTCCCGGCGGCCTGACCCGCGCCCTGCTGCTGGAAGGCGCGCCGAAGGTGACGGCCGTGGAGCGCGACGAACGCTGCCTGGGCGCACTGGCCGATCTGGTGCAGGCCGCCGGCGGCCGGCTGGCGCTGCATCCCGGCGATGCAGTGGAAACGGATTTCGCGGCGCTGGCACCGGCGCCGTGGCAGGTGGTCGCCAACCTGCCTTACAACATCGCCACGCCGCTGATCCTCGGCTGGGTGGCGCAGGTGCAGAATTTCACCCGCATCACCGTGCTGGTGCAGAAGGAAGTGGCCGAGCGGCTGGCAGCCAAGCCCGGCGGCAAGACCTACGGCCGGCTGGCGGTAGCGGCGCAATGGCGCTGCGAGGTGCGGATGCTGTTCGACATCGGGCCGAAAGCCTTCGTGCCGCCGCCCAAGGTGACCTCCACCCTGGTCGAACTGCAACCGCGCGCCAAACCGCTGGCCGAGGCCGATCCGTCAAAGCTGGAACGCGTGACCGCGGCGGCGTTCAACCAGCGTCGCAAGATGCTGCGCGCGGCGCTGAAATCGTTGTGGCCTGATGCGGATGCGAAACTGGAACAGGCAGGCATCGACCCGACCCGACGCGCCGAAACACTCTCGATCGAAGAGTTCTGTGCCTTGGCGCGGCTGCTGTAGTCAGCGGCCTTCGCGCAGCTGCTTGACGAAATCGACCAGGCCGACGCCGCGATGACGCTTCAGTCGCTCGGCGCGCAGGATGGCATGCACCTCGGCTAGGCAGCGTTCCACATCGTCGTTGATCACGACATAGTCGTATTCGGCCCAATGGCTGATCTCGTCCGCCGCCTTTGACATGCGCTTGGCCACCACTTCGGCGGAATCCTGGGCACGGGTCTGCAGGCGCTTTTCCAGGTCGCGGGTCGAAGGCGGCAGGATGAAGACGCTCACCAGGTCGTCACGGGCGCGCTGGCGTAATTGCTGCGTGCCCTGCCAGTCGATGTCGAACAGGATGTCCTGGCCGGCGGACAGCCGCTTTTCCACCTGCTCCTTCGGCGTGCCGTAGTAGTAGTCGAACACTTTCGCATGTTCGAGCAGCTCCTGCCGGTTCACCATCAGGCCGAAATCTTCCGCACCGATGAAATGGTAATGCGTGCCATCCACTTCGCCCGGACGGCGGGCGCGCGTGGTGACGGAGATGGAAAGATGCAGGTCGGCATCCATCTCCAGCAAACGGCGGGAGATCGTGGTCTTGCCCGCGCCCGACGGCGAGGACAGCACCAGCATCAGGCCGCGGCGCGCAATGGAGAGAGGAGCTGCTTTACTCGACATTCTGGGCCTGCTCGCGAAGACGATCGATCACCAGCTTGAGTTCGAGTCCCACCGCGGTCAGCCCGGCATCGAAGGCCTTCGAGCAGAGCGTGTTGGCCTCGCGGTTGAATTCCTGGGCCAGGAAATCCAGCTTGCGGCCGACGCCGCGATCATTGCCGGCCAGCAGGCCGCGCGTCGTCTCGATATGCGCCTTCAGGCGATCCAGCTCCTCGCGCACGTCCAGGCGCGTCACCTGCAACGCCAGTTCCTGCGCCAGGCGATCTTCCGAGACCGGCGGGCTCTGCGCCAACAGGTCGTCGAGCTGCTGGCGCAGGCGCTTGCGCAGCGCCTCGGGCCGCACCGCCTCAATGGCGGCGGCCTTGCCGACCAGCGCGGTGATCTCGTCCAGCATGCCGTTCAGGATGCCGGCCAGCTTGGCGCCCTCGCCGCTGCGGCTTTTCACCAGCTGGTCCAACGCCGTGGCGAAACTCTGCTTCATCGCGGCTTCCACGGCGGTGCGCACGGCTTCGTCTTCCACCGCGCCGGCCACCGGCTCGACCACGCCGCGCACGGCCAGCAGGCCGTCCAGACGCGGCGCGCCGATGCCACGGGCTTCCAGCTTGGCACCGACTGCCAGCAGCTGTTCCAGCAGCGCCTCGTTCAGGCGATAGGCCGGCGGCGCCGCATCGGCGGCTTCCATCAGTTGCAGGTTGAGCGTGACATTGCCGCGCACGAGTTTGGACTGGGCGAGCGCGCGGATTTCCGGCTCGATGGCATCGAAGCCCGGCGGCAGGCGGAAGCGCAGCTCCAGCCCGCGGCCATTGACCGATTTCAACTCCCAGATCCAGGCCCTGGCGCCAGCGCGTCCATCGACGCGGGCGAAGCCGGTCATGCTGACAAGCGACACGATTCCCCCGAAAATGCTACGGTGCGCCGCACTATAGGGGGAATCAGCCAAGGGGTCGAGGCATGGCGGACCAAGCGCTTTCAGGCATTGTCATCACCGGGGGCTCCAGTGGAATCGGCGAGGCCCTGGCCCTGCTCTATGCCCGTCCCGGCGTGCTGCTGGCGCTGACCGGCCGCGACGCAGCGCGGCTGCAGGATGTGGCCCAGCGCTGCCGCCAGCACGGCGCCGAGGTGATCGCCGAGACCGTCGCCGTCACGGACCGCGCCGGCATGAAGGCTTTCATCGACAGCGTCGCATCCAAAGCCCGGCTCGACCTGGTGATTGCCAATGCCGGCGTCGGCGGCAGCTTCAAGACCTGGGACGAGTTCGACGATTACGTCCGCAGCATCACCGACGTGAATATCGGCGGCGTGCTGAACACGGTGAATCCCGTGGTGCCGATCATGGCGCAGCAACGCAGCGGCCAGATCGCCATCGTCGCCTCGATGGCCGGCTTCCTCGGCATGCCCGGAGCGACGCCCTATTCCTCGACCAAGCATTTCGCCCGCGCCTATGCCGAGGAACTGCGCGGCATGCTGGCGCCGCGCGGCGTCCGTGTCTCGGCCATCTGCCCGGGCTTCGTGGTCAGCCGCATGACGGCGCGCAACAAATTCCCCATGCCGTTCCTGATGGACACCGACAAGGCGGCGAAGATCATCATGCGGGGACTGGCCGAGGATCGCGGGCGCATCGCCTTCCCCTGGCCGATGCTGGCGGCGATCCGGCTCGCCGGCCTGCTGCCCTATCCGCTGCTGGACAGGATCCTGCGCAGGGCGCCGAAGAAAACCTGAAGCCTCAGCGACGCTGCGTGGCGCGATAGGCCGCCACGTTCTTCAGATGCTCGTCATAGGTGCGGGCAAAGACATGCCCGCCCTTGCCATCGGCGACGAAATACAGGAAGTCGTGGCTTTCCGGCTGCAGCGCTGCCGCCAGGCTGGCGCGGCCGGGATGGTTGATCGGGGTCGGCGGCAGGCCGTCGATCGAATAGGTGTTCCAGGGCGACGGCTGCGCCAGATCGGTCAGCGTCAGCGGACGCTCCAGCTCGCGCGCCCCTTTGGTGATGCCATAGGCGACGGTGGGATCGGCCTGCAGCTTCATGCCGCGCCTGAGCCGGTTGAGATACACGCCGGCGACGCGCGGGCGTTCAGCGGCCACCGGCGTCTCGGCCTCGATGATGGAGGCCAGGATCACGGCCTGTTCGGGATTGCCGAGCGGCAGGTTGGCGGCGCGTTTAGGCCACAGCTCGGCGAGCAGGTCTTCGCGCGCCTTGCGCATGCGCGCCACCATGTCGCCACGCGCATCGCCATAAACATAGTGATAGGTCTCGGGCAGCAGGCTGCCCTCGGGTACCGGCGTCGCCGGCCAGCTCCCGGTCATCGCCTCAGCCGCGTCCACCAGCTTGCGGATCGTCACCGTAAGCTCGCCTTCCGGCACGGTCACGCGGCGGATCAGAACCTTGCCGGCCGCCAGCTTGTCCAACACGGCACGCGGCGTCTCATGCGGGGCGAACTGGTATTCGCCCGCCTTCAGCTTGCCGATCAGGTCGTTTTCCCAGGCCGCCAGGTCGAACAGCCGGGCATTGCTGATCACATGCGCCTCGGCCAGCTTCTGGGCAATGCCATGCGTGCCGGTGCCGCGCGGGATCAGGATGACGGTTTCCTGCTCCAGCGGACCGGCATGGTCGATCCAGCTCTCGAACCATTCATAGACGCTGGTCATGCTGATGGCCGCCGCCAGCAGGATAACTGGCAGCTTGCTCAGCAGACGCTTCATCGAGGCTTTAGGCTTCGTACCGCTTGAGAACAAGCGAGGCGTTGGTGCCGCCGAAGCCGAAGGAATTCGACAGGGCGGCGCGGATGTCGCGCTGCTTGGCCTTCTTCGGCACCAGGTCGAGGCCGACCGCGACGTCACTCGGATCGTCGAGGTTCAGCGTCGGCGGGCAGATGCCGGTCTTGATCGCCAGGGTAGTGAAGATCGCTTCCACCGCGCCGGCAGCGCCGAGCAGGTGGCCGATGGCAGACTTGGTCGAGGACATCGACAGGCTGCCCATGGCATTGCCGAACAGGCGCTTCACGGCGCCCAGCTCGATCTCGTCGCCCAGCGGCGTCGAGGTACCATGCGCATTGATGTAGTCGATGTCGGTCGGCTGCATGCCGGCACGCTTCAGCGCCATCTGCATGCAGCGGAAGGCACCGTCGCCGCTCTCATGCGGCGCGGTGATGTGATAGGCATCGCCCGACAGGCCATAGCCGACCACTTCGGCATAAATCTTGGCGCCACGCTTCTTGGCGTGCTCAAGTTCCTCGAGCACGACAACGCCGGCCCCCTCGCCCATCACGAAACCATCGCGGCCCTTGTCCCAGGGACGCGAGCCAGCAGTCGGATTGTCGTTGAAACCGGTGGACAGCGCGCGCGCGGCGCAGAAGCCGGCTACGCCGAGCGGACCGATGGTGGCTTCGGCACCGCCGGCAACCATCACGTCGGCATCGTCCCACATGATCAGACGGGCGGCATCGCCAATGGCATGCGCGCCGGTCGAGCAGGCGGTGACGACCGCGTGGTTCGGGCCCTTCAGACCATGCTCGATCGAGACATAACCCGACACGAGATTGATCAGGCGGCCCGGCACGAAGAACGGACTGATACGGCGATGGCCCTTTTCTTTCAGGGTAATCGCCGCCTCTTCGATGCCGTTCAGGCCGCCGATGCCCGAGCCGATCAGCACGCCGGTGCGGACCTTCTTTTCCTCGGTATCGGCAACCCAACCGGAATCGCGGATCGCCTGCGTGGCGGCGGCGACACCGTAGACGATGAAATCATCGACCCGCTTCCGCTCCTTGGCTTCCATCCAGTCGTCAGGATTGAAGGCATCGTCGCGGTCAGGGAAATCCGCCTTGAGCGGAACCTGACCGGCGATCTTTGCAGGCATCTCGGAAGCGTCGAAACGCGTGATCGGGCCAAGGCCCGATTCACTGTTGATCAGACGCTGCCAAGTCGCCTCGACACCGCAAGCGAGCGGCGTGACCAGGCCAAGGCCGGTGACGACGACACGACGCATAGCGGGACCTTTCTGACGAAACGGAAGACGAAACGCTGAAGCGGCAGCAGTTCGGCGATTACGACGCCGAACGCTCCTTGATGAAGTCGATCGCGTCCTTGACGGTCAGGATCTTCTCGGCCGCATCGTCCGGGATTTCGACGCCGAACTCTTCTTCAAACGCCATCACCAGCTCGACCGTGTCCAGGCTGTCCGCGCCCAGGTCGTCGATGAAGCTCGCACCTTCGACCACCTTCTCTTCTTCGACGCCCAGATGCTCGACGACGATCTTCTTCACGCGCTCAGCAATGTCGCTCATTTCATAAATCCCTGTGGTTGTGACTGCCACGCCGGCCTCTTTTCGAAGCGGCGACCGGCAGATGGGGCTCCCTGTAGCATAGAAACCCCACGCTTCCAAGCCGTTCCAGACCATCCGAAACGGCTGATTCGACGCCAGATTTCCTTAGGAAATCATGGCCATACCGCCGTTCACATGCAAGGTCTGACCGGTGACATAGGCGGCTTCTTCCGAGGCCAGATAAACCACGGCGGCGGCGATTTCCGGGCTCTGGCCGAGTCGGCCGGCCGGAATCTTCTGGGAAATCATTTCCTTCTGCTGATCGGTCAGCACGTCGGTCATCGCGGTCTGGATGAAGCCGGGCGCCACGCAGTTCACGGTGATGTTGCGCGAGGCCACTTCCTGGGCCAGCGCCTTGCTCATGCCGGTCAGGCCGGCCTTGGCGGCGGCATAGTTGGCCTGGCCCGGATTGCCGGTCGCGCCGACCACCGAGGTGATGGAGATGATGCGGCCCCAGCGGCGCTTCATCATGCCCTTGAAGCTGGCGCGGGCCAGACGGAAGGCGGCCGAGAGATTGACGTCCAGCACGGTCTGCCAGTCTTCGTCCTTCATGCGCATCGCCAGCGTGTCGCGGGTGATGCCGGCATTGTTGACCAGGATGTCGACCTGTCCCATCGCGGCTTCCGCCTTGGCGATCAGGCCGTTCACGGCCTCGGCGTCACCCAGATTGCAGGGCAGCACATGGGCACGGCTACCCAGCTTGGCGGCGAGTTCCTGCAGCACGGCTTCACGCGTGCCCGACAGGCCGACGGTGGCGCCCTGCGCATGAAGCGCGGTGGCAACGGCACCGCCGATGCCACCGGTGGCACCGGTGACAAGCGCGAATTTGCCGGTCAGATCGAACATCACAATGTCTCCTGAATGAGGGTCAGAGGCAGAATTAAAGAGCCCGGGCCCAGGCTTCCAGCTCGGCCGGCTGGCCGACGCTGAGCGTTTCGATATCCTTGTCGATGCGCTTCATCAGGCCGGCAAGCACCTTGCCCGAGCCCAGTTCCACGGCCTGCGCCACGCCCTGGCCCTTGAGCCACTGCATGCTTTCGCGCCAGCGCACCAGGCCCGTCACCTGTTGCACCAGCAACTTACGGATATCGTCGGGATTCGACACGCCATTCGCGGTTACATTCGAAACGACCGGCAATTTGGGCGCATTCACCGCGGCTTTCGCCAGCGCCTCGGCCATCGCATCGGCGGCCGGCTGCATCATCGCGCAATGGAACGGTGCGCTAACCGGCAGCAGCATGGCGCGCTTGATGCCCTTGGCCTTGGAAACCTCGATGGCGCGCTCGACGGCGCTCTTCTTGCCCGAGATCACCACCTGGCCGCCGCCATTGTCATTGGCGCAGCTCACCACCTCGCCCTGGGCCGCCTCGGTGACGACCTCCTGGGCCTGGTCCAGCTCGGCGCCCAGCAGGGCCGCCATGGCGCCCTCGCCCACCGGCACGGCCTTCTGCATCGACTGGCCGCGCAGCTTCAGCAGGCGCGCCGTGTCGGTGACGCTCAGCGCGCCCATGGCGCACAACGCGGAATACTCGCCCAGCGAATGCCCGGCGGCGAAAGCGCCCTTCGCGGCCAGGTCGACGCCGAATTCCTTCTCGGCAACGCGCACGACGGCCAGGCTGACCGCCATCAGGGCGGGCTGGGCATTCTCGGTCAGGGTCAGGTCGGCTTCCGGGCCGGCGAACATCAGCGCCGACAGCTTCTGCGACAGGGCGTCGTCCACCTCCTGGAAGACCTCGCGCGCGGCGGCGAAGGCGTCGTTGAGGTCCTTGCCCATGCCAACAGCCTGGCTGCCCTGGCCCGGGAACAAGAAGGCACGGCTCATGATCGGAAGCTCCTGAAGATGGCAGACGCCGGAAGGCGTTCAAAAATAACGCGCCAGTCATAATCTGCGGCCCCGCCCTGTCAAGCGTCGGCCCCGGAACGCTCCCGTTCGGATAATAATTAAATATATGATATTACTATATAATTTAGAACATCTCAGCTCCGGGAAAGGACGATGGCCGGAATTATTGCGCGCGGTGTTTCCGGCGGGAATCCGGGCCCGGGCTTGGCTGTGGCCCCCGGATTTGGTAGTCTTGGCACGTCCCAATTCGCGGAGTTGCGGTGATGGAAATCGGCGGCGGTATCAAGAGCGAGCTGTACATGGTCGGCCTCAAGGTCGCCCGCGACAGTCAGCTTGCCGTGCTGAGCGCTGTGAGCGCCGGCCTGGACAATATCAAGCAGATCACGTCGCAGGCGGCCTCGCCCACCGGTCCCGGTGTCGGCGGCCAGGTTGATATCAAGGCCTGACCCGCACCTGCTCCGAACATGAAAAAACCGGCCATTGGCCGGTTTTTTTGTACCCTGACGGGATAGCTGTTACTTGGTGTCGAAAGCGCCGGCGCGGATCGTGTCGGGCAGCTTCTCCAGGCCATGGGCGGTCACCGCCTTGCCGAACAGCGAGGTCAGCTCGGCCAGCGCCATGCTCATCGCGATCGCGGCCACCACTTCGCGGCTGATGCCGCCGTTGACCAGCGCTTCCCAAGTCGCGACGAAGGATTCGCGCGTAACCTTGCTTTGCTCTTCTTCGTTCATCGCCATGGGTCATTTCCCTCTGTTATGCGAATCAGCTGAGGCTGTTTTACCGCCGTCTTCATCGCATGGTTTTGGTTTATCGAAGGTAAATACCCCCCGACAGTAGCAGCGGTTCCCCGCCATTCTAGTAAAGAATTAGCTATGTGTCAGCCTGACGTGCCGGCAGTGCCGCCCGCATCTCCCGGAACATGATCAGGGCACGGTCGAGCATCGATGCGAGATCCTCGCCCGGCATGCAGCGACAGAGCCGGACAGTGGGATACCAGGGCGAGGTTTCCCCCTCCTGCCCCCAGTACCAGAGCTGGCCCCATATCTCCGGCAACAGGATCAACGTCGGCTTGCCCAGGGCCGCTGCCAGATGGGCGGCGGTCGTGCTGACCGTGACCACAATATCCAGAGCGGCGATCTGGGCTGCCTGGGCGTCGATATCCAGCAGGGGATCGATCGCGGCATCATGCAGCAGGTCGATACCGGTCTGCTGGCGGAACGGTGCCACATCATTGACTGCCTCGCCATATTGCAGCGAAACCGACCGCAATCCCGGCTCGCGCATGAAAGGCGCCATGACATCGAGCCGAAGCGACTTGTACTCGGCCTTGCGCGCCTTGCTGCTGGCCCAGGAGACGCCAGCCAGGGTCGTGACGCCGTCGCGCAGATAGGCGGCGCGCAGAGCCTTCTGCCGAGCAGGATCCGCCTTCAGATACCCCGTGGGATGGCTTGAGAAGTCCGCATCATCCAGCCGCAGGTGGCTGGCCACATCGCCGATGGGGCATTGATGCGAGATACCGAGTGCGACCGGATCAAGGGTCGCATCGTCGAGCACCACCTGCACCATCGGGAAGGATCGCTTGAACAGCGGCAGGAGGCGCGGTTCGGTGGCCAGCACGACCTGGCAACCGCGGGCGGCCAGTTCACCGATCAGGCTGGCATAGAGAATCTGGTCGCCGAGCCCCTGCTCGTGCCAGACCATCAGCCGGCCCGTGGGCGGCGTGCGCCCATCCCAGGCCGGCAGGCCGCGACTGAAATCGGGCGATCCCCCAGACATCTTCCAGCGCCAAGCATAATAGGGCCAAGCCTCGGCATAGCGATGCAGACGCAGCAGCATGATGCCGAAATTGCCATTCGCGCTGCTGCTATGCGGCTTTGCGGCGATGGCGCGACGGAACAGAACCTCCGCCTCGTCGAACTTGTATTGCGTTGCCCGCAGATTGGCCAGGGAGTCGAGAGCAACCGCGCATTTTGGATCGAGCCCCAGCGCGATCTGACACTCGGTCTCCACCTCGGCCAGGTTATTCCGCTTGCCCTCCATCACCGCGAGATTGGCATGGTGCAGGGCGTGATCCGGGTCCAGCGCGATGGCCTTGCGCAAAGCATCGCAAGCTTCCGCCAGCATCCCCTTCCCACTGAAGGTATCCGCCAGATACGACCAGAGGATGGCGCGATCAGGCTGCGCGGCAGTGAGCTGGCGCAGCAACGGCAGCGACCTGTCATAGTCGCCAGCACCTGTCAGCGCGCAGCTCAAGGCATTCTGCAGCTCCAGATTTTGCCCATCCAAGGCAACCGCGCGATCGAACAGCTGAACCGCCAGCCGGAACTTTTCCTGCCGCAGCGCCAACTTGGCTGCCAATTGCAGCGCGGGACGATGCGTCGATTGCAAGGCAAGGGCGGTCTCCGCGAACCGCAGGGCCTGATCGTAATCCTCACGCAGATCGGCCAGGATCGCGGCCAGGAAATGCCGGTCTGCCTGGACAATGCTCGCTTCATCCAGGATCGACAGCAGTTGCTCCGCGCCCGCGACATCCGACTTGGTCGCCGCCTGTAGCCCCAGATTGGCGACTTGCAAGCCGAACGCCGGATGCACGCGCAGGAAGCCGGGCAGTATCTTAGCGACGGCATCGCGCTGTCCGGCCTGCCAATGCACGATGGTCAGGTTGAAGGCAGCGGCGGTAAATGCCGGATCGGCTTGCAGCGCGGCCTGAAAATGCGCCATGGCGGCGGGCCAGTCTTCGGCCTGCTGCTTCAGCAGGCCGAGATTGTTATGCGCCTCGCTAAAGCGGGGATCCAGACGCACGGCTTCGCCGTAAGCGGCGACGGCGGCATCCGTGTCGTTCAGGGCGCGATGGATGTTGCCCAGGCTGTTGCGATAGGCGGCGACTTTCGGATCGCCGGCGATGGCGCGCTCGACATAGGCCTGCCCTTCGGCAGGCGCGCCGCTCTGCTCCAGCGCCATGCCCAGCAGATGGAGGGCGTCGCCATTCTGCGGCTGCACGGTCAGCACATCGCGGTACAGCGCGATGGCGTCTTGCAGCCGGTCGGCCTGATGAAGCTCAACCGCTTCCGTCAGCCGCTGACGCCAGGTGGCCGCACTCGCTGAAGGCACGGGAATGCCTACTTCAGGCCGTCCATGATATTGCGATTGATCTGGATGAGCGCTTCAACATCCGTGGACTCGCCCTGCGTGATCTTGTCAGTGTGGCGATTGACGAAGATACAGATGTTGATCAGCGAAATCTTGACGTCCTTGCTGAGCTGGTTGGTCTCATCCAGCACTTCCGGCATCAGATGATTCCAGACTTCGCGGTTCCAGCCGATGGCCGAGGCGATCTTGGCGACATCGGCCGGATTGCCAGTGCCCATCAGCGGTCGCACATCCATCAGAGCCCGAGTGACCGACGAGAACAGCCGGTATTCAAGCTGACGGGGCGACTCAAGGGCGTTTTGCGACGTCTGGTACGGATTCTTTCCCGACATCGAGCAGTCTCCTCTCAATCTCAATCAAGCGGCGCGCCAGCTTGAGCAGCTTGAAATAATCCTGCTGGCTCAGGGCAGCGCCGATACTGGCAATCAAGGCATGAGTACTCGGGGCGGCATTAACGAACTCCAAACAAAGCCGCCGAATTTCCTTGTAATACTCATCAAACTTGTCTTCCCAGAGATACGCCAGCTGGCAGTAGTAGTAGATTTCCTTGCCGACGGTATCGATGTCCTCCGGCTTCATGATGTGCTTTTCGCGCAGGAAGGACGCTTTGTTCTCGATAATGATGCTGGCGGATTTCGAGAGGCTGAGAACCGCACGATTGAGAATGAATTTCTCACCGGCCTTGAGGGTGATGATGAGCGGCACAGCATCCGGAGGGGATAACGCCCCCTCCCTCCATGTGATGAATGGTCTCTGACAGGGCTACCCCGCTTCCGCAGTCCCGTCAAGAATCGGCTCAGGGCACAGCCGTACAGGCAAAAAAGAAAGGGGGCCTTGCGGCCCCCTTCCCGGGTACTGGTATCAGACTGCCGATTAACGGAACAGGCTGAGCAGGGTGTTCGGCTGCTGGTTGGCGATCGACAGCGC
>Ga0209675_1000594_pt1 | contig 25933 bp, 25 predicted proteins | sample AraplaCol_mLB_r2_2_FD_184280 | JGI IMG/M metagenome (GOLD analysis project Ga0209675, IMG submission 184280) | Arabidopsis root microbial communities from North Carolina, USA - plate scrape MF_Col_mLB_r2 (SPAdes) (version 3) | ecosystem: Host-associated > Plants > Roots > Endosphere | place...
GCTCACGCTGTTCTCGCGCTTTGTCCGCTACAGCAATCCGCAATGCGACCGCGCCGCGGAACGCTACGTCTCCCTGGCGCGCCAGCACGGCCTCGATCCGTCGCAGATGGCGCTGGCCTTCGTGAACACCCGGCCCTTCGTCGCCAGCAATATCATCGGCGCGACGAATCTTGAGCAGCTCAAGGCCGATATCGACAGCATTGACGTCAAACTTTCACAGGAGGTTCTGGACGGCATCGAGGCGATCCATCGCGATCAACCGAACCCGAGCGCCTGACCGGCGTTTATTCTGGGCCGTTGCGCCCGTCTCAGCGGAGGGCTTTCCCCATGATCCGCTTGTTCGTTGCCTTACGCTTCCCCGACGAGGTCCGTCGGTCCCTTGCCGCCCTGTGTGCCGGCGTGCCCGGCGCACGCTGGGCCAATCCTGACCAGTTTCACCTGACGCTGAGGTTCATCGGCGAGGTCGACGGCCGCACGGCGCGCGCCTTCGGCGAGGAGCTTGGCAGCATCGTGGTGCCCAGCTTCGATCTCGAACTCTTTGGCGTCGGCACTTTCGGCGACAAGCGCAAGGCCAACTCGCTCTGGGTCGGCGTCCGCCCCAATGCCACGCTGAACCGCCTGCAGGACAAGGTCGACAATGCCGCCCTGCGCGTCGGTTTGCCGCCGGATCGCCGCAAGTTCATGCCGCATGTCACCCTGGCGCGGCTGAACAATGCGCCCTTCGACCGCCTCGGCGCCTTCCTCAGCCACCATGCGCTGTACAGCGCGCCGGTCTGCCATATCGACCGCTTCGTGCTGTATTCCAGCTTCCTGTCCTCCTCGGGCGCGATCTACACGCCCGAGCATGTCTACCGCGTCGACGGCGGCTACGCCGAGGACGAGGAGCATGACTGGATGGCGGATGAGGCCGACCACTGGGATCGCCAGGAAGCGGCCGCCTATGGTCACGGTGAGTAACGCCCGCCTGTGACTCAGACGCGTTTCAAGTCCATCGTCATCCTGACGGGGGCCGGCATCTCGGCCGAGTCAGGCCTGGGCACCTTCCGCGACAAGGACGGGCTGTGGACCAAGTATGACCTGAACGACGTGGCGACGCCGGAGGGCTTCGCCCGCAATCCCGAACTGGTGCACGACTTCTACAACGCGCGTCGCAGGAACCTGGTCGAGGCCGAGCCCAATGCGGCCCATGCGGCACTGGCCCGGTTGGAGTGCGAGTTCGACGGCGATGTCCTGCTGGTGACGCAGAATGTCGACGACCTGCATGAGCGCGCCGGGTCGAAAAAGCTGATGCATATGCATGGCGAGCTGCTGAAAATCCGCTGCGAGGCCTGCGGCAACGTCATGGGGTGGCGGGAAGACCTCGATCTGTCCACCACCTGTCCGGCCTGCGCCACCACCGGCGAACTGCGGCCGCATGTGGTCTGGTTCGGCGAGATGCCGCTCCATATGGAAGAAATATACAGCGCGCTGGAAGCCTGCGACCTGTTCGTCTCGATCGGCACGTCGGGGCAGGTCTATCCCGCTGCCGGTTTCGTCGCGGAGGTGCGGCGCAAACGCCGCGCCCATACGGTCGAGCTCAACCTCGATCCGTCCGACGGTGCATCGCTCTTTGCCGAGAAAATCTTCGGCCCGGCCACCGAGGTGGTGCCGGACTATGTCGCGCGCCTGTTGACCGGTAACGACTAAATCAGGTCACGCTGTCTTCGATGGCATGCATGTCGTCGTCCGAGAGGCCGACATGATGGCCGATCTCGTGGATCAGCACATGGCGCACGACATCCTTGAGCGACTCGCCGGTCTCGCACCAGTAATCCAGCAGCGGCCGGCGGTAGAGGAAGATCATCGCCGGCATGGTGCCGGTCTCGCCGCGATCCTCGGCCACGATGCTGCCGCCGGTGTAGAGCCCCAGCAGGTCGAAGGGCGTGTCGCACTGCATCTCGGTCAGCGTGTCGTCATCGGGAAAGTCGACCACCTGGATCGGCACGCCGTCGATATACTGGCCCAGCGCCGGGCGCAGGCGTTTCAGCTCGGTCTCGCCGATCACGGCGATGTCATCCAGGCTGGGGGCGAGGCTTTCTGCGCGGGGATGCGGTGTCTGGGTCATGCGGCGGCCTTTATGCGGCAGATCGTCTCAAGCGGGACAGGAGCGGTTGAAGCCAGGGTATCGGCGCGCTAGCTTGCGCCCACAAGTCCGCAGGAGGATGACATGGCGATCCGCAAACTGGAAGGCGCTGCCCGTGCGGCAGCTTTGCAGACCTTTGCCGACTGGACGCATGATGCGGCCCGCGACGCCCTCACCAAGACTTTCGTTTTCGCCGATTTCAACACCGCCTTCGGATTCATGAGCCGCGTGGCCCTGCAGGCCGAGAAGTCGGATCACCATCCGGAATGGTTCAACGTCTATAACCGCGTCGAGATCACGCTCACCACCCATGATGCCAACGGGCTCAGCGAGCGCGATGTCGCCCTGGCCGGTTTCATCGAGAAAGCCGCGGCGGCTGCCGGCGGCAAAGGAAAGTAAGCATCATGTCTGCTGCCACACGCGGCCTGCAACGCGGCATCCTGATCGTTGCTGTCATTGTCGTCGTCGGCTTCCTGGGCTTCCTCGGCCTGCAGTGGTTCGCACCGCAGGGCGATAGCGCCGAAGGCGTCAGCAGTGGTCCGGTGCAGATCGGCGGGCCGTTCACCTTGACCGACCAGGACGGCAAGACCGTCTCCGACAAGGATTTCGCCGGCAAGCTGATGCTGGTCTATTTCGGCTTCACCAACTGCCCCGATATCTGCCCCACCGGCCTGCAGACCATTGCCATCGCGATGGATGAACTCGGCGCGGCGAGCGCGAAGGTGCAGCCGATCCTGATCACCGTCGATCCCGAACGCGACACGCCGCCGGTGATGAAAGAGTATGTACAGGCCTTCCATGAGCGCCTGATCGGGCTGACCGGCACGCCGGAGCAGATCGCCGCCGTCGCGCGCGCCTATCGCGTCTATTACCAGAAGGTCCAGCTCAAGGATTCGAGCCTTGGCTATTCGGTCGACCATTCCGGTTTCATCTATCTGATGGATGGTCAGGGCCGGTATCTGGCGCATTTCCGCCATGATGCAACGCCTAATCAGATGGCGGACCGCATCAAATCCAAACTTTAAAGCATTACCAAACAATAACTTGCCGCAATTGCACGCATATGTTGCGCTGCAAAATAATATTGTGCGTCCACTGAGAATTCGGGCTAAGCTGCGTTATATGACGTAGCGACACGCCCGGAATTGCTCTGGAGCAGGTCACGGTTCGCTAACAGCTTTGTCCGAGGATTATGGCGCGGCGGCCCAAGTTACGCCGCGCTTTGGCATCAGGGTGGGACCTATGCTCTACCAGCTCTTTGAATTCCACCAGGCCGCCCTGCAGCCCTTCCGCGTCCTCGCCGAGGCGCAGAGCAAGGCGTTGAAGCTGCCCTACCTGCCGCTGAACTATTCGCCGGCCGCCCGCACGCTGGCCGCCGGCCTGGATGTCTTTTCCAACATCACGCGCCGCTACCCGAAGCCGGAATTCGGCCTCGCCACCACGGTGGTCGATGGCGTCGAGCGCGCGGTGAGCGAAGAGAACGTCCTCGAACTGCCCTTCTGCCGCCTGAAGCATTTCGTGCGCGAGGGCTGCGAGGATCGCAACGATCCCAGGCTGCTGATCGTCGCGCCGCTGTCCGGCCATTATGCCACGCTGCTGCGCGGTACGGTCGAGGCGATGCTGCCGAACCATGAAGTCTACATCACCGACTGGGTCGATGCCCGCGATGTGCCGTGGAGCATTGGTCCCTTCGATCTCGACGACTATATCGATTACGTGCGTGAGTTCTTCGTCACGCTCGGTCCGGGCAGCCATGTTGTGGCGGTCTGCCAGCCCTCCGTGCCGGTGCTGGCCGCCGTCGCGCTGATGTCGGCCGAGAACGACCCGCATGTCCCGCGCTCGATGACCCTGATGGGCGGTCCGATCGATACCCGCATCAGCCCGACCACGCCCAACAATCTGGCGCAGGAACACTCCATCGAGTGGTTCGAGCATAGCGTGATCAACTACGTGCCCTTCCCGCATGAAGGCATCATGCGGCCGGTCTATCCGGGCTTCATCCAGCTCACCGGCTTCATGACCATGAACCTGGATCGCCATGTCGGCGCCCATGTCCGCCTGTTCCATCACCTGATCAAGGGCGACGGCGATAGCGCCAAGGCGCATAACGATTTCTACGACGAATATCTGGCCGTCATGGACCTGCCGGCCGAATACTATCTGCAGACCGTGAAGACGGTGTTCCAGGATCATGCGCTGCCGCGTGGCACGATGACCCATCGCGGCGTGCTGGTCGATTGCAGCGCCATCAAGAAGACCGCCCTGATGACCGTCGAGGGCGAGAAGGACGATATCTCCGGCGTTGGCCAGACCATGGCGGCGCATGACCTCTGCCCGAATATTCCCAAGGCCAAGCGCGGGCACCATTTGCAGGCCGGCGTCGGCCATTACGGCGTGTTCAACGGCCGCCGCTGGCGCGAGGAAATCGCCCCCCGGGTGACCGCCTTCATCCGCCAGCATGATGGCCGGCCGTAAGGCCAGGCGTCGCTTTATTGCCGGATTCGGACAGGTATTAGGGATGGCCTGACGCCTTTCTGGCCGCCCGTTTTCGGCGTAACTTGCCCCCATGCCCCGTAAACTGCCCTTCTGGCGCCGCAAGCGCCTCGATCAGATGACCCCGTCCGAATGGGAGTCGCTCTGCGACGGCTGCGGCAAATGCTGCCTCTACCGTCTGGAGGACGAAGACACCGGCGCGTTGGAACAGACCAACGTCGCCTGCAAGCTCCTGAATTGTACATCGGGACAGTGCAGCAACTATCCAAAGCGCAAAAAACTGGTGCCAGATTGCATCCAGCTTACGCCGGCCAAAGTGCATAAAATGGACTGGCTGCCGAAAAGCTGCGGCTATCGCCTGGTCGCCCAGGGCAAGGATTTGCCCTGGTGGCATCCGCTGAAAAGCGGCAGCCGCGAGACCGTGCATCAGGCTGGCATCTCGGCCGCCGGACGCTGCATATCCGAAAAGGAAGCCGGCGAGCTGGAGGACCATATCGTCTACTGGCTGGACGATATGGGGCCGCCAAAACCGAAACGGCGCTGAACCAAAACTGACCTGACAGCGTTATTACTGCCGGGGTACGCTGGCATGCCGCAGTCATGCGGCTGGTCCAGGGGAGGCAGGGTATGCGTAATCGTTGGATTTCCGTCCAGTCTTTCGTCGCAGGCCTCAGCTTGGCCTGCCTTTTGGTGCTGTCTGCGGTTGCCCAGGTGCCGGTCCTGAACAATATGGACGAGACCGAGTGGAGCAAGCAGCAGATGGAAGCCGAAGCCCGTCGCCTGCGCAGCGAATACACGCCGCGCGAGGATGTGCAGCAGGAAATCGCCGCCCTGTTCGAGACCCGCCGTCGCATGGCGGCGGAAGAGTCGCGCCGCAGTCCGCAATGGACCGATACGACGGACTCGATGCGCGGCAGCGCCGACTTCAATCGTGAAGTCGAAGCCTGGCGTGAGCGCAACGCCAATGAACGGTGGCGATGAGACAGGCGCTTGGGCTGATCATCCTTCTGCTCGTCGCTTCACCTGCGTTGGCGCAGGTGACCAACGATCCCGCCGAATACAATCGCCAGCGTATGGAAATGGAAAGCAAGCGAATGGAACTGGAGCGCGAGCAGCGCTTCCAGGATGCCCAGCGGTCGCGTGAACAGGAAAACGCCCGCCAGGACCAGCAGCGCCAGCTCAACATGAACGACGACCAGCGTCGGCTCGACGCCATGCAGCGCCGCCGCGCCGACGACAATGCCCGCCGCCAGACCGAGACCCAGCGGCTGGAGCTCGACAGCCGCCGCCGGCAGCTGGATGCCGAACAGCGTCGCGAGCGCCAGAACCAGATGAACCGCACACTTCAGCCGTAATTTAAGCCGTCCTGACGCTGCGACAGCCTGCCCCGACGCTGGCTTTCAGCCGGCCATCCCCGCTAATCTCGCCCCGGTTTTACTGTGATCAGCCCGCAGGCACGGGCAGGGGATTTCAATGCTCGACGCCGATCTCGTCGCCCGGTTCCGTAAGATAAAGCTGCTGTCGCTCGATCTCGACGGCACGCTGACCGATGGCGGCATCTACTATGCCGAGGACGGTTCGGAACTGCGCAAATACCAGGTGCAGGACGGCTATGGCATTCTGCTGGTGAAGGATGCCGGCATCGAGGTCGCGCTGATCACCCGCAGCGACACGCCCGCGATCCAGAAGCGCATCGACCGGCTGAAGATCAGGTTCGGCCGCATGGGCGTCTACGAGAAGCTGCCGGTGCTGCAGGAGATCTGCAAGGAACTCGGCATTGGCCTCGACCAGGTCTGCCATGTGGCCGATGACGTCAACGACATGGACCTGATGGAAACCGTTGGCCTGCCGATTGCGGTCGCCAATGCCCGTCCGCAGGTGAAGAAGGTCGCGGCCTATATCACGCAGGCCAGGGGCGGCGATGGCGCAGTGCGCGAAGTCTGCGACCTGCTGCTCGAACACAAAATCTGACTCTCTCGACATAAAATCACGGAGGAAACCATGGCCATCGATTTCCAGGGCCGCGTCGCCATTGTTACCGGTGCGGGCGCCGGCCTCGGCCGCAGTCACGCCCTGCTGCTCGCGGAGCGCGGCGCAAAGGTGGTGGTCAATGATCTGGGCGGTGCGGTGGATGGCACCGGTGGTTCGACCAAGGCGGCCGATGCGGTGGTGGCCGAGATCACGGCGGCCGGCGGCATCGCCGTCGCCAACAGCGACAGCGTGTCGGATGCGGCGTCGGCGGCGAATATCGTCAAGACCGCGATGGACGCCTTCGGCCGCGTCGACATCCTGGTCAACAATGCCGGCATCCTGCGCGACAAGAGCTTCGCCAAGATGGACATCAATGACTTCGACACCGTGGTCGACGTGCATTTCCTCGGTTCGGCCTATGTCACCAAGGCGGCCTGGCCGGTGATGCAGCAGCAGAATTACGGCCGCATCGTCATGACCTCGTCAAATTCCGGCCTGTATGGCAATTTCGGCCAGTCGAATTATGCCGGCGCCAAGATGGGCGTGGTCGGGCTGATGAATGCGCTGAAACAGGAAGGCGCCAAATACGGCATCCTGGTCAACACGATCGCGCCGGTCGCCGCCACGCGCATGACGGAAGCGCTGCTGCCGCCCAAGCTGCTGCCGCATCTCAAGCCGGAATACGTCAGCCAGGCGGTCGCCTATCTCTGTTCGGAAGCCTGCGCCGCCACCGGCGACATCATCTCGGCCGGCGCCGGCTTCTACGCCAAGATGCAGGTGATGGAATCCCAGGGCATGTTCTTCGGCCTCGATGCCAAGGTCACGGTCGAGGATTTTGCCGCCAATTATGCCAAGATCACCGACATGTCGAAGCCGCAGCATTTCGGCTCGTCGATGGACGAGGTGGCGCATATCGCCAAGCCGTTCGTCGAATAAGGCCCGGGTACGGCAGCGGGGATCAGGCCGGCGGCAGATGCGCCAGCACGGCCTGTGACAAGCGGTCGATGATGTCGGCCGAGCCGACGGCATAGGCCTGGCCGGCATCGGCAATGGTGCGCTGGCGTTTCTGGTCCTCGAACAACGCGACCAGCTGCGTCGCCAGCGCGTCGACATCCGGCACTTCGACGGCGCCGCCGGCCTGGAGCATGCTGGCGCTCACTTCGGTGAAATTGAACATATGCGTGCCGAACATCACGGCCGCGCCCAGCCGCGCCGGCTCCAGCGGATTGTGGCCGCCATGCGGGATCAGCGATCCGCCCATCAGCACGATCGGACTGATGCGGTACCACAGCCCCAGTTCGCCCAGCGTATCCGCGATATAGACATCGGTCTGCGCATCGGGCGTCTCATGGCGCGAGCGCAGCACGCTGTGCAGGCCCAGCGCGGCCAGTTCGGCTGCGATCTCCGGGCCACGATCGGGATGCCGCGGCACGATCAGAGTCAGCAGGTCGGGATGGCGGCCTTTCATGCGCTTGTGCGCTTCGGCCACCAGCACTTCCTCGCCACCATGCGTGCTGGCGGCAAGCCAGAGCGGCCGCAGGTCCAGCTTGCGCCGCCAGTCGGCCAGGTCGCCGGCATTTACCGGCAGCGGCGGCGCCGCGTGTTTCAGGTTGCCGGCTTCGATCACCTCGGGCACACCCAGCCGGCGCAGGCGCTCGGCATCCTGCGCGGTCTGCGCATAGACGGCGGCAAAGCCTTGCAGCAGCCAGCGCGCCGTGTCGGGCAGGCCGGCCCAGCGCCGGCAGGACCGTTCCGACATGCGGGCGTTGATCAGCAGCGTCGGGATGTGGCGCTGGTGCAGGTTGCTCAGGATGCCTGGCCAGAAATCGGACTCGCTCCACAGCACCAGGTCGGGGCGCCAGTGATCGAGAAAACGGTCGACCGGACCGGGCAGGTCGACCGGCACGAACTGGTGCAGCACGCCGGGCGCGGCACGCTTCGCCACCAGCGCTGCCGAAGTGACGGTGCCAGTGGTCAGCAGCAGAGTGATGTCGGGGCGCTGTTCATGCAGCGCCTGCAACAGCGGCAGCAAGGCCTGGCTTTCGCCCACGCTGGCGCCATGGCACCAGATCAGCATGCCGTCGGGGCGCGGTTTTCCGGGGTGGCCGAGCCGTTCGGGCAGGCGGGCGGCGTCTTCCTTGCCGATGCGGGTGCGATGGCGCAGCCACAGCGCCACGGCCGGCGCAATCGCATGCCCGGTGCCACGCCAGAGGATCCGCCGCCAGTCGAAGCTCATGCACGCTGTGTAGCAGCAGCCATGCCGTAAGGACAGCGTCTCGCCGGCCCTTGCGGTGCCGTCGGCACGCTGTCAGCCTGCTGCAGCGGGTATAGGGAGGGAACCATCATGGCCGTGCATGTCGAACGCAAGGGTGCCGTCACCACGGTGATCCTGGACCGGCCCGAGGCGCGCAACGCCGTCGACCGTCCCACCGCCGATGCGCTGCGTCAGGCGTTCAAGGATTTCGAGGCCGACGAGACGGCGAAGGTCGCCGTGCTCTGGGGCGCGGGTGGCACCTTCTGCGCCGGCGCTGACCTGAAAGCCGTCGCCGATGGCGACAAGCGCAACGATGTCTCGCCTGAGAGCGAAGGTCCGATGGGGCCGACGCGGCTGATGCTCAGCAAACCTGTGATCGCGGCCGTTTCCGGTTTCGCGGTGGCGGGTGGTCTCGAACTCGCCTTGTGGTGCGACCTGCGTGTGGTGGAAGACGATGCCACCTTCGGCGTTTTTTGCCGGCGCTGGGGCGTGCCGCTGATCGATGGCGGCACCGTGCGTCTGCCAAGACTGATCGGCCACAGCCGCGCGCTCGATATGATCCTCACTGGCCGTGCCGTGGGCGCTCAGGAAGCCTTGCAGATGGGCCTTGCCAATCGCGTCGTGGCGAAGGGCGAGGCGCGGGCGGCGGCCGAAGCGCTGGCGGAAGAGATCAGCCGCTTCCCGCAAGGCTGCATGCTGGCCGACCGCGGTTCCAGCTATCGCCAGTGGGACATGTCGCTGGATGCGGCCCTGCATGACGAGGCCGAGGGCGGCTTGCCGATTGTCGAGCAGGAAGCGATTGCGGGTGCTGCGCGCTTCAAGAGCGGGCTTGGCCGCCACGGCGACTTTTCGGCGATTTAGCCTCCAGATTTCCGGGCAGCAGCCCAAGCATCTTTTTCATCACGGTGGGCAGCTGCGCCTCGCGTGGCTGCTGCCACTGACCGTCCAGCTGCGCCGCCACTTTTGCGCTGACACGGCCATGCACGGCGGTAATCTTCAGCGTGAAATGCGTGAACACATGCTCGGCCGCGCCGTTCAGCGCGATCCAGTTGAGCACTGTCGGCGCCGCCGCCAGCGCTTCCTTGGTCAGCCATGAAGCATCGCGCCAGGGCGTGCTCGGCACTTCCAGCATGCCGCCCAGCAGGCCCTTCGGCGGCCGGCGCCGCAGCAGCACGGCGCCATCATCCTCGCGCTGCAAAAGGAAAGCCACCGCATGGCGCACGGGCCGTGCGGCTTTCGCCGCCTTGCGCGGCAGCTCGGGTGCAATGCCGCTTTTGAAGCCGGTGCACAGCGCCTGCAGCGGGCAGAGCAGGCAGTCCGGTGATTTCGGCGTGCAGACCGTGGCCCCCAGATCCATCATGGCTTGTGCAAAATCGCCGGGGCGCTGCGGCGGCATGACCTGTGCGGCCAGTGTGCGCAGTTCCGGCTTGGCCTGCGGCAACGGCGTCTGCACGCTGAACACGCGCGCCAGCACGCGTTCGATATTGCCGTCCAGCACAGCGGCCGGGCGGTCGAAGGCGATGGCGGCGATCGCGGCCGCCGTATAGGCGCCGATGCCGGGCAGCGCCAGCAGGCCATCCTCCGTATTCGGAAAAACGCCGCCGAGTGTTTCGCTTACCACTTTCGCGCATTTGTGGAGGTTGCGGGCGCGTGCGTAATAGCCAAGTCCGGCCCAGGCTTCCATCACCTCGTCCACGGGGGCTGCAGCAAGGTCTTGCACGCGTGGCCAGCGTTTGAGGAATTTCGCGAAATACGGCTTCACGGCGGGCACGGTGGTCTGCTGCAGCATGATTTCGCTGAGCCAGACCTCGTAAGCGGGCTTGAGCTTTTTCCCCGGCGGACTGCGCCAGGGCAGATCGCGATGATGCCGGTCGTACCAGGGCAGCAACTGCGCAGCGAGCCGGGAATCACGGGCTATCTCGGGTGCGCCGGTGTTTACCATGATTGGTCTCATTGGTTGAGACGATGGACGGCGCGGCTTGGGCATGCCGTAACGATAGCATTGAGAATTGATAACTGTCACGGCGTCGGGGCGATACCAGCTTGCATGGCTGCGGGGGCTGCGCCATTTTTGGCCCCAGTTTCCGAGGGGTTTTCCATGCGTCGCGTTCTTTTTGCCGCCTTGCTCGCTTTCACCGTTGGTACATCCCACGCCGCTGAGCCTGCGCGGAATGAAATCGTGCTCGGCACCATCACCGATCTGTCCGGCCCGGCCGCTGCCTATGGCCATGCGGTGGTGAATGCGCTGCGCCTGCGGTTCGACCAGGTGAACGAGGCCGGCGGCATCCGTGGCCGCAAGCTGCGCCTGATCGTGGAAGACCATCAGTTCCAGACCCCGCGCGCGGTGCAGGCTGCCGCCAAGCTGATCAAGCATGATCGCGTGCAGGCCTTCGTCGGCTCGCTCGGCACGGCCCAGGTGCAGGCGGTGCTGCCGCAGCTGCGCCAGGCCGGCATCGCGAATCTCTTCCCGATGGCCGCCAGCCGTGAGCTGGTGCAGGCGCCCGACGCCATCACCTGGATTTCCGGATCGCTTTACTACGACCAGATCCGCGCCGGCGTGAAATGGATGGTCGAGACGCAAAACAAGCAGGCGGTCTGCGCGCTGGTGCAGAACACCGATTACGGCGAGGAAGTGCAGCAGGCGCTGCGCGACCAGCTCGCCAGGCATGGCCAGACGCTGAAGCTGGCCGTCAGCCACCGCCCCACCGATACCGATTTCACCGCGCCGATGACGCGGCTGCAGGCGGCCGGCTGCGACCTGGTCGTGCTGGCGACCCTGCTGCGCGACACCATCCTGCCGATGAGCACGGCGCGCACGATGGGCTGGAAGGTCGATTTCCTCGGGCCGTCGACGACGCATGACTATCTGCTGGCGGCAGCACCCGGCGGCGTCACGCAGGGTCTGTATGCCGTATCGTCGATCGCGCTGCCCGAGCGCACCGGGGCGACCGCCGAAGTTGCCGCCTGGATGGACGCTTACAAGGCGCGCTTCGGCCAGGAGCCCAATGCCGGCGCGATCTACGGCGCCACCATTGCCGATCTTGCGATCCTGGCGCTCGATCGCGCCGAGGGCGATACCGCCATGCCGCGGCTCACCCGCGCCGTCGCCGGCATCCGCGGCTGGCGCGACCTGTTCGGCGGCACGCTGCAGGATTTCGCCGATGGCGGCCGTCAGGGCACGCGACAGGCCTATGTCTACCAGCTGCGCGGCGCGCGCTACGAGCGCCTGTCGGAAGCGCTCAGCTACTGACGCCTGGCTGCTAACGTTCCGGCGTCGGGCGGCGTAGACTGCCGCCATGGCCGACGAGTCGAAGAAACCCGACAAGAAGACGCTGGACTATGATCCGTCCCGGCGCAGCAATGCGCCGAAGGCGCTTGGCCTGGCGCTCGGCCGCCTGACCCGGCCGATGACCAAGAGCCGTGGCGCGGCGCTGGGCGAGATTATCCAGCGCTGGGGCGACATCGCCGGCCCCCTGCTGAAAGGCGAGACGCAGCCCGAAAAGCTCAGCTATGCCTCGGGCAGCGGCCATGCCGCCACGCTGGAGATCGGCGTCAGCCCGGCCTTCGCACTCGAACTGCAGCATCTCACGCCGCTGATCATCGAGAAGATCAACGGCTATTTCGGCTATCGCGCCGTCGACCGCCTGAAGCTCAAGCAGATGCCGATCCGTCATCCCGAGTCGCGACAAAAGCCGAGTCGCGCGACTCGGCCGCTGACCGCGGACGAGCGTGCGCAGCTGGAGAAAATGCTCGACGGAGTTGAGGACAAGACGCTTCGCCAAGCCCTTGAGACTCTTGGACGATCACTTCTCGGTGCGAGTCGGTAACGCGCCTTGAGCGCGCCAGATTCTTGTGGATAAAGGCAGAGTCCGGTTGCAGGCCGGATCGTGCAACATAAAATGCCCCCAACATGTAGGGGGTCGGAGTATCTCCATGAAATATATACAGCGTTTTGTTCTGACCCTGTCGGTTCTGGTAGCGGGTTTCTTTGGTAGCGCGGCGCTGGCCCAGGGGTCTGCGGCGGGTGGAGATCCGCGTCTGCAGGACGTCGTGCTCGGCAACGCCAACGCGCCGATCACCATCATCGAATATGCCTCGCTGACCTGCCCGCATTGCGCCCGCTTCCATGCAGAGACGCTGCCGGCGCTGAAGACGGAGTATATCGATACCGGCAAGGTCAAGCTGATCTACCGCGACTTCCCGCTCGACCAGCTCGCCTTCGCGGGATCGGTGCTGGCGCGCTGCGGCGGCCCGGACAAGTACTACACCTTCCTCAACGTGCTGTTCTCGCAGCAGCGCCAGTGGGCCAGTTCGAATGACCCGAAAGCCGCGCTGGTCCAGATCGGCCGTCTGGGCGGCGTCTCGGCCGAACAGTTCGAGGCCTGCCTCGCCGATAAGCCGCTGAACGACTACATCCTGAATACCCGCCTGGAAGGCAATCAGAAGTTCAACGTCACCTCGACGCCCACGCTGATCGTCGACGGCAAGATGGTGCCCGGCGCCGCCAGCATCGAGGAGATGCGCAAGCTGCTCGCCGACACCGGCAAGCTGGATAAGGTTGCGGCCACGTCGGCTGCCGCCGTGTCTGGCGCGGCCGCCGCACCTGCCGCTGCGGCTGGCATCGACACCACCGTCCTGATCGCGGCCGCAGCGGTGCTGCTGGCCGTGCTGCTGGGCGGCGTCTGGTATTTCAAGCGCCGGCGCGGCTGACCGCCGCCCGCGTTGCGTATCGAAAGGGAGTTCCCGTGCAGTTTACCAAGTTGCGCTTGTCCGGTTTCAAATCCTTCGTTGAACCGACGGATTTCATCATCCATCCGGGTCTGACGGGCATCGTCGGTCCGAATGGCTGCGGCAAGTCGAACCTGGTGGAAGCCCTGCGCTGGGTGATGGGCGAGAACTCGGCCAAGCGCATGCGCGGCACGGGCATGGACGACATGATCTTTGCGGGCACGGCCACCCGGCCGGCCCGCAATATCGCCGAAGTCACGCTGACGCTGGACAACAAGACCCGCACGGCCCCGGCCGCCTTCAACGACGCCGAGGAAGTGGCGATCACCCGCAAGATCGAGCGCGAGAAGGGCTCGGATTACGCCATCAACGGCACCGACGTGCGCATGCGCGACGTGCAGCTGCTGTTCGCCGATCTGGCGTCGGGCGCCAATTCGCCGGCCATGGTCAGCCAGGGCCGTGTCGGCGCCATCATCAACGCCAAGCCAACCGACCGTCGCATGCTGCTGGAAGAGGCGGCTGGCATTTCGGGCCTGCATTCGCGCCGGCATGAGGCCGAGCTGCGCCTGAAGGCGGCCGAACAGAACCTAGAGCGCGTGGTCGATGTGATCGGCCAGCTCGACAACCAGCTGCAGAGCCTGAAGCGCCAGTCGCGCCAGGCCAGCCGTTATCGCAACATCGCCGGCCAGATCCGCAAGACCGAAGCGATTCTGTTCCATCTCAAGCATGAAGCGCTGCGCAACGCGCTGGCCGAAGCCGAGCAGGCGCTGCAGGCCGCCGAGCGCGAGGTGGCTGACCGCACCCTGCAGGTCTCGGAAGCCCATGAGGCCGAGCGCATTGCCGCCGAGGCGCTGCCGCCGCTGCGCCAGCACGAGGCCGAGGCCGGCGCCAAGCTGCACCGCCTGACCGTTGCCCGCGAAGGCCTGGAAGCCGAGGCCCAGCGCGCCCAGGAGGCCGCCGACCAGGTGCGCCAGCGCCTGGAGCAGATCAACGCCGATGCCGCGCGCGAGAGCGCGCTGTCGGAAGACGCCCAGGCCGCGCTCGCGCGTCTTCAGTCGGAAGAGTCTGAACTGCAGGGCCTGCGCGCCAATGAGGGCGAGGCGCAGATCACCGCCGAGACCTCGGTGGCCGAAGCTGAAGCCAAGATGCTGGAGCGCCAGAGCGAGCTGGATGCGCTGGGCGACCGCGCCGCGGCCGAACAGGCCAACCGTGCCCGCCTGCGTCAGGCCATCGAGGACGGCGAGCGCCGCCTGTCGCGCCTGAAGCTGCGTCTGGAAGAGCTGACCGCCGAAGAGACCCGCCTGCAGGCGCAGACGGAATCGCTGGCCGAAGCCGAGGCCGTGAATGCCGAGGTGGAAGCCAAGCAGGCCGCCGTCGAGACGGCCCGCGCCGCGCTGGATACCGTCGAAGCCGACCACGCGCAGAAGATCGAGGCCGCGCGCCAGGCTTATGAGGCCGTCGAGGCCGAGCAGGCCCGCCTGATCGAGGCGGCCCGCGCCGCCCTGGAAGCGGTCGAGACCGAGCACGCGCAGAAGATCGAGGCCGCCCGCGCCCAGCTGGCGCAGGTCGCCGGCGAGCATGAGCAGAAGATCGAGGCCGCCCGCGCCGGCCTGAACGCCGTCGAAGGCGAGCATGCCCAGAAGATCGACGCGGCCCGCAGCGGGCTCAACGCCGTCGAGGCCGAGCATGCGCAGAAGATCGAGGCCGCCCGCGCCGGCCTGAGCGCGGTCGAGACCGAGCATGGCGAGAAGATCGCCGCCGCCCGCCGCGGCCAGGAAGCCGCCGAGGCCGAGCGCAACAGCGTGGCGCAGGCCGAGCAGGCCTCACGCGACGCCTGGCAGGGTGTGCAGGGCGAACTCAACCGCCTGAAGGCGGAAGAGGCGGGCCTGGCCAAGCTGCTGAAGGTGGACGAGGGCAATCTCTTCGCGCCGCTGATCGACCAGATCCAGGTCGCGCCGGGCTTTGAGAAGGCGCTGGGCGCCGCGCTTGCCGACGAACTGAATGCCGCGACCGATCCCAATGCGCCGATGCACTGGGATGCGCTGCCGCCGCTGACCGATGCGCCGGCCCTGCCGCATGGCGCCGAGCCGCTGTCGCAGCATGTCACCGGTCCGGCTGCCCTGCAGCGCCGCCTCAGCCAGATCGGCCTCGTCTCGGACGATGCCGATGGTGCGCGCCTGCGCGCCGATCTGCGCCTGGGCCAGCGTCTGGTCACCAAGTCGGGTGCGCTGTGGCGCTGGGACGGTTTCACCGTCAAGGCCGGCGCGCCGACCTCGGCCTCGGTGAAGCTGGAACAGCGCAACCGCCTTGCCGACCTGCGCGAGGAACTGCGCGGGCTGGAGGGCAAGCTGGGCGATGCCCAGCGCGCCTATGAAGGTGCCAAGCAGGCCACCGAAGCGGCAGCCGCCGCCGAGCGTGCCGCGCGCCAGGCGATTGCCGCCGCCGAAGAGGAGCGCAACGGCGCCCGCCAGCAGGCGACCGCCGTGGTGCAGACCGCCGAACAGGCGCGGAATGCCGCGCGCGAGCAGGCTGCCGCCGTGGTGCAGACCGCCGAACAGGCCCGCAACGAGGCGCGCCAGCAGGCGGCCAGCGTTGTCCAGGTTGCCGAACGCGCCGCCGCCGAAGCGCGCGAGCTGGCCAGCCAGGCCGTTGCCGCCGCCGAACGCGAGCGCCAGGGCGCGCGCGACCGTGCCAACCATGGTGTGGCCCAGGCCGAACGCGAGCGCAACACCGCGCGCGAGCATGCGGCCCAGGCGATCACCACGGCCGAGCGCGAGCGCAACACCGCGCGCGAGACCGCCAACCAGGATATCGCCCGCGCCGACCGCGAACTGGGCCAGGCGCGCGATGCCCAGGCCGAGGGCGTGCGCAAGGAAGCCGAGCGCCAGGCGCAGCTGGCAGCCCTTGCCGAGCAGAAGCTGCAGACCGAAGGCGAGATCGCCGAGGCCGAGCAGGTGCGCGCCGCCGATGGCGCCGCGCTGGAAGCCCTGCCGCCGGAAGACGAGGTGCGTCAGCTGATCAACGCGGTGCGCGAAGACGTCAGTGTGCTGCGCCAGGCGTTGGTCGATGCCCGCACCACGCTGGAGCAGCTGCGCCGCGAGGCCGAGGCCCGCGCCCGCCGCCTGGACGGCATCGTCATCGAGATGCGCGCCGCCACGGCCCGCAACGAAAGCGCCGGCCAGCAGATCGCCCAGCTTTCGGCCCGCCGCAGCGAGGCCGAGACCGAACTGACCCGTCTGGAACTGATCCCGCTGGAACTCGGCGACCGCCAGAATGCCCTGCAGCAGCAGATCGATCTGGCCGAAGTCGAGCGCAAGGAAGCCGCCGACCATCTCGCCAATGCGGAAGGCGCGCAGCAGCTCGCCGCGCGCACCGCGCGCGAGATCGAACAGCTGCTCGGCACCGGCCGCGAAAGCCGCGTCAAGGCCGAAGCCGACATGGAGCATCAGCGCGTCAGCATGGACGAGCTGGCGATCCGCGTGCGCGAGGTGCTCGACTGCACGCTCGACAGCGTGCTGAAGGCCGGCGAAGTGGAAGACGGCGAAGACTTCCCCGAGCTGCCGCAGGTGGAAAACCGCCTCGAACGCCTCCGCAAGGAGCGCGACAATATGGGCCCGGTCAACCTGCGCGCCGAGCTGGAATCCAACGAAGTGGAAGAGAAGCTCACCGCGCTCAGCACCGAGCAGACCGATCTGGTCACCGCCATCGACAAGCTGCGCCAGGGCATCACCACGCTGAACAAGGAAGGCCGCGAGCGTCTGCTCGAAGCCTTCCAGAAGGTCGACAGCCACTTCCAGAAGCTGTTCGTCGAGGTCTTCGGCGGCGGCAAGGCGCATCTCCAGCTGGTGGAAAGCGACGACCCGCTGCAGGCGGGCCTGGAAATCTATGCCTCGCCGCCGGGCAAGCGCCTGCAGGTGATGTCGCTGCTCTCGGGCGGCGAGCAGGCGCTCACCGCGCTGTCGCTGCTGTTCGCGGTCTTCCTCACCAACCCGGCGCCGATCTGCGTGCTGGACGAAGTGGACGCCCCGCTCGACGATGCCAATGTCGAGCGGCTGTGCAACCTGATGGAAGCGATGGCGCGCCAGACCCAGAATCTGGGCGAGGGCACGCGCTTCGTGGTGGTCACCCACCATCCGATCACCATGGCGCGCATGGACCGCCTGTTCGGCGTCACCATGGCCGAGCGCGGCGTCTCCACGCTGGTCTCGGTCGACCTGGCCGGTGTCGAACACCTCAAGGCAATTGCATAGGCGGGGCGCATGTCAGATCAATCACAAAGGAAAGTTTGTTTTGTGATTGGTCCGATTGGGGCTGCTGGTAGTGACACCCGTGACAACGCAGATTGGTTTCTTGCGCATGTCAAATCGGTAGCGGAGCCGTTTGGGTATAGCGTTATCCGGGCGGACAAAATTACAGCGCCGGGCTTGATATCAGATCAGATAATCAATGAACTGATGGAAGCAAGCTTGGTCGTTGCTGATCTGACTGAACACAATGCAAATGCATTCTATGAGCTTGCAATCAGGCATACTGCGGGACTTCCAGTGATCCACATGATTCATGTGGATCACCCGATTCCATTTGATAATGCGGATTTTCGCGCAATTAAGTATAGCTGGAAAAATCCAGAGACTAAGGAAGCTGCTCTTTCAGAGTTGCGCCAGCATATAGAGGCGATAGAGAGCGGTGTCCACGTGTCGAATCCATTCACGCGTGCACGCGGTGTCAATAACATCTCTCAAACGGAAGATAAGCGAGACGATATTCTTGTCGGGCTTTTGAATGGACAAGATCAGCTGAATAGGCGGTTGGCCGATCTTGAAGCTACTGTGGCAAAGACGCGGGCTCAGAAGCTAGCAGAGGCTTTATTGTCGGACCAACCAGCCTTTGGCGGTGTGTTCGGCTCTAACCCTGATTCGCGCATTCTCGATCAAAACGTGGGGCGTGGGCTCTATCCAGATTTGGTTTACTCAAATCCGCCCTTCGGATTTAAGAAGCCATAAAGCCTTATAAACTGCCCGCCGGCATGAAGCCGTGCGCGCCATCCAGCAGCGCGCCGCGGAAGTCGGCGCCGGTCATGCGCGCGCGCGACAGGTTGGCGCCGCGCAGGTCCGTGCAGATCAGCCGTGCGCCGGTCAGGTCGGCGCCCACCAGGTTGGCCAGGCTCAGATCCGCGCCACTCAGGTCGACATCCACCAGGCGGGCATTGACCAGATGCGCGCCGCGCAGGCCGGCGCGGATGCCCTTGCCGCCATCCGTGGCGACCCAGAGCGCATGCTGGGCGATGATCTCTTCCAGCACGCCGGGCTCGAAGGATTTCGCCAGCTGGCCGCCGGCGGCGGCGATGGCCTCGGCCATGCCTTCGCCCAGATCGGCGAGCGCGAACTGCACGCCGCGCAGGTCGGCGCCCTTGAAGCTGACATTCTGCAGCTTGGCGAAGGAGAAGTCGGCGGCTTCCAGCTTGGCCTTGTCGAAATTGGTGTCGACCAGCTGTGCGCGCGCAAAGCTGGTGCCCTGCATCACCGCGCCCGACAGCTTGGTGTGACGCGCGCCATGCTCGCTGGCATGGGGGCCGAGATGGGCTTCGGAGAAATCGGTCTGGATCAGCACGGCGCGGCTTAAGTCCGCGCCGCTCAAATTCGCCTTGGTGAAATTCGCCTTGGTCAGGTCGGCGGCCGAGAGATCGCAGTTGCTCAGGTCGGCGCTGATGAACTCGCTTTCGCGCAGGTCGGCGCAGGAAAAGCCGCAGGACATGAAATGCGACTGGCGCAGCAGCTTCTTCTGCAGCTTGATGGCGCCGAAATCCATATGGTCCAACCGCAGCTGCTTGCCCATGCGCGCGGCGCTGTTCTCCGACTGGAGCCAGCGGCCATGCGAGGCGATCAGGTCGAGGATGTCGGCAGGCGCGCGATTGGTATAGGCGTTCATGGCAGCAGGGAAAGCAACGGTCCGCCGAGACTAGGGAGCGCCGGGAATCTTGTACACAGGAAAAGCGGGCCGTCCGGGGATTCGGCCCGATTCGGGGCTGTTTTACAGCAGGCTGGCCCTAGAGCAGGCCGGCAATGACCCGGTCGGGCGGCGCATGGCCATCGGCGAAGGTCTTGATGTTGATCAGCACTTTCTCGCCCATGTCGACGCGGCCTTCCAGGGTGGCTGAGCCCATATGCGGCAGCAGGATGACATTATCCAGCTCCAGCAGCTTGGGGTTCACCGCCGGCTCATGCTCGAACACGTCGAGGCCGGCGCCGGCGATCTCGCCCTTGCGCAGCTTCCGCACCAGTGCGTTCTCGTCGATGATCTCGCCGCGCGCGGTGTTGACCACATAGGCATGCGGCGGCAGCAGGTCGAGCCGGCGCGCCGACAGCAGGTGGAAGGTGGCCGGCGTGTGCGGGCAGTTCACCGAGATGATGTCCATGCGCGCCAGCATCTGGTCGAGGCTTTCCCAGTAGGTCGCCTCCAGTTCCTGCTCGATGCTTTCGTGCACGCGCTTGCGGTTGTGGTAGTGGATCGACAGGCCGAAGGCTTTCGCGCGGCGGGCGACGGCCTGGCCGATGCGGCCCATGCCGATGATGCCGAGCCGCTTGCCCCAGATGCGCTGTCCCAGCATCCAGGTCGGCGACCAGCCCTCGAACTGGCCGTCGCGCAATGCGCGCGCGCCCTTCACCAGACGGCGCGGCACGGCGAGGATCAGCGCCATGGTCATGTCGGCGGTGTCTTCGGTCAGCACGCCGGGCGTGTTGGTGACGGTAACGCCGCGCCCTCGTGCGGCGGCGAGGTCAATGTGGTCGACGCCGGTGCCGAAATTGGCGATCAGGCGGAAGTTGGGGCCGGCATGGGCGAGGATGGCGCCGTCGATGCGGTCGGTGATGGTCGGCACCAGCACGTCGGCGGTCTTCACGGCTTCGATCAGCTCGGCCTGGCTGAGCGGCTTGTCCGCCACGTTCAGACGCGTGTCGAACAGCTCCATCATCCGGGTTTCGATCGGATCCGGCAGCTTGCGGGTCACGATGACCAGAGGGCGCTTTTTCGGCGTCGGCATATGGCGTTTCCACTCCTCGGCAGGGGAGATTTTCCCAGCCTCTCTAGCAGATCGACCCGGCCGAGACAAACCTCGACCGGGCCGAAAACCGCTGCCCTAAGGGCAGGCACCGATTAGACATTCGCCCAATAACCGGGGCGTATACGCTACAAGTCGTCTGTTGGCGTACGAACGGCCGCCCTGCCCAATTAACGGGCGTAGAGCGGCATATACTGGCGGATATTGCGCTCCAGCTCGCGGTTCACGTCCATCATGGTCTCGCGCACCAGTGCGTGGATGACGCGGTCGCGGTCGTTCAGGGTCGCCTTCTCGCTGATCGAGTTGGAGCGGCGCGCCGAGGCCGAGGCCTCGCCGACGCGGAAACCGCGGGCATCGCGCACTTCGACGGCCATTTCCACCTCGGTGTCGAAGCGGGCGATCTGGTCCTCGGTGAAGCTGCCGCGCAGGCCGGGGGTCTTCTTTAGGTCGGTTTCGGTCACGCTCGCCTTGCGGACGATGACGGTGACCCGGTTCTGCTGGCTGTTATCCAGCGCGATGCGGTCCCGCGTCCAGCGGGTGGCCACTGAGGCCGGCGGCTGCGGAATGGCCAGCTCGATATGCGGCGGCTGGGCGGTCGGCTGGTATTCCAGGATGGTCTCGACGCTGGAGGCGGCGAAGGTGATCTTGGGCTGATCGGTGAAGGTGATCTCGGGCAGGATCGACTTTTCCATCGGGCCGCTACAGGCGGCGAGGGCGGCGGTCAGGCCCAGGATGGCGAAAGCTTTGGCGAGAAGGGGGAAGCGCATTGTCGTTTCTCCTTGGTTTTCCGCCCCCTAATAGGCGGCGAAATAGGGCGAATTCAAGGCCCGGCCAAGGCGTGCCGACAGGGTAGGGCGCCGTATCGGTTAATGCACCGCCTCGGATATGGGCAGGCGGTCTAACGGCCGAGCCGCGCTTTCGTCAGCGTCAGCTTTTGACCGATTCCGCCGGAAAATCGTAGGCCGCCGAGCAGAACTGGCAGGTCACGGTGATCCGGCCGTCCTCGGTGGCCATGTCGGCCACTTCCTCGGCCGAGAAGGTCGAGAGGATGCCGCGCACCTTGTCGGCCGAGCAGGTGCAGTGATCTTCCAGTGGCTGGAGATCGAAGACCCGCACGCCGTCCTCGTGGAACAGCCGGAACAGCAGGTCATTCTGGCTCAAGGCAGGATCGGTCAGCTCGTCGGATTTCGTGGTGCCCAGCAGGGCCGTCACTTTTTCCCAGGCGAAGCCGCGTTCCTCCAGGGATAACCCGCCCTGCTGCAGCGGCAGCTGCTGCAGCAGGATGCCGCCGGCGCGCCAGTGACGGCGCAGGTCGGTGCCCTTGCGGTGCGACGCGCTCAGCACGACCTTGGCGTTCAGCTGGTCGGACTGGGCGAAATAGGCATGCGCCGCATCGGCCAGGCTGCTGCCGGCCAGGTCGACGATGCCCTGGTAGCGCTCCATGTCCTCGTTCTGCGGATCGATGGTGAAGGCGAGGTAGCCCTTGCCGAGCAGCAGCGGCACCAGCGAGGCCGTGCCGCCGGGGCCAAGCTCCAGGCCCTCAAGGCGTTCGGCGTCGAAACTGGCATAGCCGCGCAGATGGCCCGGCGTGCGGCAGTCGGCCACCAGAGTCGAGACCGGCCCGTCGCCCTTGGCCTGCAGCGAGAAGACGCCGTCGAATTTCAGCGAGGTTGCCATGGTGGCGACCAGCGCCAGCGCCTCGGCGAGCAGATGCGCCACCGGCTCAGGGTAGGCATGGCGTGCCAGAATGCGGTCGATGGCCGGGCCGAGCCGCACCAGCCGGCCGCGCGTATCGCACTGCTCGATCTGGAAAGGCAGCGACAGGTCGTCGCGAAGGGAGAAGGTCTGACTCACGGAACCACAATATAATGCCAGGTAAAGCCCGATCCTAGGGCGTGTCGCCTTCCGTGCCGAAGCACCAGGCCAGGATCGCTTTCTGCGCATGCAGGCGGTTTTCCGCCTCGTCGAACACCACCGACTGCGGCCCGTCGATCACTTCGGCGGTCACTTCCTCGCCGCGATGGGCAGGCAGGCAGTGCATGAAGATCGCGCCCTTGCCAGCCTTGGCCATCAGGGCGGCGTTGACCTGATAGGGCGCCAGCAGCTTGTGACGCTGGTCGGCATCCTTCTGGCCCATCGACACCCAAGTGTCGGTGATGACGCAGTCGGCATCCTTCACTGCTTCGGCCGGATCGGTGGTGACGCGGATCTGGCCTTGCCGCTCGGCGGCCCAGTCCAGCACCTTCTGCGACGGCTTGAGTTCCGGCGGGCAGGCGAGGTCGAGCCGGAAACCGAACAGCACGGCGGCATGGATCAGCGAGGTGGCCATATTGTTGCCGTCGCCGACCCAGGCGAGCTTGCGGCCCTTGATCGGACCGCGATGCTCTTCAAAGGTCATCACATCGGCCATCACCTGGCAGGGATGGCTGTCGTCGGTCAGGCCGTTGATCACCGGCACGCTGGCATTGGCGGCCAGGTCGTGCAGGTTCTGCGCCTTGTTGGTGCGCATCATGATCGCGTCGACATTCCCCGACAGGATTTTTGCGGTATCGGCTATGCTCTCGCCACGGCCGATCTGCAGCTCGTCGGCGCGTACCACGATGGTCTCGCCGCCCAGCTGGCGCATGGCGCTGTCAAACGACAGCCGCGTGCGGGTCGAGGGCTTCTCGAAGATCATCGCGAGAATCCGGTCGCGACCGGGCCGCGTCGGCTCCACGGTGCCCTTGGGCAAACCGCGGCGGCCGGCTTTCATCCGCGTCGCGTGGCTCAGGATGCCGCGCAGCGTCTCGGCCGGCAGGCGGTCGAGGTCGAGGAAATGGCGGATGCCGCCATTATGGCTGCCGTTCTTCATCATTCGGCGGCCGCCTTGTTCTTGTCCTGCAGCTTCTGGCAGGCGGCTTCCAGCCGGCGGATGCCCTCGGCCAGATCACGCTCCGGCGTGGTCAGCGGCGGAATCAGGCGCACGGTATTGTCGCCGGCGGTGACGCCGAGGATATGCTCGTCGCGCATGACGGCCTGGAATTCGGTGTTCAGCACCTTGGTCTTGATCGCGGTCAGGAAGCCCTGGCCACGCACATCCTCGATCACGTCGGGATAGCGGTCCTTGAGCATCACCAGCTGCTGCAGGAAATACGAGCTGCGCTTCTGCACGCCGTCGAAGAAGCCGTCTTCCAGCATGACGTCGAGCACGGCATTGCCGGCCGTCATCGCCATCACGTTGCCGCCGAAGGTGGTGCCGTGCATGCCCGGGCCGATCGCCTGCGCCACCTTGTCGGTGGCCAGCACGGCGCCGACCGGGAAGCCGCCGCCCAAGCCCTTGGCCAGCGAGATGATGTCCGGTTCGATGCCCGACCATTCATAGGCGAACATCTTGCCGGTGCGGCCCATGCCGGTCTGCACTTCGTCGAGGATCAGCAGCAGGTCATGCTCGTCGCAGAGCTGGCGCAGGCCGCGCAGCATCTCGGTCGGAACCGCGCGGATGCCGCTTTCGCCCTGGATCGGCTCGATCATGAAGGCAGCGGTGTTCGGCGTGATCGCCGCCTTCGCGGCCTTCAGGCTGAACTCGATCTGGTGGAAGCCCTCCACCTTCGGGCCGAAGCCTTCGAGATACTTGGCGTTGTTGGTCGCCGCCAGCATCGCCAGCGTGCGGCCGTGGAAGGCGCCGTCGAAGGTGATGATGTGGAATTTCTCCGGCTGGCCCTTCGCCGCGAAATACTTGCGGGCGAATTTCACCGCGCCCTCGTTCGCCTCTGCGCCCGAGTTGCAGAAAAAGGCCTTGTCGGCGAAGGAATTGGCGACCAGCCGCTCGGCCAGCTTCTCCTGCTCCGGAATCCGGAACAGGTTGGAGGTGTGCCACAGCTTGGCGGCCTGCTCCTGGATTGCCTTGACCAGGTGCGGATGGGCATGGCCCAGGGCGGTGACGGCGATGCCGGAGCCGAAGTCGAGATAACGTCGACCGTCGGCGGTGTAGAGGTAGGAACCCTCGCCCCGCTCGAACGCAAGGTCTGCCCTTGCGTAAGTCGACATCAATGCTTCGGCCACGACACGGTCTCCTTCTGGTGGCGCCCCCATACCGGGGGGCTAAAAAAACTGACGCCAGCCCCGGGTTTTACACGGCCGGGCTGGCGGTAAGGCCAGACTCTACGGGGGGTTACGGCCTGGTGTCAATTCAGCGAATGTAGGGGCGCAATGCCTAAAAATTCGCTACGGCTGTCCTAGCGTCCGGCTCTGGCAGGGCTTTCCGGCCCGGTGTTAGTCTCTGGCCAACAAGGAAAAATACCGGGAGCCCAGCCATGACGACCCTCAGTTTCGAGACCACCCGCCGGGTCTATTGCGAGCCGGGCGCCAGCGCCAAACTGGGCGCCCTGATGGCCGAGCTGGGCGCCAGCCGCGTGGTTCTGGTGACCGATCCCGGGGTAATGAAGCTGGGCCTGCCCGAGGCAGCATTAGCCAGCCTGAAGGCCGCCAATATCGCCGTCACCATCTACGACCGCACCGAGGCCGATCCGCCGGAAAAGCTGGTCCACGAGGCAGTAGGGGTCGCGAAGGACTTCAAGGCCGACGGCGTGGTCGGGTTCGGCGGCGGCTCGTCGATGGACATCGCCAAGCTGGTCGCCTTCCTGCCGGTGGCGACGCAGCCGCTGGCCGAGATTTATGGCGTCGGTAACGCGAAAGGCAAACGCCTGCCGCTGATCCAGGTGCCGACTACGGCGGGCACCGGTTCGGAAGTCACCGGCATCGCCATCATCACCACCGGCGAGTCCGAGAAGAAGGGCGTGGTCTCGCCGCTGCTGCTGCCCGATATCGCCCTGCTGGATGCCGATCTCACGCTGGGCCTGCCGCGTCCTGTGACGGCGGCCACCGGCGTGGATGCCATGGTACATGCCATCGAGGCCTATACGTCCAAGAACAAGAAGAATGCGATGTCGGATGCACTGGCGCGCGAGGCGCTGCGGCTGCTGTCGAAGAACATCCGCACGGTCTGCACGCCCGACGGCATGAGGGATCGTTCGGCGCGGTCCGAGATGCTGCTCGGCGCCATGCTGGCCGGCATGGCCTTTGCCAATGCGCCGGTCGCCGCCGTGCATGCGCTGGCCTATCCGGTCGGCGGACATTTCCATGTGCCGCATGGCCTGTCGAATGCACTCATGCTGCCGCATGTGCTGCGCTTCAATCTCGAAGTGCCACAGGCGGCGCAACAGTATGCCGAACTGGCGCCGATTCTTCTTCCCGGCATAAGTTTCTCAACTGCATCGGCAGGCGCCGGCACGCTGCTGTCGGAGCTGGAAGCCATCATCGATGACGTGAA
>Ga0209675_1000621_pt1 | contig 25338 bp, 23 predicted proteins | sample AraplaCol_mLB_r2_2_FD_184280 | JGI IMG/M metagenome (GOLD analysis project Ga0209675, IMG submission 184280) | Arabidopsis root microbial communities from North Carolina, USA - plate scrape MF_Col_mLB_r2 (SPAdes) (version 3) | ecosystem: Host-associated > Plants > Roots > Endosphere | place...
GGGCGCGCAATTCTTCCTCGCTGTTGCGCAAGGCGTCTTCGGTGGACTTGCGCGCCGTGATGTCCTGCACCATGCCGATCACGCCGCGCAACTGGCCGTCGTCGCTGAAATCGCCATGGCCGATCACTGACAGCCAGCAAACGCTGCCGTCGCGGTGGCGGATGCGGCATTCGACATTCAGATCGCGCCGCGACTGGACGGCATCGGCGAAAGCCTGCTCCACCACGTCGAAGTCTTCCGGCGCGATGCGGTCGCGCAGCACCGGCCAGGTAATCGGGATTTCGGCCGGCAGTTCGAAGATTTCCGCGGCACGGCGGCCCAGGCGCACCTGGTTGGTGGCGGCACTCCATTCCCAATCGCCCAGGCGGCCGGCGGCCAGCGCCACCTGCAGCCGGTTGGTGCTTTCACGCAGGCCGCGCTCGTGCAGCTTGCGCTGGTGGATGTCGAGCAGCAGGCAGGTCATGCCCAGCGGGGAAGGCCAGGCGCGCACTTCCAGCCAGCGCTGGCTGGGCTGGTAGAACAGCTCGCAAGTGGCGGGCAAGCCTTGCTCGAGGGTGCGCCGCAGCGGCGCTTCCAGCGCGCCGCGGGCCAGGGCTGGGAACGCTTGCCACAACAGCTGGCCGCGCGGGTCGTGCAGCTGCGGTACTGGCGGCAGCAGCAAATCGGCCGCCTTCGGGTTCAGGTATTGGACGGTCCAGTCCCGGGCAATGACGGCAAAGCCGTCACCCATGCTATCCAGTACGTTGTGCGTGCGGGGATCGGGACTCATAACGTTCGATTGTAGCCTTGGCAAGCAACTTGCCGCCGCACTATTGCCTAATGCAAACCTTGCAACACCTGTTGGAGTTGCTCGATGTCATAAGGCTTCTGCATGGACACGGCGGGGAAGTCGAGGTTGCTGGTCAATGACTGGCTGTAGCCTGATGCAAAGACGATGCGCAGGCGAGGCTGGCGCTTGAGGGCGGTGCGGCCCAGTTCGACGCCGCTCATGCCTGGCAGGCTGACGTCGCTGAACAGCACATCGTATTCGGCTTTGGCGAGCAATTCGAGCGCCGCTTCGCCGTTGGCCGCGGCGCTCACTTCATGGCCGAAGGCGCGCAGCATTTCGCACACCAGGTATTGGGCATCCTGGTTGTCTTCCACCACCAGGATGCGCAGGTGGCCGTCATTGGCTGCCGCAGCGGGCAGGGCGGCGGCGCTGGCCGGCGCCAGCGTGCACAGGATGCCGGCCACTGCGTCGTCCGCACCGCGCACCGGGGTGTAATGCAAGTCGAAGTTGGCTTCGGCCATCTGGCCGCCGCGCCACAGCTTGAGCGGCTGGCGCTGGAAGACCAGGCTTTGCCCGTTCCAGGCTTGCTCGATGGCTTGTGCGTTCCAGCTCCAGGCGGAAGGGGGGATGGCAGGGACCGTGCCGCCGGGCGGCACCGCGCTGGCGGTGCCGACGTTGCTGGCGTAGGCCTGGTTGTAGAGCATGATCTGCCGGCGGCTCCACATCAGCAGCATCGGCAGCGGCGTGTTGAGCATGATGTCCAGCACCAGCCGCAGGGCCGGGGGCCAGCTCTCCTGCGGGCCGAGGTCGGCACGCGACCAGTCCTGGGTTGCCATGCTTTCACCTGCGATTTGCGCCATGTCGGTATCAGTGCCGGGATGTCAATATGGGCAATGCTACACCAAGGGCGGCAAAAAAAAAGGCCCGCTAGCTGCGGGCCCGAATTCTATTTTCTTGGAGGAGAATAGAGGAGACAGTTGAATGATGCTGCATTGCCGCACGAAGATCCAATTTCGATTCATGATGAGAGAAATACGTTTCATGAATGAAGTAATAATGTCTGGAAAGCAATAAAAGAAAATGTTTCGCGAGACTGGACAAGCGGGAAACACCCGCATATAATGCTGCCTCCTTGCACAGGATACTGCGCAGGAAAGAGCCGGAAACGCCGGTTTCGCCTTGGAAAGTTGAGTAGAACGTAAGCTTTCCAAAACGAAATTCATGCGATATAATCCTGCTTCTTAAGCGGCTGTAGCTCAGCTGGATAGAGTACTTGGCTACGAACCAAGGGGTCGTGGGTTCGATTCCTGCCAGCCGCGCCAGAATTTGTAGTAAATGTTTGGGCCTTTCGCTGTCGAGCGGAAGGAATAGCAGGAAGTTGTTAGGTTTAATAACCGACTGTTATAATGTAGTTTTTGCGGCTGTAGCTCAGCTGGATAGAGTACTTGGCTACGAACCAAGGGGTCGTGGGTTCGATTCCTGCCAGCCGCACCAGATTTTGTAAGTGTTGTACCCGTCGCTGTCGAGCGGCGAGGAAAAAGCAGTTTTTGCGGCTGTAGCTCAGCTGGATAGAGTACTTGGCTACGAACCAAGGGGTCGTGGGTTCGATTCCTGCCAGCCGCGCCAAATTGAAAGGGTCCATACCGGGAGGTGTGGACCCTTTTTCCTTTTTGCCGTTTGCGGCCTATACTTCAGGCATGAACAAGCTCAATCATGCCGCCGGCGCCGCCGTCCTGCTGCTCGCTTCGGCCAGCGCCTTTGCCACCGCTACCGTCAGCTTTGTCGAGATCGGCAAGATGACCGACGTGCCGCACGACTTCCATAAACGGGAAGACATGCAGTTCCTGTTCCGTGAACATCTCAACCTTCTGTCGGAAAAGCTGCCCGCAGGGCAGGTGCTGAAAGTCGATTTCCTCGATATCGACCTGGCCGGCGACGAGTTTCCCCGCGTTGCGGTGCGTGATATCCGCGTGCTGAAAGGGCAGGCCGATTGGCCGCGCATGCACCTGCGCTACAGCATCGAGCAGGATGGCAAGGTCGTCGGCAGCGGCGAAAGCAAGCTGTCCGACCCCGGATACCTGATGGGCACCAACAGCTACAGCCGCGACCTGTACGGTCACGAAAAGCAGATGCTGGACGACTGGTTCCGTAAAGAAGTCCTCAAACAGCGCTGACCTTCGTCAAATCCGCTTCGCCGTCGGGCGCGCAGAATCGTACCTGTGCTTGCTTGACGGGGAAATCGCCATGCCTAAAGATGAAAATATGGACGTGCGGATTGCAGTACTCGAGTCGAAAGTCGATGACCTGCTTGGCAAAGTCGCCCAGTTGCAGCAGGAAATGGCGACCAAGGCGGACATCGCGAATTTGCAGAGACAAATTGACCTCCTGCGGGGCGACTCTGAGCGGTCACGTGCCGAAGCGGATGCTCGCCTCGATCAACGGCTCAAGCAATTTGCCACAAAAGCCGAGGTTCGCAAGGATATGCTGATTTTCGCCCTCGGCATCATCACGGTGCAGACCGCGATCAATGCGGCAATGATTACCGCTGTGGTGCAATTCCTGCGTTAATTCGCAGGAATTGCGGCGGGCGCGATCTTCCAGTACGTCAGCAGCGCGAACCGCCAGCCCTGAAAACCAGGCCGGCCAAGAGCTTGCACAACTCGTCAAACAGGGTGGGTTCAGTGTTGTTCATTTGCGTTTCCTTTCTGCTAAAGGTCGAAGTAAGCGCATTGTGAACTGTTTCATTGTTGGGATAAATGCTTATAATTGAATTGAGTATCCCAAAAATGGAGCAATGAATGGATAGGCTGCACCACATGCGCCTGTTCGTCGAAGTGGCCAAGCGCAAGAGTTTCCGCGCCGCCGCCGAGGCGCTGGACATGTCGAATTCCACCCTGTCGCGCAATATCGCCGAACTGGAGAAAAGTATTGGCCTGCGGCTGCTGCACCGCTCGACGCGCAAGGTCGAACTGACCGAAGCCGGCGAAGCTTATTTCAAGCGCTGCCAGGGCATTGTGGAAGAGGCCATGAGCGCCCACGAAGCGCTGCTGGACTGGTCGGAAAAGCCGGCTGGCATCCTGCGCGTGACCATGACTTCCAGTTTCGGCGTTGGCTACCTGGCGCCGGTGCTGACCGAATTCGCCGACATGTACCCCGACATCAAAATGGAATTCGATATTTCATCGCGCACTGTCGACCTGCAGTCGGAGCCGTTCGACGTGGCGATCCGCATGGGCCAGCCGCCCACGGCGCCATCGACACTGGTGGTGCGCCGCATCGCGATGATGCCGCGCTACCTGTACGCCTCGCCGGTCTACCTGGCCAAGATGCCGCCGCTGGAACACGCTTGCGACCTGGTGCAGCACACCATGTGCGGGCGTTCGTTTTCCAGCCGCTTGCCCGATATCTGGCGCAGGCTGTATCGCGGCGAAGAAGTGGTGGAGGTGATGGCGCATTCGCGCTATGCCACCAATAGCGCGGCGCTCAGCATGTCCTTTGCCGCCAATGGCCTGTGCATCTCGGCGCTGGACCCGCTGCTGGCCAAGCAGGAAGTGCAGTCCGGCCGCCTGCAGCGCGTGCTGCCGGACTGGCATATGGAGCCGATCATGGTGCATGCGCTGACCGAAACGCGCCACCTGCCGGCGCGCACGCGGCTGTTCATCGACTTCCTGCGCCAGCGGCTGGGGGCCGGCTAAGGCTTAGCCGCCGCCGATGCCCTCGATGACGCGGCCGCTGCCGCCGCAGTTTGGGCAATCCTTGCCGTCCGGCGTCTTGCCGCAACCGCTGCAAACCGGGCAGATGCCTTCGCCGCTGCCTGGGGTGCCGGGCGCCGCCTGGTCGCCGGGATTGAGCGGCTGCTGGGTGGCTGATGCGTTCATGGCCTGGTCCTCCTTGGCATAGGCTGCCACGCGCAACGCTTTTCCACCGTTAGTTGGTTAACGGAGAACAATCCGCATTACAATGCCAGCATCACCCGATAGGAGAATGCGCCATGGCCACGCTGATCCGACACCGAAAGACCCGCATCATCACGCTCGATGCGGGAGATGACTTGCACGAGCATTGCAAACCCAGGGACATCGCCCTGGTTCCCGACCCGGCGGGGTGGTGGACCTATTTCATCGGCGAAGACGGCTCAGTCGAACGCTACGATATTCCTTTCGCTACCTATAATGAAGCGCTGTGGTCGGCCAAGGCCGCCGCGGAATTCGATGCGCAATAAAAAACCGAGAACTTATGCCTGATATCTCCATCCTGGTAATTGAAGACGACGAACACATTGGCCAAATCCTGACATTCATCCTGCAGCGGCAAGGCTACCAGACTACCCTTGCTGCCGATGGCCTGGCGGCGCGCAAGGCCATTGTCTCCACCGACACCCCGCCGTCGCTGGTCCTGCTGGACGTAATGCTGCCCTATATCGACGGTTTCGAACTGGTACACATCATCCGCCAGCGCGAAGGCTGGCAAGAAGTGCCGATCGTGATGCTGACCGCAAAACACACGGAAAAAGACATCGTGCGCGCGCTGGACGAGGGCGCCAACGATTATGTCGTCAAGCCGTTCCAGCCGAATGAGCTGCTGGCGCGCGTGCGCCGCCACCTGAAGGAGCAGGCATGAAAGCCGCTGCCCTGGCCGCCCTGGCTTGCTGCACCTTGCCTGCCGCCGCCCAAACCACCGTCGGCATCAACCACGGCATCGACAACCTGAGCGGGCCGGCCGCAAACTGGCATGAGACCTCGCTGAGCGTGCGCCACCAGGCTGCGCCGCGGCTGGGCTTTGGCGCCGGCGTTACCCGCATCGAACGTTTCGGCATCGGCGAAACACAGTTCAGCGCCGGCGCAGACGTGCCGCTGTCGGAGAGATTGACGGCTTCGGTTGACGGCAACTTCAGCAGCGACCACCAGATCCTGGCGCGTCACGCGCTCGGCGCAACACTGCAGTACGAATTCGCCAAAGGCTGGCTGGTGCACGGGGGAGGGCGCAGCAGCAGCTACAACGACGTCCACGTCAACCAGAGCCTGCTGATGCTCGAGCGTTACGTCGGCAATTACAGTTTTTCCGGTGCCTGGCGTGCCGCGCGCGCCTTCGGCACCACAGCGCACAGCGGGGAGCTGCGCGGCAGCTACTACTACAACGACCGCAGCGCGGTCGGCTTGTCTCTGGCAGTGGGTAAGGAAGCAGCAAATATCGCCGGTACCACGCGCCTGACCAGCGTGCAGTCGGCCGCCGTGGTGGGGCGGCACTGGTTTGACCAGCGTTGGGCCGTTACTTATGCCGTGGCGTCCACGCGCCAGGGTGATTTCTACGTGCGCAACGGGGTCAATCTTGGACTACAAGCTGCCTTCTGACGTTTACCTGCAGGTCGCATTCTGGACCGGCGCCGGCGCCATGGCGCTGACCGCACTCGTGGGCCTGCAGATCATCTGGCTGCGCCTGTCGATGCGCCGCATGCAGCGCCGCGAACAGGCGCTCACCCTCAAATGGCGTCCCTTGCTGAATGCCGCGATTGCAGGCGAGCCGGTTGGCAACCTGCCGGAGTTGCCGCACCGCGACGGCCTGCTGTTCATCAAGCTCTGGCTGCATTTGCAGCAGGCGGTGCGCGGCGAAGCGAGCGAGGGCCTGAACGGCATTGCGCGCCGCCTGGGCTGCGACGAACAGGTGAGGGGACTGCTGGTAGGAGGCAATCGCGCTGAAAGGCTGCTGGCGATCCTGGCGCTTGGCCATATGCGCGACCAGCACTCCTGGGCGGCCCTGGCCCGTACAGCACACAGCGCCGACAGTGCTTCTTCCGTTCATGCGCTGTGGGCCCTGGTGCAGACCGATGGCGCGCGCGCGGCGCATGAAATGGCGCCCTTGCTGTTGCGGCGCGACGATTGGCCGCTGTCGCAACTGGCCAATATCCTGCAGAATGCGCGCGCCGAATGGCAGCCGGTGCTGGCTGACGCCCTGGCGCGCGTGACGCCCGCCGAGCTGCCGCAAGCCCTGCGCCTGGTGGCGGCCTTGCGCATGGACCTGCCCTTGGGTCAACTGCGGGGCTACCTCGCCAGCAATGAACAGGAGGTGGTGCTGGCCGCGCTGCGGATGGCGCACGTGCCCGGCGTGGTGGACGAAGTGCGCCGCCACCTTGCCAGCGAGGACTGGCGCGTGCGCTTGCAGGCAGTGCGTGCGCTGGGCGAGATGGGGGACCGCAGCGACGTAGCCCGCTTGCGGGCCCTGCTGTCGGACCCGCAATGGTGGGTACGCTACCGCGCGGCGCAAGCCTTGCTGGCATTGCCTTTCGTGACGAAGGAAGAACTGGCCGAATTGCGCAACGCCGGCGACCGCTATGCCGCCGACATGATTGCGCAGGTGACCGCCGAACAGGAGGCCGCATGACGCCCAACCCGCTGCTGATCCAGGTCATTTCCATCAGTGTCCTGATCTACTTCGTGCTGCTCAACGGCGGCTACCTGATGCTGAACTTCCTGGCCATGTATGCATTGCGCCGGCGCTCCCAGGAGGCGATCCTTGACGACCTGCCGCAAGTGTATTCGGCGCTGGAGCCGCCGATCAGCATGATCGTGCCGGCCTATAACGAGGAAGCGACCATCGTGACCTCGATCCGCTCGATGCTGCAGCTCTCCTATTCGGAGATGGAGGTCGTGGTCATCAATGACGGGTCGACCGACCGCACCTTGCAGGTCATGATCGAGGAATTCGGGCTGGTGCCGTTCCCCGAGGCTTACCGCATCCAGCTCGAGACCAAGCCGGTACAGGGCATTTACCGATCCACGCGTTTCCCCAACCTGCGGGTGGTGGACAAGGTCAACGGCGGCAAGGCCGATTCGACCAATGCCGGCATCAATGCGGCGCGCTATCCGCTGTTCTGCTGCGTCGACGCCGATTCGATCCTGCAGCGCGACAGCCTGCAGCGCCTGGTGCGGCCTTTCCTGGGCGATCCGCTGATGGTGGCCACCGGCGGCACGGTGCGCATTGCCAACGGCTGCGAAGTGCGGGGCGGCTTCCTGACCCGCGTCGGCATGCCGAAGAATCCCTGGGCCCTGTTCCAGGTGGTCGAGTACCTGCGCGCCTTCATGTTCGGCCGCATGGGCTGGTCGGTGATCAACGGCATGCTGATCATCTCGGGCGCCTTCGGCCTGTTCCGCAAGGATACCGTGGTGGCGGTTGGCGGCTACAACCCGAAGGCGATCGGCGAAGACATGGAACTGGTGGTGCGCATGCACCGCAAGCTGCGCGCCCGCGGCGTGCCGTACAAGATCGAGTTCGTGCCGGACCCTGTGTGCTGGACCGAGGCACCGGAGGACCGCAAGCAGCTGCGCAACCAGCGCATCCGCTGGTCGCGCGGCCTGTCGGAGAGCATCACTACCAACTGGGGCCTGATGTTCAGCCGCCACGGCGGCGTGGCGGGCTGGCTGGCTTTCCCCTTCTTTATCCTGTTCGAGTGGCTGGGGCCTTTTGTCGAGCTGTTTGGCTACCTCTTCATGGCGGTGGCCTGGTGGCAGGGCTGGGTGTCGTGGGAATCGTTCGGCATCTTCCTGTTCCTGGCGATCGGGCTGGGCATCCTGTTGTCGGCGTTCGGCCTCTTGCTGGAGGAGATTTCTTTCCACCTGTATCCGCGCCCGAGCCACTTGCTGATCCTGGCGGCGGTCGTCGTGCTGGAGAACTTCGGCTACCGGCAGATCAACAGCTGGTGGCGCCTGATCGGCTTGTACAAGTGGGCGGTCCGCGAGGAGGCCAAGTGGGGCGTGATGACCCGCAAGGCCGACTGGCAGCAGGACATGAATTAAAGCGACGGCAGGGTAACGTGGAAGGTCGTGCCGCGGCCTTCCTCCGTATCGAAGCCGATGATGCCGCCGTGCTGTTCGGCGATGGCGCGGCAAATCGCAAGACCGAGGCCGGTGCCGCCTTTCAGGCGCGTATCCGAGCTGTCGGCCTGTGCGAATTTCGCAAAGACGCGCGCCTGGAAAGCTTCCGGAATCCCGGGGCCATTGTCGCTGACCGACAGGCGGACGCCTGCCGGCACCGCGCTGCAATCGAGCGTGACGGAATTGTATTGCGGCGAATATTTGATGGCATTCGACAGCAGGTTGACCAGCAGTTGCACCAGTCGGTCATGATCGCCGCGCACGCGCAGGCCACGGCCGCTGCCCGTGCGCTCCAGTGCCACCGGGCGCTGCGCCGCGCTGCCGCGCACCGCGTCGATGGCTTCGTCGAGCAACGGTGCGATCTCCAGTTCGTCGCTGCGGAACTCCATCTTGCCCGCTTCGATCTTCTCGATGTCCAGGATGTCGTTCACCAGGCGCACCAGCCGTTCGCTGCTCTGGTAGGCGATGTTGACCAGGTGCTGCACGTCGGGCGGCAACTCGCCGGCGCCGCCGTCGACCAGCATCGACAGCGAAGCGCGGATCGAGGTCATGGGGGTGCGCAGTTCGTGCGAGACGGTCGCGATGAATTCACTCTTCATTTCTTCGACCTGGCGGCGCTCGGAAATATCGTGCAGGAAAACGCAGAACAGGCCGTTGGCCGGGCGGCTGATGCTGGCCTCCACCGTCAATTCTTCGCCATCGCGGCGAATCAGGGTGCGCTGCACGCGGCGGCCGAAATCGGGTGCTTCGCTGCCGCGGGCGGCGGCCAGTGCAGCCTCCTGCTGTGCGCGGAAGCGCTGCGGCACCAGCATCTCGATATAGCTCTTGCCCACGGCCTCTTCGCGCGACCAGCCGAACATGTGCTGGGCGGCGGGATTCCAGTCCGTGATGGTGCCGTCCGGGCCGACGGCGACAAAAGCGTCCTGCGCCGTCTCGATGATGGCGGCAATGCGCTGCATGGCCTCGCGCAACTGGCGGGTGCGGGCGCTGACGCGGCCCTCCAGGTTGGCGACCAGCGAGTTCAGCGTGCGCGACAGTGCCTGCACCTCGGCGTAAGGCGCCAGGTGCGGCAATTCGGCAGCCTCGCCGCGGCGGATGCGGTCGGCGGCGTCGGCCAGCTCGCTCAAAGGCCGGGCGATACGGCGCGCCAGCGGGAAGGCCAGCAAGGGGAACAGGGCGGCCAAGGTTATGCCCAGCCAGCGGGCATGCCGCTGCAGGGCGCGCACCGGCGCCCAGGCGGTGTCGACGCGCTGGCGTACCAGCACGGTCCAGCCCAGGCCGGGGTAGCTGGAATGCCCCCGCGTGCGCGCATAGCCGACCAGGTATTCGACCCCATCGGGCCAGCGCTCGACCTGGTAACCGGTGGCTTTGGCCGGCAGCGGCAAAGTCTTCGCCAGCAGCTCGTCCGGCCCAAGCAGGACCTTGCCTTGGGCGTCGACGATGATGGCCTGCACCTGGCGGTGCGAGCTGGCCGGTTCGATCACCGAGCGCTCAAGCTCGCGCGCCCATTGCCACGACAGGTGGGCGCCAAGCACCCCGCTGCCGTCTGCAAGGGGAAATGCCAGGTCGACCAGGCGTAGCGGCTGGTTCCCTTGCGCCGGCAGTACTTTGGCCAGCATGACGGCCTCGTGCACGTCGCCGACAAAGTTGCCGGCCTGCGCATTGCGGTACCAGGGGCGCCCGCTGACGTCAGATCCTTCCAGCAGGCCGCCACTGGCGGCCAGGACCTTGCCTTCGCGGTTGGTGATGCCAAGCCAGGCGTAGTGAGGATAGCTGCCCTGGTGCTGTTCCAGCGTCGCGCGGCGGGCCGCCTGTGCGGCAGCTGCGCCCATGTCGGGACGCTGTGCCAGCAACTGCACCTCCCGGTAGCGCTCGAACATATTGCGATCAAGCTTGTCCGCTGCCTGCAGCGCGAGGTCGGACAAGGCGCTGCCAATATCTTCCTTGACCTGGTTGCCGGCAGTACGCGCGATGATGACGCCCAATATCGCGCCCATCGTGATCGCCAGCGCGCAGAAGGCAATGGCCAGGTAGGTCCCGATTCCGACCTTGGAGCGCGCGCGCTTCATGCGACACGGTTGGCCGGGCGGCCTGCGATAAAGGCTTCCATATTGTCGATCAACTGGTCGGCCAATTCCTGCATGGCCTGGCCGCTGGCCCAGGCCGAGTGGGGCGTGAGGAGGAAGTTCGGCAGCCGCAGGCGCAGCAGGGGATTGTCCGGCACCGGCGGCTCTTTCGTCAGCACGTCAAACCCGGCGCCCGCTATCACGCCGCCTTGCAAGGCTTCGGCCAGTGCCGCTTCGTCCACCAGGCCGCCACGGGCAGTATTCACCAGGATCGCGCTTGGCTTCATGCGCGCCAGTTCGGCAGCGCCGATGATATTGCGGGTGGCATCGGTCAGCGGCGCATGCAGGCTCAGTACGTCGGAGGTCTCCAGCAGTTCATCCCAGCTCACGTTGCGGACACCGGGATCATCGGTCGGTGTGCGGGTATGCACGACTACCTCCATGCCGAAGGCGCGGCCAAGGTGGGCCACTTGCCGGCCCAGCGCGCCATATCCCAGGAGGCCGAGGCGGCTGCCGTGCAGGTCGCGGATCGGGTGGTGGAACAGGCAGAAGCGCGGCGATTTCTCCCACAGGCCCGCTTCGACGTCGGCGCGGTAGGCCAGCAGCTGGCGGCGCAGCGCCAGGACCAGGGCGAAGGTATGTTCCGGCACGGCGGCATGGGCGTAGCCCTGGATATTCGATACCACGATGCCGCGCTCGCGTGCTGCCGCGAGGTCGATGATATCGGTGCCGGTGGCCGCCACCGCGATCATTTTCAGGCCGGGCAGGGCAGCCAGCGCCTCGGCGCGCAGCGGCACCTTGTTCGTGATGGCGATGCTTGCTCCCTGCAGGCGCTCGATGGCCTCGGCGGCAGTGGAGGCGGGATACTCGGTCCATTCATGGGCAAACGCGGGGCGCCGTATATCGGCGATGATGCTGTCGCGGTCAAGGAAAACCAGTCGTTCGGTCATACAGTCAACTCCACAGGGAGGGAAGCGGCCAGGGGCCGCAGCCGCATTTGGGGATGGCTGGCCATCAGGTCCGCCACCCATTCAACGAATACCCGCACCTTGGCCGACAGGTGGCGGTTCTGGGGGTACACCACGTGGATCGGCAGCGGGTCGGTCACCCAGTCTTCCAGCACGCGCACCAGGCGGCCGTCGGCGCCATGGCTGCCCAGTTGCACATCGGTCATCATGATAATGCCCAGTCCCGCCAGCCCGGCCTGCAGGTAGGCGTTGGAATCGTTCAGGGCCACCACCCCGGGCAGCGCCATTTCGATGCGCTCGCCGTCGCGCGAATAGTCCCAGTTGAATATTTTGCCAGTCTTGGACGAAAAATAGTTCACACAGCGGTGCCGTTCGAGGTCGCGCGGGTGGATCGGGGTACCGAAGCGTTCCAGGTAGGAGGGCGCCGCGCAGGTCACAAAATTGAGCACCCCGACGCGCCGCGCAATCAGGGTGGAATCGGCCAGTTGGCCACCCCGCACTGCACAATCGACGCCTTCCTCGATCAAATCGACCGGACGGTCGCTGCAACCCAGTTCGAGCTGGATATCCGGGTATTGTTCAAAGAATGAAGGCAGGGCCGGCACCAGGATCTCGTTGGCCAGGCCGGTGGGCGCATCGACCCGCAGCCGGCCGCTCGGGCTGAGGCGGGTGCGCGACAGCGATTCCTCGGCATCCTTCACGTCGGCCAGGATGCGCAGGCATCTTTCATAGTAGGCAGCACCGTCGGCAGTGACGGAAACATGGCGCGTGGTCCGGTGCAGCAACTTGACCGATAGCGCCGATTCCAGGCCGGCCACCAGGGTGGAGACGGTGGCCTTGGGGAGCTGCAGGGTTTCCGAGGCGCGCGTAAAGCCGCCGGCGTCCACCACCTGTACGAACACTTCCATTGCTTGGAGCTTATTCATGAGTCCGCCTTCATTGTTCGAGATTCTGAACAATCAATTCAACATTAATGTATTTTTCTTATTCTAGTGGAAGTTTATTATTACCGTATTGCAGCATAAAAAAGCCCTTGACCCTCCCGCGGTGGGAAAGTTTAAAGTGGCTTTCGGTAACACAGAAAAGGAGCAGTCATGAGTAACCGGGATGGATTCTTTGCAATGGTATCGCTGGCGCTGGGCGCGATCGCCCTGGCAGGCGTCCTGTATACCGACGAATACTCGTACGGCGCGCAAGTCGGCTTTGGCGCGGCGCCGGCGCGCACCTTGCTGGCTTCGGCCAGCTCGGAGGCGAAAGAATGACGGCGCAGGCGCCGGCGGACCTGACGATCCGCGAACTGGAAGTGCGCGGAGCCCAGGGCCCGCTCGCCGCACGCCTGTACCTGGCCGGGAATTCGTCCGCCAAGCGCGACGCGCTGATCGTTTTCTTCCACGGTGGCGGCTTTGTGGCCGGCGACCTGGAGGAGGCGGACGAATTCCTGCGCCACCTGGTCACGTGCAATCCTGGCCACGTGATCCTGGCTACCAATTACACCCTGGCCACCGTCAGCCCGTTTCCGGCGGCGGTGGAAGATGCCCACGCCGTGCTGGCCTGGGCCAAGAAGAACAAGGCCAAGCTGGCCTGGAGCGGCAAGCAGCTGCTGACCGCCGGCATCGAAGCGGGCGCCAACCTGGCAGCCGTGTCGGCGCTGATGGCGCGCGACCGCGGCGGCCCGGCACTGGCAGGGCAGATCCTGATCATGCCGATGCTGGATCCTGGCCTGTCCACCTGTTCGATGCGCGAGCTGCCGAACTGTCCGGACCAGATGAAGGTAGCGAATAACTGCGCCGCCGCCTACCGCGGCTACCTGCCGAATGCCGCCGACCGCGCCCACCCTTACGCGTCGCCGCTGCAATCGAGCCGGCTGAAAAATTTACCGCCGGCCTTGATTCTGTCGGCCGAGGACGACCCCTTACGGGACGAAGCAGAACAATACGGGGCGAAACTGATCGCCTGCGGAGTAAAGACAACAGTCAGACGCATGCCACCGGCGCCATTGCAGGAGCCGGGAGCCAGGAATGAATGCGCGTGCAGGGGCTTTGCACTGAAAGAGATGGCCAGTTTTATCAGCGCCATCGACGGGCCGGAAACGTCCGCAGTGTAAGGCGGTATCAATAAAACAGAAGTTCAGAAAAAAGTGCCTGCGAGGCACATGGGCCCCTTTTTGCTCAAATTTCCCACTAATTTTCACCCCCAAGAGGTTAACAATGAAAAAGATGAATCAAATGTCCACTCTTGTGCGGCCGCTGGTTGCCGCATTGGCGATGGGCGGGCTGGCGGCGGCCATCCTGTCCGGTTGCAACGCCAATAGCAAGCCGGCCGAAAGCCAGGCGCCTGCGGCAGGCGGCCCGCCAGTATCGGCTGCCGTTGTCGTGCAGAAGTCCGTCGCCGAAACCCAGGAATTTTCCGGCCGCCTGGAAGCCATCGACCACGTGGAAATCCGTCCACGCGTCAGCGGCTTCATCACCGCGGTGAACTTCAAGCCTGGCAGCGAGGTGAAAAAAGGTGATGTGCTGTTCGTGATCGATCCACGTCCATTCCAGGCTGAAGCCAGCCGCGCCGACGCCGCCGCCAATTCGGCGCGCGCCAAGGCTGACCTGGCCAAGCTGGAACTGGCCCGTGCCGAAAAGCTGCTGGCCGATAAAGCCATCGCCCAGCGCGAATTCGATGAACGTGCATCGGCGTTGAAGGAACTGGACGCAACCGCCCGCGCCGCCGCTTCGGCAGCGGAAGCAGCGCGCCTGAACCTGTCCTACACCCAGGTAACGTCGCCGATCAACGGCCGCGTGTCGAAGGCAGAGATCACCCTCGGCAACCTGGTGGATCCGAACGCCGTGCTGACCAGCGTGGTCTCGCTGGACAAGATCTACGCCAGCTTCGACGGTGACGAAGACACCTTCCTGCGCGTCGGCGGCCAGGCCTACAAGGGCCAGCCGGTGACCGTGAAGGTCGGCCTGGCCAACGAAGCAGGCTTCCCGCATGAGGGCAAGCTGGAATTCGTCGACAACCAGCTCGACACCCGCACCGGCTCCGTGCGCATGCGCGCTACCTTCGACAACAAGGACCGAGCCCTGGTGCCCGGCCTGTTCGCCCGCGTCCAGCTGGACGGCGGCACTGCTACCCGCACTTCGCTGCTGATCAACGACCGCGCCGTCGGTACTGACCAGAACCGCAAGTTCGTGTTCGTGGTGGGCGCAGAAAACAAGGCGGAATACCGTCCTGTGGTGCTGGGCCCGAACATCGAAGGCTTGCGCGTGGTGCGCGACGGCTTGAAAGCAGGCGAAAAGATCGTCGTCAACGGCCTGCAGCGCGTGCGCCCTGGTGCGCCGATCACGCCGCAAATGGTCGACATGACCTTTGACCCGATGGCAGCAGAAAAAGTGGCCGCCGCCGATGCCAAGAAAACCAAGGAATAATCCATGAATTTTTCACGCTTCTTTGTCGATAAACCGATCTTCGCGGCGGTTCTATCGATCATTGTCTTCGTAGCGGGCTTGATCTCGATCTTCAAGCTGCCCGTCTCCGAATACCCGGAAGTGGTGCCGCCATCCGTCGTGGTGCGCGCCGTCTACCCGGGCGCGAACCCGAAAGTGATTGCGGAAACCGTCGCCGCGCCGCTCGAAGAGCAGATCAACGGTGTCGAGAACATGCTGTACATGTCCTCGCAGAACACCTCCGATGGCGCGCTGATGCTGACCGTGACCTTCAAGATCGGCACCGACGTAGACAAGGCTGAAACCGCGGTGCAGAACCGCGTGCAGCGCGCCTTGCCACGCCTGCCGGAAGAAGTGCGCCAGATCGGCGTGACCACGGTGAAGTCTTCGCCTAACCTGACGATGGTGGTCCACCTGCTGTCGCCGAATGGCCGCTACGACGACCTGTACCTGCGCAACTACGGCGTGCTGAACGTGAAAGACCAGCTGGCCCGTATTCCGGGCATGGGCGACGTGCAGATCTTCGGCGCCGGCGACTATGCCATGCGCGTCTGGCTCGACCCGCAGAAGGTCGCAGGCCGCAACATGACCGCGTCCGACGTGGTCGATGCGATCCGCGAGCAGAACGTGCAGGTGGCTGCCGGTGTGATCGGCGCTGCGCCGTCCAAGTCGGCCGACTTCCAGCTGACCGTCAACACCCAGGGCCGCCTGAGTTCCGTCGAGGAATTTGGCGAGATCATCGTCAAGACCAATGAAGACGGCGCGCTGACCCGCCTGAAGGACGTGGCCCGTATCGAAATGGGCTCCAACAGCTACTCGCTGCGTTCGCTGCTGAACAACAAGTCCGCAGTGGGCCTGGGTATCTTCGAAGCCCCGAACAGCAATGCGCTGGAATTGTCGGCCAACGTGCGCGCCAAGATGGAAGAACTGAAGAAGGACTTCCCTGAAGGCGTGGCATACGACATCGTGTACGACCCGACCCAGTTCGTGCGCGAGTCGATCAAGTCCGTGATCCACACCCTGCTGGAAGCAGTGGCGCTGGTGGTGATCGTGGTGATCATCTTCCTGCAGACCTGGCGCGCATCGATCATCCCGCTGCTGGCGGTGCCTGTATCGATCGTCGGTACCTTCGCGGTGATGATCGGCTTCGGCTTCTCGATCAATACGCTGTCGCTGTTCGGCCTTGTGCTGGCCATCGGTATCGTGGTCGACGATGCGATCGTGGTGGTGGAGAACGTCGAGCGGAATATCGCCAACGGCCTGTCGGCCCGCGATGCGACCATCCAGGCCATGAAAGAGGTCTCCGGCCCGATTATCGCTATCGCCCTGGTGCTGTGCGCCGTGTTCGTGCCGATCGCCTTCGTGTCCGGCCTGACCGGCCAGTTCTACCGCCAGTTCGCGCTGACCATCGCCATTTCGACCGTCATTTCGGCACTGTGCTCGCTGACCCTGGCCCCGGCCCTGTCGGCATCGCTGCTGCGCCCGCATGACGCACCGAAGGATGCGCTGACCCGCGTGATGGACAAGATCTTCGGCCGCTTCTTCGCCTGGTTCAACCGCTTCTTCAACCGCGCTTCGCACAGCTATGAAACCGGCGTGCAAGGCGTACTGAAGCGCAAGTCCGCATCCATCGTGGTGTACCTGGTGCTGGCTGCTGCCGCGGGCATCATGTTCAAGGTCGTGCCGAGCGGCTTCGTGCCGGGCCAGGACAAGCAATACCTGGTGGGCTTCGCCCAGCTGCCTGACGCCGCATCGCTGGAACGCACCGAGCAGGTGATCCGCAAGATGTCCGACATCGCCAAGGAAATCCCTGGCGTGGATGCGTCGGTTGCCTTCCCGGGCCTGTCGATCAACGGCTTCACCAATGCGCCGAACGCAGGTATCGTGTTCACTACGCTGAAGCCGTTCCACGAGCGTACCGACCCGTCGCAATCGGGTGCGGCCATCGCTGCGGAAATCAACAAGCGCATGGGCGCCGTGCAGGACGCGTTCGTGATGGTGTTCCCGCCGCCGCCAGTCAACGGCCTGGGTACCACCGGCGGCTTCAAGCTGATGATCGAAGACCGCAACAACGCCGGCTACGATGCGCTGTATAAAGCCGTACAGGAAATCCAGATGAAGGCGTGGGGGGACAAGCGCCTGGCCGGTGTGTTCTCCAGCTTCCAGATCAATGTGCCGCAGCTGTTCGCGGACATCGACCGCGCCAAGGCCAAGCAACTGGGCGTGCCGCTGCAGACCATCTACCAGACCTTGCAGATCAACCTTGGTTCGCTGTACGTGAACGACTTCAACCAGTTTGGCCGCACCTACCAGGTGCGCGTGCAGGCTGACGCCCCGTTCCGTTCGCAGGCCGAGCAGATCGCACAGCTGAAGGTCCGCAACAGCAAAGGCGAGATGATTCCGCTGTCCTCGCTGATGCGCGTGAAAGACAGCTACGGCCCTGACCGCGTGGAGCGCTACAACGCCTACGTATCGGCCGAGATCAACGGCGCTCCGGCTCCAGGCTTCTCGTCCGGCCAGGCCCAGGCTGCGCTGGAAGAAATCACCAAGGCGACCCTGCCGAAAGGCATGGGCTACGAATGGACCGAGCTGACTTACCAGGAAATCCTGGCCGGTAACACCATGATCTACGTGTTCCCGCTGTGCGTGCTGCTGGTGTTCCTGGTGCTGGCTGCCCAGTACGAATCGTGGACCCTGCCGCTGGCCGTGATCCTGATCGTGCCGATGTCGATCCTGTGCGCCCTGATCGGCGTCAAGCTGACCGGCGGCGACAACAACGTGTTCACGCAGATTGCCTTGTTCGTGCTGGTCGGGTTGGCGTCGAAGAATGCGATCCTGATCGTGGAGTTTGCGCGGGAACTGGAAGACCATGGCCGCACCATCCTGGAAGCGGCGCTGGAAGCCTGCCGCCTGCGTCTGCGCCCGATCCTGATGACGTCGATCGCCTTCATCATGGGTGTAGTACCGCTGGTGTTCTCGGTTGGTGCAGGTGCTGAAATGCGTCATGCAATGGGTGTGGCGGTGTTCGCCGGCATGCTGGGCGTGACCTTCTTCGGCCTGTTCCTGACACCAGTGTTCTACGTCCTGCTGCGCACCCTGGCCAAGCGCCTTGAGAAGAAATCCCCGGCGGCGGATACCGCCCCGCAACTGGAAGGGACCCACTAATGAAAAGTATGATTGCCAAGGGCGTCGCCCCGCTGCTGGCAGCACTGCTGCTGACGGCATGCGCCGCGCCTGAATTCAAGCAACCGCAAGTCGACACCCCGGCCGCCTTCAAGGAGCCGCAGGTGATGACTGCCGAAGACGGCACCAGCTGGAAGCCTGCCCAGAACGCCGAGCGCCAGCCGCGCGGCGAGTGGTGGCTGGCCTTCAGCGACCCGGCCCTGAATGAGCTGATCGCCGAAGCGACCCGCAACAACGCCAACCTGGCCGTTGCGGCCGCCCGCGTCAAGCAGGCACGCGCCATCGCCGGCATCGCCGAAGCGGACCGCATTCCGCAAATCGGCGTGGGCGTTGGCGCCCAGCGTGCCCGCAATTCGGCCCTGTCGCTGGGCGTGCCGGCCAGTACCGACATTGCGCCGCAGACCACTTACAACGCGAACCTGACGGCGAGCTATGAAGTGGATCTGTTCGGCCGCGTATCGAGCAATGTGGCCGCGGCCCGTGGCGACGCCGCGCAGGTGGAAGCGAATTACCGCTCCGTCCTGCTGTCGCTCCAAGCCGACGTGGCACAGACCTATTTCCGCCTGCGCGCCACGGACGCCGAATTGGCGACTGTGGAGCAGACGGTCCGTTTGCGTGAAGAGAGTGTAAAGGTCAACCAGCGTCGTTTCGACCTGGGCGACATTGGTGAATTCGACCTCTCCCGCGCCAAGACCGAGTTGTCGACCACCCGCTCGGAAGCGATCGGCCTGCAACGCCGCCGCGCCACCACCGAGCATGCGCTGGCAGTCCTGTTGGGCAAGCCGGCGGCAGCCTACACGGCGGGCAACAGTCCGCTGCTGGATTCGACTCTGCTGCCTGCGATCCCGACCGGCGTGCCGTCCGCGCTGCTGGAACGCCGTCCTGACATCGCCGCCGCACAGAAAGCGATGGAAGCGTCGAACGCCCGCATCGGCGTTGCGCGTTCGGCCATGTTCCCGGCGCTGAACATCACCGCCAATGGCGGCGGCGCAGCCGGCCACTTCAGCGACGTGTTCAAGTGGAGCAGCCGCTCGTGGGTACTGGGTGCCTTGCTGTCGATGCCCTTGATCGACGGCGGCCGTAACAGCAACAACGTCAAGCGCAGCGAAGCAGCCCTGGAGGAATCGGTTGCCGGCTACCGCCAGACTGTGTTGGGCGCTTTCGCCGAGGTGGAAGACAACCTGGCCGGCCTGCGCATCCTGGGCGGCCAAACCGCGCAGATCGACGAAGCCCTGGTCTCGGCCCGCCGTTCGGCCGACCTGGCGCAGAAGCTGTACGACGCCGGCCGTTCCAGCTACCTGGACCTGCTGGACGCACAGCGCAACCTGGCAGCCGTCGAACGCAGCGCAGTTCAACTGCGCGGCGACCGTGCGGTGACCACCGTAGCCCTGATCCGTTCCCTGGGCGGCGACTGGAACTAAACAATATCGATCAGCCCTTAACGGCGCTCCGCATTCGCGGGCGCCGTTTTTTTTTTCGAAGTGGAAGACAGGCGAGGGCGATCAGAGGTTCTTGTTAGTTCTTAATCTGAATGGTATTGATTGACTTCTGGTTCCCGAAACCACAATTTCCATTACCTTGTTGGTCGTGCCAGATCAGCACAGTTTTGCCTTGGGCTTGGGCCGCCAGGAAGCCAGCGAGCAATTCCTTGTAAAGGGGGGACTCTTTGATGATGACGAATTGAGTGCCCGACCAGTCAGCGGTGCATCCGGCTGGCGCTGGCGTCACCTCAATGTGAGCGCCATAACCGCCGATGATGACCGATTTAATGGTGAATGGTCCTTCAGTGGTGGATGCCGATGCAACTGGGGCGTGGGAGATAGCGGTTGCGCAGAGTGCAGAAAGAATGGCGGTGCGGCCGATGGCTTTGAATTGAGTGGTATGCATTTTCAAGTCGTGTGGGGTTGGGTAGTCAGTGCCCCTGCTTAACAAGTCTTGTTGCACTGATAACGTGAAAGAGAAGAGGATACAGGCTTTTCTGGGCAAATTCCATCCATTGACCGAAAATTGGAAGAGCTTGTCGTGCCAGCGCAAATTCGGGGTAAGGCGCCATTGGGGAGTAGCAATGCGTCCGTCTTTGCGGCCGGCGCCGCCAATATATGATTTGTCGCTTTGGCCCGCTATCCGTTCAAATGCCGTTACTGCATAAAGTGACAATCGCATTGTTCAGCACCTTTTGTCGTCATCTGGTCCTACCTCTCCGTGGTTCCCGAACGTGCACTGAATCAGCAGGCGCTTGGTCCCGAAGCAAAAACCTTCGTGACTCGATCACTAAAGGAATTCTGCACCGGACTCTACACTGATGCCGTATGTCCGAGAGTCTCTATTATCAGCAAACAGCGCTGGGGCGCTAGCACCTATCTTGGTGGCTCGGATATTCCGACGCAGAAGACGGATGCGATCCTGGGCAAGGAAGGCAGAAAATGCCAGTCGAAAATGAACGGAGCGCCATGTTCTGCAAACAAGACTACTCTGCCATGTAGGCAACTTGTACTTCACGGGCGGCAGCCACATCTGCGAAAAATTGACTCAAACAAACTAGAACCGGGCACCGTTGCAGGGCGTACTTGCAAAATGGCCAAGATCAGCCTATGATTGCGACGGATGTCACATAAAGGCTAAAATGGTCACAAGTAGTTTGTTAAGCAGCATTCCCGGCGTCCGACACGGATTCGGCAGCGCTTCCGCGCTCATTCCAGTCGAGCTTGCGGCTGTATGGGACTTAAGGCCGGCAAAACGCCAGGTACACGGCACACAAATCACCGCGATCTTCAAGCCCCAGCAGCAGGCCGGCGAGGCCGATGGCTTCCACACCGCCGTGAGAGGGCTGCCAGTCAGCATCATCACAGCCGATTGCATACCGTTGCTGCTGGCGCGCCGCGATGGTTCGCAGATCGCAGCAGTCCATGCGGGATGGCGAGGCCTGTTCGACGGCATCGTTCCCGCAGCACTCGCCGCGATGGGGGAGGGCGCGAATATCGTAGCCGCCGTCGGCCCGACAATCTGCGCATTCTGTTACGAGGTAAGCGAAGAACTGGCAGAGGATTTCGCGCAGCGTTTCGCCGCATTGCCGCGCGACGTCGTGCTCCCGACCTACCGCCACCTCGATTTGCGCGCCGTCGCCGAATACGAGTTGCGCGCCGCAGGGATCAAAGAAATCGAACATGTCGGCGGCTGCACATGCTGCGCACGCAATGCCGCCGGCGAACATATTTACCGTAGTTACCGGCGTGGCGACCGTGGGTCGCAAATGCACTCCGGCCTGTACATCACCACCAAAGGAGAAAAATGAAGGTCATCGCATCCCTCATCCTGGCGGCATTCGCGACCGTCGCCAACGCGCAAGACCGCGAATGGAGCTCGCCGCAGAAGCCATTTACGATCTATGGCAACACCCACTATGTCGGCACTGGCGGCATCAGCGCCATCCTGGTGACTTCGCCGCAAGGTCACATCCTGGTCGACGGCACGACGGCCAAAGGCGCTGAAGTCGTGGCAGCCAACATCCGCACGATGGGCTATAAGCTGGAAGACGTGAAATACATCCTCAGCTCCCACTCGCATGAAGACCATGCGGGCGGCATCTCGGGATTGCAAAGACTGACTGGTGCCACCGTACTGGCCGGCACCGCCAACGTTGAAGCAATGCGCACCGGCGTGTCGCCAAAGGTCGATCCGCAGTTCGGTAGCCTGTCGAACTTCGCCGGATCGGCAAAAGTACGCGGCGTGAGCGATGGCGAAGTGATTAAGCTTGGCCCGATGGCAGTTACCGCCCACAGCACGCCCGGCCACACTGCTGGCGGTACGACCTGGAGTTGGCAATCCTGCGAAGGCAAGCAGTGCAAGAACGTCGTGTTTGTCGATAGCGTAACCGCCGTCTCTGCCGACAATTATCGGTTCACCGACCATCCTGAAGTCGTCGCCCAACTTCGGGACAGTTTCACCACGATCGATGGCCTGGCCTGCGACATCGCAATTGCCGCGCATCCGGAAGTGAACGACCTGTGGTCGCGCCAGCAGCGCGCAGTGAAAGAAGGTCCCGCAGCCTTCATTGACACCAAGGGCTGCCACATCATCGTTGAAGCCGGTCGCAAGCGGCTGGAGAATCGCTTGGCTAGCGATAAGAAATAACTTAGTCACGGCATGCTCTTAGTGAGCGATGCCGCGCTTGCCGATCATTGTCCCCAGTCTCCAGCATTTAAATCGGAGATTTCTCCGTCCGCCGTTCCAGCAAAGCAGTTGCCCGTACCGGTTACCCTAACCGATTTTCCCGAGGCTTGAGCGGACAGGAGCATTGCGACAAATGCTTTTGATGCGGGGCTTCCATCATTCGGCTTGACAAAGTGTGATACCAACCGACGCACGAAGGAGGGGAATTGTGCGTAGTTACCTTTATCAGCATCATGCCGTCTTGTGACCTGATCGTCACATCGAGGACCTTTCCTGTGGCAACGCCAGCCGGCGCGTTTCAATAATGCTTAGTTATTCAATTTATAAGTTTTCGAATGTGAAAGTAATCTAGAGGTTGGTTTTACATTATGGCTGGAAAGCAACGTTTCTCAAGCGTCCAGGCCGCTGCCATGAATTGAAATTTGCATATATGCACGGCTTCATATTAATATTGCTATGAATTTTTGTTAACAATCCAATGTTGACGGAGCAGAGCGTGAGCATGCAACTCTGTCCACGTGGCCGTTCCTAGTCCCGAGAAAGCCCATGAAGCATCTAAGAACCATTCTAAACACCGTTTTCTGTATTTTCATGTCACTCTCCAACACTAGTGCTTTCGCAAGCGAATCGGTTGCGGGGCGTAAGGTTGTTGGTGTTGGATGCCATGGGGCTGATGGCATCTGCTACGTGACGTTGGACGGCAGTCCATTTGGGGCGTCCCTTAGTTGCGCAAGTGGGACTTCGAACGACTTCCGCTTCGACAATGGCGACACGTCAAGTGGTAAGCGCGCCTATGCGTCGTTTCTCGCGGCAGCGCTCGCTGGGAAAACTGTTTCGGTTACTCTTGAGGGGTGCACTTCTCAAGGTTATTCGAAGCTCGCCTACTACTTTATTTCGAACTAGCCATTGCTAGTTCGTTCCGTGCCTATCTCAATAAACAGGCAACCGGTGCTGCACACTGTCACCGCCCGTTGCACTGTTACATGCATCTTGCGAGTCGCCAAAATATGGGCCGAATCGCCTGATCCTTTGCGTCCCAATTGGTGCGGGCCACGCAGCTTTGCTGCGCAGAAAATGTCTCGCATTTTTTGCACAGCTTTTCGTGCGCCTATTTCTGAACATGAAGCCCGATAATTCGCGGGCGCCCTCCGGTGCATTCGGTGTCGCTGACGATGACGGTTAGGTTTTTTCCTGTCGAGAAAGCCAGCAGCGCGGCCGCATAATGTGTTTTGTAGCCTGGATCTGAAATTGCCGCCATGTATGCATCTGGAGCGGAGCAATGGGCCGGGTTCACAATTGCCTGTCCGGTCTCGATGGCGAACGTATCAGACCCCCAGCCAGTGCGAATCATGGAGATGGAGACTGCCCCTGAGTTCGACTGAGCACAGGCATTTCCGGTAAGCGAGATCGCTGCTAGCAGCGCGCAAGTCCAATCGTATCTAAATTTCATTTCCAATGAGCAAAGTGTGGGGTCGGCGCACTGCGCGTAGGATTGCAATTTTATCATACTTATTGCTTTGCTGGATGTTTTATTGCCACAGAGGCTCGCACATCGCCATTGCTTAATATTACTTTGGGGGCCATAATGTGAAGTTTTTGAAAACTCAAATTGTCGAGGTTGCAGCGGCGCGACGCTCGTCGTCAGGGAGAAGAAATGAAGGTTTGGGTGAGCAGGTGCGGCGCGGCGATGGCCTCCGCCTTCCTAGGGCTTGGTGTCTTTGTGCCGGTGCAAGGCCAGTCAAACTACTTCAGCGAGACAAATAAAACAATCACCCGGATTGGCGTCCAAGGTGCCTCTTCCTATTACGTAGGTATGGCGGAACCACTTGGTCAGACTTGTCTGTATGGAATTTTGTACATCGACGGCAGCAGGAAGGTGATTTACGCCCAATTGCTGGCATCAAAGGTGGCGGGCAAGAAAGTGAGTCGAATCGACTATACGCAACCCGGTGGCGCTGGAACGACTTGCTGGGTTGAGTTGGTTGAACTTGGTGATTGACCTGTCCGGGGATGACGTTGTCACGTTTGTTGGGGAAAGAAAATCATGAAGTTGTTGAAATTGTCGCCACGTATTGGCCGGAAATCTATCACAGTCCTTGGGCTGTCGGTGATGCTTGCGTTTCCTTTGAATTCGTTTGCCTTCAGCTGCAACGGCACCATTGCACATCTCGGCATTGATGGAGAAGGCCGGGTATATGTTTCGCTCACCAATTCCACAGCAGTCCATTCAATTTGCAGTGTCGTGACTCAGGGGAATTTCGCTATGCCAGTGCCGGTATGTAAGGCAGCGTACGCGTCGCTGGTCGCTGCTCGCCTCACAGAAAAAAGCATGGTCCTTTATTACGGTGACAGCGCTTTTGCTTGTGCGTCTATACCTAATTGGGGCCAAATGCCATCGGCTTATTACGTCGAAGGGCCGTACTAGGCCTTTCCGGACTTAGAGCGGCTGTGGATAAAATATTAATATTTTGTTCTGTGAATTTCAGATGTTGTGTGTTGCGTTTAACGCTGCAACTCTAGCTTGAAGAGATGTGTTTTGTTCCAGCTAATGCCGGAACTGCGTGCGATTATGGAGAATAGTTTGGCGATATTGCGTACAGCCGTTAATGAACAATCGGTTAGGTTCCTTCGGCATTATTTGATTGTTGCGGCGCTTTCAGTTCTCTGCATCGGCGCGCAGGCACAAGGGCTCGGCATTTCAAATGACGGCATGCCGACTTATAGCATGCCGATTGCTGTTCCTCCGGGTATTTCTGGCATGGCGCCGAATATCGGCTTGACCTATGTTGCCAGCGGCGTCAACGGCTCAGTGGGCTACGGCTGGAATGTGCAAGGCATTTCGCTCATTACGCGTTGCGCAGGCAACAAACGGCTCGATGG